>Ga0209211_10006090_pt1 | contig 17683 bp, 6 predicted proteins | sample RifGroA2_FD_183992 | JGI IMG/M metagenome (GOLD analysis project Ga0209211, IMG submission 183992) | Groundwater microbial communities from Rifle, Colorado, USA - Groundwater A2 (SPAdes) (version 2) | ecosystem: Environmental > Aquatic > Deep subsurface > Groundwater | place: Rifle, Colorado... | reverse complement strand
AGAAGGTTGTGATGACTTCGCCTTCTTTAGATGAAACTCTCATTCATCCTGTCGATCAAAATGCACGGCCCATCTATTATCGTGAACAAAACAAAGAGCTTCAGGATAAAATTAAAAAGCTTGCAAGTGAGTATGGGCTCTTTTTTTTCTTTCGGAAGAATTGTCCTTATTGTCATGGATTTGCCCCCATTGTGAAATCCTTTGCAGAAACCTACGGTTGGTCTCTTTTGCCGGTTTCTCTCGATGGCGGGACTTTACCAGAGTTTCCTCACGCTAAAAAAGATAATGGTATAGCAGAGAGCTTGGGAGTTTCTCATGTTCCTGCCCTTATTGCTCTTCATCCAAAAAGCGGAAAATTCATTCCTTTAGCGTATGGAATGGTTTCTATCAGTGAGATTGAGGAAAGAGTGGAACTTTTAACCAAATACCCTATTTCTGTTGATCATCCTTATCAAGTAGGAGACTTAATCAGATGAATTTTTACTTTCTTTGTCCAATCCATGTTTTTTTAAAATCTCTTCAAAGGGGATGGGTTTTTCACCACTTCTCTCGAAATCTTCCCAAGCAGCAAGGGCAAGCAGATAATCTTCTTGATCATCAAGATACGTACCGATGGCTTTCTTTACATAATAAGTTTTTGTCCGGTGTGTTTGTTCAGCTAGTTGAGAAAGGCGTTTTTCCATTTTTTCAGGAAGGCGTATGGTTAACATGGACTCAATTCCTTAAGTTACAATCTCTATCTTTAATGTATTATATGTATTACAAAATGTCAAGCCCTTTACGCTGTGCGTTTTTTATTTTGGGTCTTTTTTTAATCATAGATTTAAATCCGCTTCAAGCTGCCATGCAAGATAACCTGGAACGTGCCTTTCAGAGTTTGGGCATGGCAAGCAATATTACAAAGGAAGGGGGTTATCAAGATCAACTCGGGGGATTTTATACAGGAGGAAGTGTTTTTGCGCGCTCCAAAGTTAATAATCCAGATCTCTTTACGTTGCAGCTTCCTCATTATCGTGCGGGATGTGGGGGCATTGATCTGTTCTTAGGGGGCTTTAGCTTTATTAATGCTCAAGAATTTACACAACTCCTTCGCAATATCGGAAGCAATGCTTCAGGGTATGCTTTTAATCTGGCACTCGCAACCGTCACCCCTCAAATTAAATCTGTTCTTGATGATTTATCTGCCAAAGTCCAACAAATGACCAATCAAAGCATTAACTCTTGTGAAGCAGCAGCAACGCTTGTGGGAGGGGTGTGGCCTCAAAGTGATGCATCTTCCAAACTTCTCTGTCATGCCATGGGGAAAGAACTCGGAATTGCCAGTGACTGGGCTCAAAGTCACCAGAAGTGTGGGGCTGAAGGAAAGAGAGAAGCAACCAATGCCAGAAAAGGAGAAAGAGCTGAATTTAAAGACGTACTTGGAGATGAATTTAATATCGCTTGGAAAGCTATTCAAAAAAATGCCTTTTTAGCAAAAGATCCAGAATTAGCAGAATTTTTCATGACGATTTCTGGAACAATTCTTTCAAGAAAAAATGGCAGCATTCAAGAGATGAAAGTTCTCCCCTCTAAAAGTAGCGATGCCAATCTTATGACAGCTCTCATTCAAGGAAATACACCTGTAGAGATTTATAAATGTGATCAATATGGGGAAGAGCAATGTTTAAATCCCATCATCCAAAGAATCACTCTTCCCGAGGCAAAATCTCTTCATGGAAGAGTTCAAAAGCTCCTGCAATCCCTTTCAGACAATGTAAGAGAAGACAAAGCTTTAACAGCTGAACAAAAGGCCTTTATTAACTCAACCATGATTCCTGTCCTCAAGATTATCGCTGTTGAAGCTGCTTTTAAAGCAGGGGGCAGCCCCCTTAACATTGCTAACTTTAGTGAAGCAATCGCGCACGATATTCTCCTTCAATATTTAGATGAAGTGATGTCCCTTGTGTGGGATAGCGTGACTCAACTTAAGAAATCTCAAATTAATGACCACATGATTGAAGAGTTTAGATCTGGAATTGCCCAATCTAGAAAAATCCTCTTTGCCAAAAGAACAGCTCTCTTTGAGCAAATGGCCATTACCTTAGAGCTGATTGAACGCACCCAACAAATAGAAACTAAATTGCAGAATATGTTCGTCTCAAGCTCCCAAGGGGTGCAGTAAGCAGTGCTCAGTGTCCGGTATCCAGAAAGAAGAAGGGAAAGATAATGCACCAAATTCTAAGACCAAGAAATCTAAAGCTCAAATGTCTCAGGTATCCATCTGAATACTGGAAACTGGGCACTGAACACTGTTGTGATGCATAGCATCACAACCTACGGGGGCGGTGAGCTCTTCTCCCTTATCTTCAATGGGATTGCAGCTTTATTTAAGCAAGATGCAACAGGCATGGTCATGCCCTTGATTCGGGTGGGGTTGATGATGGGGTTGGTTTATACGGTTATTGTTATGTTATTCCGCAACAGTCTTATGGAAGGACTGCATTGGCTTTTATGGGTTATTGTAGCAACGAATCTTTTGTTTTTGCCAAAAACAACTGTGTTTATTCATGACCCACTCACCAACGAAAGATTTAAGGTGGATCATGTTCCCCTTGCTTTAGGAGCCTTTGCAAGCTTTGTGAGTCATGTGGGCAAGACCATTACAGAAAAAGTTGAGGCTGTTTTTACGCTACCTGACTATATGCCTTATCATCAAAGAGGTACCGTGTTTGCCTCATCTCTGATGAGCCAGGTGGGACAATTTCGGATTGTGGATCCAGGTTTTAAAGGAAACATGGAAAGATTCGTCAATCAGTGTGTGGTTTATGATGTGATGATTGGACACAAATATACGTTATCTGATCTTCAGAACACGCCAAACATTTGGGAACTCGTTAAAGCAAATGCGTCTCCAGTTTTAGGGTTTATGTATCGAGAGGGGAAATTACCTGGACGAATTGTCACCTGCAAAGAAGGTGCTCAAGCCCTTGATAAACTATGGTCGGCTGAGATCAAGCGCGCAACAGCAATCTATGGAACCCGTATTCAAAATCGAGCCTTGACAGACTCTGCTTTTATGACAAGCCTTTTGGGAAGTGCAAAGCTTTTAGCAGGATCTAAACACATGGCAGATTCAGCACTAGATCTTTTAAGGCAAGAAATGATGATTCAAGCCATTGAGGAATCATCCAATAATAAACTCTCTGAATTAGGATCCCCTTCCAACTATGCCGCCACAAAAGCTTTGCTTCAACAAAGATCAGCTTATGCAATAGCGGGAGATATTGCAGCAAGAACGTTGCCTTTATTCAAGAATGTGATTGAAGCTTTAAGCTATGCCCTTTTTATCTTTATTGTGGTTTTAGCTCTTTTACCCAATGGGTATAAGATTCTCATCACTTATTTTGGGATTTTGGTCTGGACTCAACTCTGGGCTCCTCTATATGCGGTCTTAAATCTTATTATGTCACTTTATGGAAGAGCTGAGACAAGTCATCTTATTGGAGCAGAAGGGCTTACTCTTTTAAATTCCTCAGCCATATTTAATGCCAATGCTGATACGGTAACTCTTGCTGCATGGCTGGCCGTGAGTATTCCTTTTATTTCTTATGGAATTTTAAAGCAAGGAGCTGGCGCTTTTGTAGGCCTTGCTCATCATTTAGGATCTGCGATGCAAGCGTCTGCAAGTAGTGTGGCGGCTGAAGCTGTTTCAGGGAATATCAGTTTAGGGAATGTAAGTTTAGGAACAGAAGCTTATCAAAATACAACGGCTTTTCAGCATCACACCAGTCCAAGTTATCATGCCTCTCAATTTAAAGCTCTCTCATCAGGTGGCGTTGAGCAATCCACCTTTGGAGGAGGGATCCAAACGGTCCAGGACCATACCATTCCTAATCTCCCTCTTAAATTGATGGCGTCATGTAATACAAGTTATGAGCACCAAGAACGCCTTCATGAGGCTCAAAGTCTAGCTCAATCCAAAAGCATAGCTGCAGGCAAATCACTGGAGTCAGCCATAGGACAAACATCGAATGTCCTCACACGATTAGGCTCTGACATTTCAACACACGAAAGTGATGGTACAACACGCACAACAAATGAATCTCAAGTCCTTCAAGATCACATGAACTTTACACAAGACCTAAGCGAATCTCTTGGGGTTTCGAAAGCCCGTGCCCATGAAATTGCCCTATCTCTCAAAGCAGGAACGCCTGAAGGACTTGGCGTGAGTGGAGGAATTAGTACAAGCGCTTCTGGATCGACTATTCATCAAGAACAACTTCAAAAGGCGCAATCACTTGCAAAACAAAAGGGGTATAATTATAGCCTGGATTCAGTTTTGTCTGCTGCTCACGCAGTCATGGAAAGTAAAAATGATATACGTGGCGCTGAATTGGCTACAAGCGCTCAAGCAAGCCTTAATCAAGCAACTCATCTAAGAGAAGAAGCAACACTCGCTCACACCCGCGTTAAAGAAGCGTCAAGTGCTTTTGCAAGCAGTCAAAGACAAGACTTCCAAGAAAGCCGTGATATTACGCATCCTTTTCTTGAATATGTTGCGAGTCAGCCTGTTAATAACGGACCAGACCTTGCATCAAGTCCCATGGGTATGATGGGAGCTGTTGCCATTCTTAAAGAAGGTGGAGAAGCCTATCAAACATACCTGGAAGGTTTTAAGGAGGCTCACCCACACTATGCCATTCAACGCGTGTCCGTTTCAGAGAAAGCCCTTGAGGATCAGTACAGCACGCAATCAAATACCTTCAAAGACAAACACACCTCCCTTGAGGCTCAATACCAACAAAAGAAGCTTTCAATTGATCAAAAAGGGAAAGAACTGGGTTTACCTGAAAACATCGAAGACTCCACCATTAAAAACGACGTTCAACAAAAACAGATAGAAGCAGAAAGTCGCATTGAAGCCCGACAAGAAAGAATGCAAGACACGTCCCTTCAGAAAAAAGTTGATACGGCGCGAGAAGAAAATGTCGTTCTCGGAAACGCTAAACAAATCGGAAGCAGTGTCCAGTATTCAGTTTCCGGTACCCAGAAAAAAGAAAGGAAAAAATAATGACTATACTTAAGACAACTATCCAAGGGGGCCAAATTCATCTTCATCAATTGAGGATGCTCAAACATATCTTTATTGCAGGAATATTCGGAGCCCTTCTTGCAGGAAGTGGATATTTTATGTGGCAATGTCAGCGCATTCCAACCTATGCTTGGCAAATGGCTTATGAAACAACTTGGGCCAAGTTTTTGTTTGTCTCAACAGTAGATACAAAGCATGAGGAGTTATTTCAAGTTTATACCCCAAAAACTGGGAAACCTTATAAGAGAAGCAGCAAGAGTATTTTAAAAGACCCAGTACTTAAAAAAGCAACAGAACAAGTTGAGCGATCTCTGAACCGGGCGGTCACGAAAAGTCTTCAGTTTGGAGGGGTGGTCTTTTTTTTGATTATGATCCTTTGGTTTATCTTAGGTCATCTTCAAAAAAAGCCTCATCATAAACGTGGGAATACCCTTCTTTCTTGGAAAGAATTAGCCCGTCTTCTTAAAAATAAGGGAGAAGCCTCAGACCTTCATTTAGGAAAGCTTCCTCTCCTAAAAAACAAAGAAACCTCCCACATTCTCATGACTGGTACCACAGGCTCAGGAAAAACAAATGGTTTTCACATTTTATTGCCTCAAATACGGCAAAGGGGAGACAGAGCTATTGTTTTGGACGTCACAGGGGATTATGTCTCTCGTTATTATAACGAAAAAACCGACATCATTTTGAATCCTCTCGATACCCGCTCTGAGCTTTGGCATCCCTGGGCAGATTGTCATTTGGACTCGCACTATGATGTGTTTGCAGAAGCCATGATTCAACCAAAAGACAGCTCACGTGATCCCTTTTGGGATAATGCAAGCCGGGCGGTTTTAAAAACAGCTCTCAGGAAGTTTGCAGCTCAAAAGAAGATGAACGTTCAAGAACTCTATACCTTTCTTCTTAGTTCCACAGATAAAGAGTTTGAAGAGTTCTTTAAAGGGACAGAAGCCTCAACCTTTGCCTTTAAGAACAATGAAAAAACAACTCATTCCATAAGGAGTGTTCTTTCTTCCCAGATTGAAGGGCTCAGACAATTAGAGCCTACAAGAGAGGCTTTTTCTATCCGAAACTGGGTGACAGGCGACCCAGCTTCTCTGCTGCTGAGCTCTGGCGAACAAGGAAATTCCATGGATTCCCAGCCTAAGCAGCATTGCAGCGAAGGCAATACTTTACGCCCTAGCGCTATGCGCGACGGCGGATGGCTTTTTATTACAGCTCGCCCTGATCAACGAGAAACCTTAAGGCCGCTGATTTCTGCATGGATGGATATTGCTCTTAATGCCCTCATGGTTTTACCTGAAGATTACACTAGACGTCTTTGGTTTATCATGGATGAGCTGGCAGCTCTTCAAAAGCTTCCTTGTCTTCAAGGAGGCCTTGCAGAGATAAGAAAATATGGAGGCTGTCTTCTCGCAGGGATTCAGAATAAATCTCAGTTAGAAGAACTATATGGGGAAAAGTCTGCAGCAGCTATGCTCGATCTTTTTAACACAAATATATTCTTTCGTTGTAAGGAACCAGCAACCCAAGCCTGGATCTCGAAGGTTTTAGGAGATAAAGAAGAAACAGAATCCCAAGAAAGCATCTCTTATGGCGCTCATCATATGCGTGATGGAGTTTCTTTAAGCCGCCAAGCCCGTCAAAAGCCTCTAGTTATGCCTACAGAGCTTTCTCAACTCAAGGATCTTGAGTGTTACATTCGACTTCCCGGTGACACCCCCTGTACCAAGCTTCAAACCTCTTATCAAACTCCTCCCTCCAAAAAGAAAGAGCCCTTTATCCTAAAGCCGGAGAAGGAAAGGAGTTACGGTTCTCAATCCAAAAAAGTTAAAAAAATCAAAAAAGAAAAAATGATTTAAGCTCTGAGAATACCCTCTTAATCTTCAGCGACCTGGAATATTTTAAATTCTCCCGTTGGGCATAATACACTCACGGTTCGATAAAACTGTCCATCCCTGAGCTTGCTTTCTAACCATCCAATTTGAGCTTGGAATTTTGTTTTACACGTTGAGCAAGTTTCAAGAGTCATGCCATTGCCATGTGGAAAGGTAATACACATCCGACTTGTTTTAATTTTGGCCTGTTCTAAATTGGCTTTTAACCAATTAAAGGATAGCTGTTCAGATATGGTCTCTGTTTGAGAGAGTTGAACACGACATGTTCCATTGAATTTTGATTCATGAAAAATAGGGTTAAATCTCTGGTCTATCCAACCGTCATCACTTTGAACAACAAAAACGTTATCAATTCCTTTATCTCCACTGTGTTTGAAGGATACGCTACATCCCTTCCCTTCAAAAACAGATTGAATACTTTTTAGAGTGTATCCCCTTAATATTTTTCCGTTTTCGATTTCTTTTTTTGCAACCCGTTCTCCTACAATACCTTTTGCGGCTTTGTTCGTGTACCCTTTTCTTTCCCAGGACGCGATTGATTGTACAATTGAATGAAGTGTAAACCGTTCCTCATAAATAGGAGGGTCGACAATTTGAACTGCAAGTAAAAGTCCTCCCATAAATAAGGAAAGAACAAAATTCATCCAAATGAGTTTTCTAAGCATAAAGGACTCCTTAAAGAGTTGTGGTTGGTGGTAAGAATTTTATGGACTAAGTCTGTTATATGTCTCTCCTGGAAATTCCCCTAGGGTGAGTTTTCAGGGTTTTTTCTACCATAAAACATCCCCTAAATATCTCTCCGTAAAAAATACGACGTAAATTTTACGGACCCCCTGAGGCAAATTTTACGGATAGGAAATCTTAGCCTTTTCTTCTACCCTTTTAATGTAAGTCAGCTTCATCCTTATGGATAAAGAAATAAGTCAGGTGCTTTGTTAAGTGATATTTGGTTCAAGGGTGAAGCTGATCTGAAAACCATGGGAAGGAGAAAATTTGATGGCCTTAAACATAGCATTTCATTAGGAATTTTAAGTCTTCAAACTCCTTAAGAAGCAAAATTGATAAAAAGGGGGTTGACAATCTATCAGAAGGAGTTAATTTTTTGTGATCTAATAATAATCATAAAAAATAAAGGGGATAATTTATAAGAGGCAGGCTTCACTTGGCCTATGGGAGGATTATGTTTAAGAAAATCTTATGTTTGCTGCTGATCATCCAGCATATTAATGTTTTTGTTCTTCACGCAACCCCTGGAGATGTAGAGGTCATTTTTGAGAGTCTAGAGGATGTTAGACCTTCTAGAGCTCCTCTTACTCCAAAACAAGATTCCTCATTACCCACTCGTGTAAGTTTAAAAGTCTTAAAGAGTGGGAACCGAGTTTTCAAAGGCATCTTTGATAGAGAGTCATCTTCGCGCCTTAAATTAAAACCTCACAGCTATTTTGATGGTTCAAAAGATGTAGCTGTAGGCCTTAGTTCTGATTTAAAAACTGTACATATACATTCCCAAGTTGAAGGACAAAAATTTTCTCTTCATTTGAACGTCGAAGGAAGAGCTCTTCTTCAAGGAATCGACTTTTCACGACATTTAAGTATTAAAACCTTTGGCAACGTTCTTACTGGCAAACAGGCCATCAAAGCAGGGAAACTAACTCTAAATGGTCAAGGTATCACTTTTTATAGTCCCTTAACCGCAGATGAACTTTCTTTAACAGGACCCAGGGGAATAAAAAACACCCCCGAAGGACGAATTCATATCCGAAGACGAGCAGACATCTGGAGAGGAGACTTTTCAAATGAGGGACGTATTTTTGGAAGTAATAGAAGTTGCTTGGATCTTCATGGAAACGACTTTACAAATGATTTTATCCAGCAAAAAACCTCTCCAGCTTTCCATACTTTTATTACATGGGATGGTGCATTTAGAATTATAAACGTAGGAAGGTTTTTTAATGTTTTCCCTATAGGCCCTCAAGGCACTTTATCTAAAGCAGAGTCCTTAACTATAGATGCTTGGATCTTTCATAATAAAAACCAAGTCTATGCTACCAGAAAACTCAGCGTAAGTTGCGTACACCATACAAATGATGACCAGGGAACGTTAGAGAGCGATCAGGTTGATCTTAGAATTAAAGGGCTAATGAGAAACAGAGGCTTCGTGTCCTCAAGGATTTTTTCATTAGCAACTGAAAAGCTAGAGAATTCAAGAGTCATTGATATCTTAGAAGAAGGCTATATTCTTGAGCGAGGGCACAGACCCAGCATTGTCAATGCTCCGAGTGGCCAAATCACATCTCATGGTACTCTTAAGTTTATAGGCAAAGGTCTTCTGCATAACCAAGAGGCAAGAGCCTCAAGAGGACTTATTGATGCACCTCATCTCACCATGATGATGAGAAGGGTAAAAAATGATGGAGACGTCGTTGCCCGAAAAACAGCAAGTTTAACCTTTAAGGAATATCTGAATTCAAATACTGGTGTTTGGTATCTTCCTGAGTTCGGAGAGATGTCATCAGATCACTTTGCGAATCAGCAATCCATTTATTCGAAAGCCTTCCACGTAACTGCACGGATTTTTGAGAATTTTCAAAAAATCTTTAGTCTTGAAGACGTAAGGCTTATGGTCAAAGAACTGTTTTTCAATGCACGGGACGCTTTTATATGGGCTCATGAAGGCATGCTTCTTCAGGGCCCCTGTGAGGTTCAAAATTTAGGAAGATTAGAAAGTCAAGATTCAATAGATTTTGCTTCTCGAAAAACCACCAATCTTGGACAAATGGTTGCACAAGAACACATTCACATACGCACTCAAAAATCCCCCTCTTCTCCAAGGACAGAAACACCCACAGATTTTGACAATAGGGGTCTGATTATAAGCCCTAAAATCAGAGTTCAAATTCATGCAGGATCAAATACCGGAGCCACTAATGAAGCTATTGATAGATCTCGTATAACTCAACTGGAAGGACTTCTTGCCTCAACATCTCTTCTTTTAACAATCACGCATCAATTTGCAAACTTGGGACACATGGTGGGTGGAAGGCTCCTTAAACTCATGGGCGCTGGAATTTTTGATAACGCTGAGGGAGGAACCCTTAATAAAACAGACATTATTGAATCACATCTTGAAGGGTTCACAAACAGAGGTGTTGTTCGAGCCCTTGAAGCTATGGCTTTTGATCAATTAAGCAGGGGCTTAGATAACCATGGGCTTATGCTTTCTGAAGGAAGCGTGACCCTAAAATCACCTGCTCGTCTATCAAACCTCGGCATAATGGAAGGAAGAAAAGGAGCTGTCTCCCTTACCGCTCATGAGCTGGAAAACCATGGTTTACTGAACGCTCTTGGAGGAAAACTCGCTGTCACAACGGATCAAGGCACCAATCATCATCTTATCTATGGACAAGAAGGCGTTGATATTACAACACAAGGCCTCTTTACAAATATAAGAAAGAGCCCAACAGAATTTGGACGCATAGAAACGCCAAAAACGCTTACCGTTCAAGGACAAGGAACTGCAGTAAACGAAGGTGTCTTCACTTCACAAGAAGATATCACTGTTGGAACAAAAGGGTTGCAAAACACCAGTGAAGGCGTTGTGGTTGCAGAGAAGACGTTAACCGTAAAGACAGAGTCCTTTGATAATGCAGGCGCTGTTCAAGGACAAAAATCTGCAGACGTTACAACAACTCAACTTTCAAACACAGGAGAGATTACATCACCTGAGGGATTCGTTTCTCTCACGGTTTCTACAGGATTAAATTCAGCAAAAGGAGTAATCGCGGGCAAAACAGCCCTCACAATGCGCACAGAGAAATCTTTTTCAAATGATGGATTAATGGGAAGTGAAGACACGTGTTTGCTAACAGGACAAGGGACATTTACAAATAACAACCTCTTGAAAGGTGAAGGAAGGCTCACTGTTGATCTCCATACCTTAGCAAACCCTGGGAAAATAGTAGCAAAAGAAGCCCAGCTTCAAGGTCAACATCTTGAAAATAAGCAGAAAGGGTTAATCTTAACGAGTGGACCTCTTGATATTTTAGGCACAGCCCAGGTTGACAATGCTGAAGGAGCAGCCATTATATCCCAATCAAGCCTTTCAGCAGGCGAGAAGACGAGGGTCTCTAATAGAGGTCTCATTTCTGGAGATACCCTCACCTTTAAACAGCCCTCTCTCGAGAATGAAGGCCGGATGGAAGCGCGAGGAGATGTTTCTCTCCCTGGTGCTTACATCCTGCAAAATAAAGGAAAGGCAAGCGTTGTTTCTCAAGAAGGAACCGTTGCCCTACCTCAGATTCAAGTATTAGAAAATGAGGGGTCCGTCTTAAGTCAAAAGACTCTCTCTTTCCTTACGCTCTCAAGCTTCCAAAATAGTGGATCGTTTCAATCCAATGAAGCTCTCCATCTCGCCTCATCTGGGGATCTTAGCAGTCAAGGAAAGCTTGTCGGACAATCTAGAGTTTCTCTCAAAGGGAAGAAAGTTGCCGTTGCAGACACTCTTTCAGAAGGAAACCTCAAGATTCAAGGAGAGCATGTTGAGGGCTCTCGCCTTATGAGAGGGAAAAAAGATGTAACTTTAGTTGGATCCCAAACTCTAACGCTTCATCCAGCAAGCAAAGTTGAAAGCGTAGAGGGCACCGTTAAACTTGAAGCTCCCACCCTCTCTCTTGCAGGAACGCTCACAGGAAAAACTGTAGATATTAAACAGACCGGAACGAACCCTCTTTCTTTGCAAAACGTTACGATCACGCCTCTTGAAAGGCTCGCCCTTGATACCAGAGGGGGCTGGGATCTTCAGGGCCAAGCTCAGACCATTGGACACAGTGTTCACTTAACAGGTCCCATCCTCAATCCTGGAAATCTAACGATTAAGGGAGATTTTACATGGGATGTTCCTAGTGGGTTTCAAACAAACTTTAACCTGTTTGTGGAAGGCGTCCTGACATTGAATTTTCAGGGCCCCTGGACAAACTTTGGAAATGTTCAAGGCCAAAAGGGCACACATGTTCAAGCCACAAAATTCTTAAATCACGGGACTTTCTATTCTTATGGGAAGACGGTTTTTGATTGTCCTTATGGTTTTGACAATTATGCTCAAATGGAGGTGTGGGGAGAGTGTGACGTTCAAACGAACCAAGGATCTATTACCAACCATCCTGATGCACAATTTTGTCAGAAAAATATTGCTGGTTCTCAGAATCTTGTAACCTTTCATGCTGGGCAAGACGTAGAAAATGTTAATGGACGGCTTCTCATTCAAGGAAGAATTGACTCTAGCTCTTCCCGTTTCTCCAATAGAATGGCAGATCCAATCATGACAGCTTTGCCAGATACAGCAGAAGAACGGGTCAAGGTGTTTGCGGAGGATAGCAGCTACCCACATGATGGAAATCACTGGCGCCCGTGGTATACGAATGAGGGGCGCAAATGGTACTGTGAGAAGCACATTCCTGCGAGACGGGGTAGAAGGGGAGAGGTTCCTTCTAAACCTCAAGGAGCAGTTTTTTCGGCTGGTGAAGCTATAATTACAGCCTCCGTTGGTGAAAATGTAGGAAGCGCGATTACCACAAAGGATGGTTTTACTTTCAAAGGAAATGCTTTCCGTAACCGAACACGCGTTTTCATGGAAAGTGGATTGAAGCAATGGACTAAATATCGCCGCGTAGGAAGGAGACACCACGCTTGGGAAAAGTCTACCGAGTCGCAAGCCTATTCCGAGACTATCGATAGTACTCCCAATAGCTTCCTTGCAACCATTTATTCAAATGGAATCAATGACATCGCAAATTTCCATAACGACGGGGGTGATACAAAGGACACAGCAGGAAATTATTCTGGTAGTATTTTTGAGAACCTCGCTGTTCGCCCCGAACTTAAATTGTCCAAATCCGTTCCTCATTTTACCCCCGTTGCCGATTACTTTAGTTCCTCTGAACTCGAGGGGCCCAGCTTTTGGAAGGCGGATTCAGAGAAAACAACAGAGTTTGCAATTATTCCTAATAAACCCATTCATTTCCGTTCATCAGAAGAAATAACGTCTCAACTTCACCCCGGCTCCAAACCCTCGCAGGAACTGCAAGCTTTTGTGAAAGGTCTTGAAGAAAAATTAACCCAGGCTTTTGGAAAGAAGACAGAACTTGATGTTCAGGCAACACATCCTGGTTTTTGGGAACCTAAACCAGAAGATCTCTCAACCTTTGAAAAAACACTTGCTCCCTCTCTCCTTGTGCAGGTACCCCCACGCATTGCTCTTATCAAAGATTCCTCTCTCACAGGAAAAGAGCGGATGCACCATCATCCGACTCTTTTAGCAGAGCTTGTCACGAAAACATTCCTGGATACAATTGGCTTTGCGAGCATCTCACAAAAAATCACAACTCCTGAGCTTTTTTCCCGTGTTTTAGAGGAAGAGGGGTATGTGAATGCGAGGAAGCTCCATAAGAAGGAAGTCGTGGATGCTCCAAAAAACTGGGAAACCCTTCTTCCTAAAGATCAAATTGCCAACCAACAAAGAGAATTTATCACACAGGATGAGACAGAAAAATTCCAAGATCCTGCTATCATTTATCGGGTTTGGGAGGATTTTGGGGAGAGAGTTCTTTCGGCTCTTGTTATTTTCCCAGAAGCTGTCCGTAAGGCTTTTAAAGCCGTATCTGGACGTATTCTTTCAACATATCTTTCCATTGAGACAAAAGAAGTCAAAAACACCGAAGGTACCATTACAGGCACAAAAGCCCTTTATATTAAAACAGAAGGGGACACCTCTAATGTGGAAGGAACTTTGGGGAGTGAAGGCCTGACAGTTGTTCAAGCGAGAGGTAACCTCTCAAATCTTTCGGGAACCATTGAGGGTAAAGAAGATGTTCTTGCTGAGGGACAAAATGTTGTTTCTCAAACCCTCATGACCCGAGAAGGGATTTCAGGAGGGTATCAAGATCGTCCTCATTTAGAGGCTCGGTTCCTTTCTCATCAAGGAAATTTATATGTTAGAGGACTCGATCTTTTATATGGCAGAGCCACGAGATATTCGGCAGGAAAAAGGACCACCCTTTCAGGTGGAAAATCTGGTGTTGTCCTTGAAGCTTTACCTCTCGAATCAGAGGTTAATTTTTCAGGCGACGATTATAGCTATCACCGACATACACTCTCACACCAACGTTCCAAAGTTATTGGAGAGACTGATGCAACCATCACCTCAGATGGTGACCTTATCGTTAGAGGTATGGACCTTACAGCAGGAGAACAAACGAGCTTCAGCATAGAAGGAGATTTTTACGATAGAGACGTCCACGATAGCGTTGAAGAAAGTTCTTCTCAACATCACAAGAAAAAAGGGCTGTGTGGAAGTAAAAAAAGTACCACCTCATCCCAAAGTAGTAGCAGTAGTGCGCGAGGAAACACCTACAGTCAAAAACGGTTTTCTGGCAAAGTCAAAGGAGATGCGCGTCTCCAATCTGCAAGCATCTCTGTTACTGAGCCTGATAAAAGCTCGCTTGAAGCTCGTCGGATCAGCCTTGAAGGTGGACGATCCTCTTCGGGATTTTCTTCTCAACGACAAAAGAAAAGCGCATTTACACGCTCCGCTAGAGATGAAGGAAGCACAGCTACAACCCATTCTATGACCTCTTTAACTCCTGGAATGAAATTAAAACCAACGGAAGGTATGGAAGTCACGATTAATGGCACCCTTGATCAACTTGAGCAAAACCCAGCCACAGCATGGATAAGGGACGTAAGGAAAATTCCTTCTGTCAGATGGCATCTTGTTCATGACGAATATGACGAGTGGCGACATAAGTCTCGCGCCCTTACGCCCGGCTGTATGGCCATCATAGCTTTGGCTACCAGTATTGCCACAGCAGGCATTGGGGCTTCGGTAAGTAGCAGTGCGTTCTTAGTTGAAGCTTTAGGGAAAACAGCAGCTCATACTCTTGGCATCATGGCTCAAGCTGGCATGACAACCCTTGCTACAAATGCCAGCACATCTCTTATTAACAATCGAGGTCATTTAGGAAAGACCTTAAAAGAGATGAGCTCTTCTACCCAGCTTCGAGGGTTGGCCGTCTCTATTGCAGCTGCTGGAGTAACAGGAGGTCTTACCTCTGAACTTGGAGTCTCTCAAGGAAAAGCTTTTACAGATCTATTGCAACGCAGTGCGGTTCAAACCGGTGTCTCCACAGCCTTGCGGATGGCAACCCAAAGTCTCGATCTTCGAGAAGGTGTGATTCAAGGTATTGCCAATATTGTTGCAGATACAGTTGCTGCCTATGGCGCCCAATACATTGGCAAGCTTTATCATCCCCTAGATCCTAAAAAACCGTCTTCCATTGGATGGGTTGAACATAAACTTCTTCATGCAGGCTTAGGCGCCATAGTTGGAGGCGCCTCAAACCTTCATCGTCCCTTTGAAGGAGCCAAGGCAGGTGTTATGGCAGCTCTTGCTGAAACCGTGGCTGAGCTCACAGGTCCTTCCTTTGAAGCTCTCAAAGAAAAGAGATTAAGTGGAACTCTTACGAGAGAAGACATTGACCGCTACAACACGCATATGCTTTATGCTGCCGACATCGGCCGTATGGCAGCCGCCCTCACCTCTTTTGCCTTGAGGCAAGATGTGAATGCTGCAAGTTTAACTGCAACCATTGCGGTTGAGAATAATTTCCTTCAAGCTGTTATTCCTGTTGTTACAGGAGGGTTGGCCTTGTGGACGGCCTATGATGTTTACAGTGTTTATCAGGACGAAGGTCCCGAAGCTGCTCTCCAAGAGCTCGCGATACTAGGGGCAATTCAAGTTGTTTCTGCAGGGGCAGGGAAAGTTGCATATAAGGTTGGTGGTAAGCTTTATCCTCACGCCCGTGCTGGGTGGCATGCAGCTGTAGCGGAAAATCCTACGCTCTACAAGGTTGTCGAAAATATTTCTTCCCAAGTTGCCAAAGGAGCACAGTTCTATTCCAGAGCCATAAGCCGTCTTCAACAAGCACTCAACTTGGAGGGGCTTGGCACTTCTCAGGTTACAAGGGCTGCGGAGAGGGCAAGGGTTTCTCAAGTAAGCCTTAATTATCAAGCTGGGCGTGGCTTCCAGACGAGTGTCCATGAACATTTGAGAATTCCAGAAAACAACACCGTTTATAGTATATTGTTACGTGGAAAGGGAACTCTAACAACAAGACCTGATCTTCCTCTTCCATTAGCAGGGGTAACAGATGTCAAAAATGTTCAATATATTACCTTTACAAAACAACTCCAGACTCAAGCAGCCCTTGCAAAACGTGAAGGAACAAGCTTTAATCTTGTTATTAGTCCGAATACGCAAAGAATTTCCAAACAACTAAAAGAAGCCGTTTATGGAGCAAACGGAAAAATTTTTGAATTTAACCCAGCGACCGAAACCTGGATTGAATGTATTATAGATGGTAATATGGTCTTGAGGTAAAAAATGACTAAAAAAAAATATGTTCTCCTTTCTCTAGTGACAAGAAAAGAACTACCCAGAGAACCTTATGGGAGGAGAATCCTTTCATTGTTTTATGATAAATATCCCCTTTTAGCTCCTCAATATGCAAATTATTATGAACCCATTGATAACCCTGTAAATTCTGCAGATGAAGCCCTTGAATATTGGGGGCATGATCCTTTTTTATGCCGAAGGAAAAAATCCGTTTCTGGGTGGTGGCATGTGTCTGAAGATGTTAGCAAAATTAGTAGGATGAAATTCGAATATGATTGGAGTGTCAAGGTCGATTGGTTCAAACTATTTCGCGAATTGGTGACGATTTCTGAAGCTTATTTTGGATACGTTCATGTCTTTACAGAAAGAGAAATTGAGCCCGCAGCTATTGGAAGTAGTATAAGTGGTTTTCTTATGGGGATAGCAGGTTTCCACCTTAAAAAAGGCATCCCTAACTTAGGTTGGGCTCATTATTTTGGGGAGGAATATGTAAAGGAAATCGATGTTTCTCTTCTTAAAAAGCATGGTTTTGATGTTCAAAAATTAGGGGAAGGATATGTTTTTCATATCACTGAGAATTTATCAGATGTAATTGATAATTATGACTCTTTTGACGAGAGGCGCAAGTTACTAAAATCTCTTTTTCGGCCAGATCTCTTTCAGAAATATGAAAGGTATGGATGATTGGGATTAAGTTTTTTGCTCTTTGACAAGTAAATAAATTTCCCTTCTGCTGCCATACGGCATGAGATCAGCCCTCGCCTCCTTTGCACTCAGACAAGATGTAAATGCTTCTGTCCTGGCTTCAACCAATGCTGTTGAGAATAATTTCCTTCAAATTCCTGCTGCCATTGCTGCGGTTCTCCCAGAGGTAATCTTAGCTGCAAAGGCCTCTTGGGAGTTGTATTCTCTAACTCACGAAGAAGAGATCGAACAGTACAAACAAGAAATTTGTGAATTTGTGGCAGAGAAAACAGGATATTCCCAAGAAACCGTATCAACTGTTTTTGATTGGGCTATGCCTGTAATTTCACTAACCCAGGGCGTAAAAAACTATGCTCGTAAAGAAGCACCCGCACTTTTTAGAAAACTGACAGCCAATCGGGATGTACGTCCTGAAATGCAAAAAGGAGCGGGCAATCCGCAGAAAACCCAAGGCCCTCCGGTTGGGGAAATATCATCAAAAGGAAAGGCCGGCACATCCAAGTCAGCGCCTCTTGACTCGGAAGGAAGATGGCCTCAAAAAGAAGGTAAGGAGTGGAGAGG
>Ga0209211_10006089_pt1 | contig 17683 bp, 21 predicted proteins | sample RifGroA2_FD_183992 | JGI IMG/M metagenome (GOLD analysis project Ga0209211, IMG submission 183992) | Groundwater microbial communities from Rifle, Colorado, USA - Groundwater A2 (SPAdes) (version 2) | ecosystem: Environmental > Aquatic > Deep subsurface > Groundwater | place: Rifle, Colorado... | reverse complement strand
TGTTCATGGCTTCGCCGGCTGCAGTGAAGTTGAATTTAATAACTGTAATATTTTTCGTTCCTATCTGGGTCGTGGATGCAACCTGACTGATGCCTGTGACAGCGAGCGTACCTACGACTATAGTTGATGATGAACTACCAGTGGCTAGTGTTTCTGCTATGCTCTGACCAGATGCTGCGCTGGTTGTCACAATGTTCGCGTTGTTCAGTATTGTTGCATTGATGGTGTGACCTGCTGTTGCACTGCTTGAAACATTGACAACAACAAGGATTGTCTGTTTTGTTGAGCCAGCTGCCACCGACAGCCCAAGTCCGGAGAAGTTATATGTCAGGCTTGTCGGCGTCTCTGTTACTGTTGTATTGGTCGCGAGACGCGTCTGGGTGCCGTTATAGGTTGTTGTGTCAACTAATGTGCTATTGTACAAGCTTACTGACTGTATGTCTGCTGATGAGATGCTTGTTCCATTTAACATCAGCACAATCTCAGAAACGCTCATGGCTTCGCCGGTTGCCGAGAAATTAAGCGACATGAGCGTAACATTATTCGTGCCTATTATGGTTGTTGCACTTGCACGGTTTGTACCTGCTACAGCAAGTGTTCCGTATATCGTCGAGTTCCCTGACACATGAGTTGCTAATGTCTCGGTTATTGACTGTCCTGACGCGCCGCCTGTTGTTGTCACGCTGGATGCAGCTACGATGCCTGCGCCGAACACGCCGCCTCCTGTTGCGGTGCTTGAAACATTGAAAACCACTATCAAGATCTGGCTTGATGGCACCACCAATGACAAGCCAGAGAATGTATATGCGCCAGCAGTTGGCGCTGAGGTGTTGACAGCAAGAGGATCTATGTTGAGTGTCTCGTTGAAGGTCTGCGCATTTTCCTGTGTGCTGTTGTACAATGCCACGGAAACTATGTCAGCGTCTGTGGCAGTTCCTGTTCTTGCAACTGTTATTGACGAGATGTTCATCTGCTCGCCGGTTGCGCTAAGGTTGAATGAAATAATTGTGACATTTGTTGAGCCTATTTCTTTTGTTGCTGCAACCCTGCTTGTGCCTGTCAATGAAAGGTTGCCATATACGCTCGTTGAAGCCGAATCCGCGACTGTTTTTGTACCAGCGCCGATCGCGCCTCTCACAGAAGTGCTGAACAATTTTAATCCTCCGGTGTTCGTGGCTGACCAGTTTTCAACTTTAATTGTCTTTGAGACGCCTGCAGTTATTTTATCGTCGCCAGGACCTGGCAGCAAACATACTATTGAATTAACCACTGGGTCAACAGAGCGGTTCCACAAATTAGTTGTGGTTGGACATACTATATCACCAGCGGCAGGATCAGCATAGCCAGCTGCTGAATAGCTTATATTAACCATGTCTATGGAATCTGTGTTGTCATCTGTGCCGTTGTTTGTTATGGTGAACGTGTAATTTTGCTTTGCGCCGGCGTTAACAGAAGCGACATTAACAGAGGCACTTGCTTCAAGGTGCCTTACCGTAAGAGTAATGGCCGTTGAGTTGACCTTGAAGTCTGCGCTGTTGCCCAGTTCTGCCGTTATTGTATATGTTCCGTTTGATAATGTTGTAAGATTGAAGGCTGTTTCCGTTCCGTTGAGAATTGTTGTATTTATTATTGCCTGCGTTACTCCTGCCTTGGTCGTGTAGAACGTTAGTGAAAGATTTGTCAGGAATGTGCTGTTTGCACTCACCCTCAATTCAGGCGTGACATCGTTCGTGGTCGTGCCGCTCGCAGGGTTTGTTATCACAGCTTTGTAAATCTGGCCCAATGTCACTGTGAAATTGCCGAATGTCTGGTTTGCGCCAAGCCCCTCGCTTACGTTTATCCCGACCACCCGCCATGTGAATGTGCCGTTTGACAATCCTGTCACGTTGAAGAACGTATAATTGAAAATATTGTTGCCTGTGCTGTTTGTCATCGTGAAGTTCATGAACAGGCTGCCAGCAACGCTGAGATTGTAAACCTCCAGATTCGGAGATGACACAGAGTTGTTGGTGAGTGAGATATTAACGTAAAAGTAGCCCTGCGCGCCTACTGTGGAAACATTGCTGTTGTTAGCTGGCGTGGGTGCCGCGATTGTAAGCGTCGCGCCAGCCGCAAAAGCAGGAATTATGTAAAATACAAATAATGCTGCGACTAGCACTGCCGAGAATATTACTCCCGTCTTTATGATACCCTTCATCAGGCCATCCATTTTTTTGCACTCCTTCAATCCCGATGCTGCACCTTGTTATCTTGTTTTCCCTGAATATATAACTTATTCCTTCAGTGTCCTGTAAATATTAGACTTGCCTACTTTCGTCTTCTCAAGCTTGCCCTGGTCGCGAAGCGCCTCAAGATATCCGGCCGTGAGCTCGCGGCGCATGTTCAGTTTTTTCGCAACCTGAGAAGTAGACATTATTTCCCTGCTCAGAAGTGTGAGAATCCTTCTCTCAACCACATTTTCCCCCGACATTACAGATAAATTACTCAGAGCTTATATTTATACTTTCGTCCTACGCAAAATTGCGACGAACCAGTGACAATCAAGACGCAATGTAGCCGCCAGAATGCCGCGAAGATGCGGTACTATATTAATTTCATAACAATGACAACAGTATTTTGGGGTGCCTATGTAGATTCTTCATCGTGCCGATGATGGCGACTGCAGCAATGCGAATGGTTATTTTTCAAGAAATTCCGGGACAAAAATATCAATCCAGAGATAAGGATGCTCCTTTTTCTCATAATTTTCATGTTCCAACAGCTTAAAACCAAGCTTATCTTTGTAATAACCAACAGAATGCTGTTTGGCTTCTACCGTCATTACCCTGACTCCGATATTCGCTTTTGCATCGCGGGCCATCATAAGCGCGCGCAAAATTAGATATCTTCCGATGCCTCTGCGCTGGAAGTCCTTATGCACAGCCAGTCTCGCTATTTTAATAGCTGGAACCTCTGGGATTTCGATCCCATCAAAGTGCTGTTTTTTCTCTCCCGTTGTGAGGCGGACAGAGTCATTGCACATTGTTATATAACCGATCATCTGTTCTTCGTATATGCAGACATATGTGACGGCAAAACCCAAATCCTGGTACTTCAGCGCGTCGTCTTTCAAAAAATCATTTAAATCCCTGTCCTCATCGTCCTTCGTTACGCAATCAAATTTCGATATGTCATGAAACCTCGCCAACCTGACAAGGGAGAGTCTTTCCGGCTGTATTTGTTCTCCCATTAGAAATCGCCGCGTTATTCTTTCTTGCTCTTAACGATGGCTTCCACTACCTTCAAATCCTCAAACAATTTTTTTTGTGTTTCTGTATACGCGGGGCTAACCAAGTCCTTGACAAACAATTCGGCATCTTTGCCGCTTAATGTCGGTGTTGCTCCAATCGGTTTTGCCATAGTTCTCACTTAGCCTATTTCGGATATGGTTTAATAACCATCCTTTATCAGCGGTATATAATGATTTTGATACCGCTTCATAGTCCCTCAGAAAAAAACAAAAACCTTATTCTAGTTATACATGCCAAAATTATTAGAATTCAAAATATTCCAATCAGGAGAAATCAATAAAAAATAAGGAAGAAAAAAAGAAAATAAAAAAATCGTTTTCTTTTGGCTCAGTTCTGCATTTAAGCTGTTTCCGTCGTTACGACGCCGTTCTTGAGAACAACTCTGTCAGTTGCCCAAGTGTATGCATCGTAGTTCTGGATCCTGCTTGACGCAGATCTTGTGTCCGCAGCCGAGTGACCTGCTACAACAAGAGCAGATCGTCCGGATGTGAATGCATTCTCGACAAGGTCGACCAAGGCTGTGCCTGCTCCCTGTGATCTGTACCATGCAACGTCCTTAGTCTTGGCCGCTGTTGCCAACTCTGCTACCAGAGTGTTAACAGCTGGTCCGCCGACCAGGATAAGGTGCTTGGTGGATTTGTCTGCAGACGTGACTTCCGTGTCCAGCTTGCCCAACGCTGTCTTGACAGGGGTAGCGCTTTTTACAGTGCTGCCTGCTCCGCCAGACGTCTGGGTCACAGTCGCTTCCTTCGCCAAAACGAAGACATTGGATGTCACCTGGTCGTCAGCGTAGTAGAACGTTATGATATCCTGTCCCGAAGTTGTCCTTCGAGCATAGGTACCGTAAAGGTCCACATAGTCTGTGACAGATGACTCGCTGCCGAGAGCTGCCGAGTCTTCAGTTGCTGTGAAGTCAGGCGCTGCCGGGATGGCTACGTTGTTGGATCCGGATGTTTCCGAGGACGCGGTCACGAGAACGCTGTACTGGTCGCTGTTGTCGTCTTTCTCTTCAACGAGCAAGAGACCAGGCGTGCTCAACTCAACACCTGCCGAGCTGCCGACCACGGATATGGATGCTGTGTAGTTGTTCGGGAACTTGATGGCATATATCACGCCACCTGTAGCGGTTCTCCCGAGGGTCACGTTTGCTACTGCATTGGCGCTGGTGATGTTGAAGTTGTTCACAGCTGATGCGAGAGCAGATGCCTGTCCATCTTCCTTAGGAACGGCTGTTATGTTTACCATGCGGTAGTCGTTGACTGGAGAGTTCGCGAACGTGAAGTTTATTGCTCCAGTTGGCAGGTCGATTCTTGAGCCATTCGTGAGGCCTGAGACGGTTGCGTTAGGTTTGAAGAATGCGAGTTTTTCGCCTCTTCGTCCCTTCAAGGTCGGGAAGACGGTCGTGAAGTAACCTGTGTTGTTTAGAGCAGAGTTTCCACCCCATGTCACGTTTGACAGGTGTGTGCTGTTCGCAACAACATAGAACGTCTGTCCGTCTATGACCTTCGCCTCGTCGTTACCTGTTCCAAGGTTCAACTTTGTGGTTGAGCCGGAGAACTGGTCTGTCAGGTCTGCGCTTGCAGAGCTGGAACCGTCTGCGCTTATTCCTGTTACTCGGAACATGTGAGAGAACTCACCTGCCGTTGTAACGAAGTACGCGTCTTTCGGAACCGGCTGTCCTTCAACAACAACTATGGAATTGTTGCTGTTGTCTGCAAGGTCGAACACAGTGGCTGTGCTCAGTGCCTTGTATGCCCAGTTGATGGATTTTTCGTACCCTCTGTCGTCTGTGTAGCTGACCTGTATCAGGTTGTCGCCCGATGGAGAGACTTTTATCATGTCTCTCGATGCGTCTGTAAGACCCGGCGTCACGGAAAGGAAGTTTATGCCGAATGACTTCCAGACTGGGTCGGCGTACAAGCCGCCGGCCGCCTTGATGAAGTCTTCGTTCGAGTTTCTTCCGCCAACCGCGACCTGCATGGCTGAAAGTTTCCTTCCAGATGTCGTCAGATTGACGTATGTTCCGTCCACCGAATCCTCAGCGTCGCCAACCTTCACCTTCGCGCCGTTCGTCAGGACAACTTTCTGGGCGCCGAACTGCATCTTTGCAGAGTCAAGAGTCGGGTCCGTGCTTGAGATATCGAACACTCTTTCCATGAAGATATCAAGCCCGCCTACTTTCTTTGACTGGCCCTCGTCAACGTTGTTCTGGTCGCTTCCCACTTTCACTACGCCGGTGTTCGCATCAGAAGATGCGATATATGTTACGTCATACACGTATGTAACATCATACGTCACTCCGCCGTGTGTCACCTGGACTGACTCGCCACCTGATAGGATGGCTGATTCGGATGCGCCGCCAGACAATACTAGCTTGTCTGTCGTTGCTGCAGGACTTGATGGGTCGCCTGTAGTGTCTGTGTGTATAGTGTACGTTCTGCCGAAAAGGTTCATTCTCTCGCCTTTCGCCGTGGACAGGTTAACATCCTTGTCGAACGTAACATACGTTCTATATAGGTAGTTGATGTCCGTCGGAGAAGTCGTGAACCTTCCCAGGTCGTACGTTGGGTCTACCGAGCTGCTGCTGCCTGGCTTCTCGAACTGAATCGAGTAGTCCGCCGAAGTCGTTGAACTTGGCGTCAGGTAGATGAACTGCTGGTAGTTGTGTGTTGTACTGCCGTCTGTGTCCTCAAGCTTGTCTGTCTTCAGCAATGTTGGAAGGTCGTCTTTGGTCATAGTACTTCTTACACCGCTCTTTCCAAGACTGTCGTCCAGGTAAAGCTTCGTGTTAGTCGTGGCTACTTCCTTTCCGTCTCCGCCATCGATGCTGAATCCAGCCGATGCTCCAGGGACAGACACGTCTGTCGTTACTGAGCCTCCCAAACGCGCTGCGATGTCTACTGCACCTACAACGTCGCTAGGAGCGGCTGCTGCTCCCACAACAACAAAGGACTGTACACCGTCCCCTGTAACGAAAGGTCGTGGGAAGTCGCTTAGAGCTGCAAAGCTGACTGACGAGCCAACCATAAGGGCCGCCAGCGTGCCTGCTGCTACTAGTTTTTTGAATTGCATTTTCATGCAACCTCCTGTATATGTTTTTTACAAGTCATGCCAAGCGAAGCTTGGCATGACAGTTCTGGTTTGTCCGGATCAAACCAGCCCTTTCTTGGGAAGAAAGCGCTGGCGGAAAGAAACTCTCCGTCAGCCCCTTTCCAAGGAAAAAGGCTGCATTTGAATATGGAATCTGACTCTAAACTAACAGGCTTCAGGATACAGAATATAGAGCCTCATGCCTGCCAATCTAGTTAACAAGTATATGGATGTGGAAGATATATAATAGTGACTTGAAACAGTTTCAATGGGCAAGTTTTTAATTTTGTACTATAACTATAAAAGTTTCTAACATATATAAATATACTATAAATGTTCTAAAGCCAATATTTAGACGTTTTAAAGCTTAAAAATGTATTTTTATCCTTTTAATTTAGCATCTTTGGAATCTGCTCTTTTTATCTCTTTTTTGAGCTTTATGAGGTTCTTGCGGCCCTTTGCAATCTTCTCTATCAGGCCCCTTTCAATAAGGTCGTTGATAACGCGTGATACTTTCGGCTTGCTGAAGTCAGTCTCCTTTACAATCACTCTCTGGTCGACTTCCCCCTTTTCCCGCAGGAGTATTTCCATGACTTTTCTTTCGCCATCGGTCAGCACGGGAAGCAAATCCTTGACTTTCTGTTTCTTGAAAATGAACATTATAGTCATCAGGAATACCATGATTATAAGGCCCAAGATCACGATAAAAATGGTAAACGGGTCAAATCCCGAAATTGGCTCGTAGATTGCGTAAATGCTTATTGACTGCCCAAGCGTGGGCTTGTCGTACGTCCATGTAACAAATATACGACGCCCGTCGCTGCCCTCGCGCCCGAAGTCCGGCTCGAAAGGCTTCAGGCCTGTTCCTGCCAGTTTCAGGTCCTCGACAAGCGCAGCGCCAAGCGGGAACTTTACGGCAATCTGCACCTTGTCGACTGTTTCCGTGACAGAGAACGGATAGCGGAAAAGCTTGAAATTCTGAAGGTCGCTGACGAGCGCCTTTACATGGAATTTATAGACAATTTCCCTGGCAGAGATGCCGTCGCAAACGATGGATGTTCCCAGGCTGTATGCCGAGACGCATTCCAGCCTGACGCCGTCGCCGAAGACTTCAACGTTAGTTATTCTGGACAGAACGAAATAGTCACTTCTCGCCACGGTGTTATTGTAGGTTAATGCGGCTGTCCAGTCGGTGCCGCCGTCATCATTAATGGATATGTCCACATTCCAGCTCGTCAGCGAGGCGTTTGAGACAGAAGGAATGAGCAGGATTGCAGCTACAAGCAGACCGGCATGCAAAGCATGTCTTACGTCCAGGACCTTCATAGTTTACTATAATTATGTGCAGGTTTAAAAACCAGAGAAACGCTATTCCAGCATGTTCCCAAGGAAGCTGATCTTGAGGTAATGGGAGCATTTCTCGCATTCCCGATAACAGCTGTCCTCGATAGTAGCAAGATCGATGAAAGAACACTCGTTGATGAAAATGCATTTCATGCAAGTAGTTGGGCGCACAACTTGAAATAAGCGTTATTTGTCAGGCGTTATGATTATGCCGCCTACGCCCGCCGCGGCGAAATTATGGACGACCCCTGCCAGCAGATTCACTATGTTCTGGATCTCGTCTATCCTCATCTCGCGCTTGTCCGGGCCGAGGACCTCTATGGCCGACGGACCGTAAGTCAGCACAACGCTGATGAGCGTCATCAGATTCTTGGCAAAGAACTTGACCTTGACTACCTGGGAATAGCCCTCTTCCACGTTTTTCATCGGCTTTTCGACCTTTATTGCGTCGGTGAATTCCTTCTCATAGATAAGTATGTCCCTGACGTTCCCCATTTTCTCAATATGCTTGCTCAGCGCGGCCTCGACAACGCCCTTATCCACGGCCAGCGCCTCGATGCTAAACCACACGTCGAACCATTTTTCCTTCCGCTTCTCCTTTATCTCTTCCTGCAAATCCATACTTAACCACTAATTGAAAGTCTTTTTAAAGTATTCAAAATTAATCAAAAATAATGAAACTTACGTCTGCGCAAATTTGGGATATTTCAGCTGATGTATTTCACAATCCGAAATATCGCAAAGAATACGTCAGGCTCTTGAGCGTCATAATCGGTCCAAAAGACAGATCCATACTGGACACGGCCTGCGGCACCGGCTTCCCGTCAATCGACTTGATTAAGAGCGGCTATAAGAACATGACATGCTCTGATGGCGACCCCGGGCGCGTTAAGATGCTTAAAGAGAGGCTAAAAAAAGAAAACCTGAAAATACCTGTTATCTGCGATAAATGGCAGGCAATGAGGACGGATAAAAAATTCGATGCCGTGCTCAATTCGGACAACTCGCTGGTCTATATGGATAGCTGGTCAGGAGGTCATATCAAAAGGAACGCGTTCAAAAGGCTATCATTAGTCCTTGGAAATTTCTACGAGCTGCTTAACAAGAACGGCATGCTTATAGTGGCTCTTGCAAAAAACAACGCCAAAGAAAACTCGGAATTAGACATCAATTTAGGCCTTACTGACAGGGGCGAGGGAGTCATTTGGAGGCTGAACTTCGACTGGAAAAACCGCATAAAGACGGCGAGGATGAAGGTGGTTGCCGGCGGCACGACATACGAGAGGCTCATTGAATCCTACCTGCTGACAAAAGAGGAGCTTTCAGAATTGATGGCAAACAGCAAATTCAGGGACGTGAAAATTTTCTCCTCTCCCGGAATTTACGACGACATTCTGGTCGGCTACAAATAAAAACGTATCTTTATATTCCAGAAAATCCAAACACTTATTCAATGTGCCTTGATATTTTGCGGAATCCTGTCAAAAGCCTGATGGATGCGAAGAAGAACAGCCCGAACAAGACATTGACCGTGCTGCTCGGGACCTCGGTCCTCTTTGGGGTCTCCGCCGGCATTCTGGTTGCAAAGACGGGGTTGTACGACCTTCTCCTTGCAGGGTCAATTATAACCGTATTCCTGATGGCGCTCATAGGCATGATGCTTTTCGGGCTCGTCATATACATCGTGGCTACTACGCTTGGCGGAAGGGGCAGATATCTGCAGGGTTTGACAGCCACGTCCTACAGCATGGTGCCCGTGTCGGTGGGGGCGTTCATAATCTCCCTTCTCGCCTGGATTCCATTCACGGTCGGGGTCCAGATAGTGGTGCTCGCGCTCACGCTTGCGCTGGGAATAAGCCTGCTTCACAGAGGGATAAAGGAATTGTATCGCACGGACATGATAACATCATTCGTGGCGGTATCAATATCCGCGCTGGCAGTCCTGATGGCGATTTATGTTTCAGTCGGGCTTTCGCTTCTCGGAAGGCTGGCCGCCGGGGTGCTTTGATGAATAAAGCTGGAATCGCCTATGTGATTGTTGGCATAGTTGCCATAATAGGCGCTGTTATTGCGGCGCTCTTCATGATAACCATGGTCAGCGCGTTAAGCATCATCAACTCTGCAGATGCAAGCCAGCTTCCGCCCGGCACCGACCTGTCGGCGCTTCAGGAATCCATGGGCTACTTCAACATGCTGATACTCCTGGGCTCGGTGTGGATATTGTCCGTTATCCTGTCAGGGTTGCTTTGCGTGCACACCGGAATCAGGCAGCTGAGAAAAGTCAAGATCAAGACTATGAGCAGATAGTCCAGCTCTCTGAGAGAAGCTGACATCCGCTTTTCTCCATTATAGTTCTACAAGGAAACAAACAAGATATTACTTCCTTGTGAACTATACAAGGTAAAGCGAAGCTTCACCTGTACAGGAGAACCTTTGATTCTCCTTGTATGTGAACCAAGTCGTAATATGTCAAGAATCTTTACTTGGTTCACTATCACATCTTCCTTATATCCCACGACTAAAGTCGTGGGTTTGTTGGAAGATGGGATCCCAGATTCATTGTGTTTCATCTGCCATCTGAAGATGGCAGTTTTCAATGAATCTAAGATAAGAAATTATTTTATAGCCTAGAATGCTATAATCTAGACATGGGAGCAATATTCGAGGGCATTGGTATCGGCTTCTTCGCCGCGCTTTTCATATCGCTTTATGGCGAAGGCCTGTTCAACTATATCCTGCCTTTTTGGCTCATCTACGGCATACTGGCGCCCCTCTTCGCAGCGATAACAATAGCCATACTTGCATTCTCCAAGAAAGACGAGAGGGACAAGAACCTTGAATGGTTCGAGGAAAAGAAAGACGAGTAAGCCTTTTTTCTTGAAAAGAAAAAAACCCTACTGGAAAAAAGAACATACATTTTTGGCTCACTGACGTGAGCAAATGAAGAGCCCCCGATGGGATTCAGAACAAAAGGCACAAAGCCCCAAACTGCATATACTAATTGTTGGGAGAGTTAATATCCTTTTGCCTGTCAATTGCCTAAAAGTTTATCTTTAAGCATCGCTTTTTTCCCAGCTAATTTATCAACTCTTTCGAATAAGAATTCTCCTTTCTGAATAATGAACCTATAGCCAAATAATTCTACTACCTCAATAAGCACCTTCAAAGCATTGTTATCAAGATCCGTAATGTTTTTCTTAAGCGCAAGATGTTTGTATTCATTTGAAACGAATTTTATCTTTCCTATGTTATTCCTCAACTTTATCATAGCAACCTGATCCAGCATTTGTGGTTTGTCTAGATCTTCTATCCGTAAGCCACGATATTTTTGCCCATCGACATTGGTTTCTATGAATAGTGAATGAAACAAAATATTCTCAAACGCACTTTGGATCATATCACGGTCATACATTTCAGGAAACAGAGCTTTCACGTTCGGCTCTTTACTACGATAATAAATACGCCCCGAGCCTTCGATTTTCCAAACCACAGCTCCTCTTTCGATAAGGTCATCTAATGCTTTTTTGAAGCCAGGCTCAGTTATAAGTTTTCCGTTCTTTTTGGTGACCTGCTTCCAAATTTTCGTCCATCTCGCACCGTTTGGTTTCAGATTTTCTAAATATCTGTATATTTGTAATTTTGCAGGTTCTGTCATACTAAACTTCTCTAAAGTGTGGTATAGTACTTATATTCTACAGAGCTTAAATAAGCATCAGGGATGCTCATGCTTTCAAGCACAATAGGAATCCGTTTCGAAATGAAACATAAGAGAAAAATACAGAAGTTTGCTGCTAAGCAGGGAGAGAGCCTAGCAAGTTTCGTGCGAAGAGCTGCGATAAAGGAAGTATTGCTTTTAGAAAAAGGTGTTTTGAAATGAAATTGGAAGAACTTATTCTTGAAGCTGTAGAAAATTGGCGTAAGACGGGAAAGCTACCAAATAATAAATCTTGGCAGCCTCCCGAGGAAACTGATTCCTATGAAAAATAATGTTGATTGCCTACTTTATAGCAGGGTCACAGGCACCGACTTAGCGGACTTCTACGAGGCTATCTGTAGTCGCCTGAACCTTCCCAAGCCAGTAGCCAAGAAGATGCTTCTTTTTCTTCAACGAGAGGGGATTCAATGAGCAATATTCAGGATAATAGCGAAGGTGCTTATTTTGATATGGAAGGGAAGTTTATACCTAAGCTCCTAGCAGACGATATAATGCAAGAGATAGAAGTAATTACGGTTCGTGACAACCAGACAATGTTTTATTTTGATAAAAATACAGGATTATGGGTTTCAAGTGGTGAGGTCTGGATTAAGGAAATAACACAAAGGAAGCTAGACCACTTCACGAAAAGGTATTATATTGACGAAGTTCTTTCTTTCATAAAAAACTCGACATTACACAATAGGGAAATATTTGATGAATCTCCTTTCCTACTCCCACTTGAAAATGGGATTCTAAATATAAATGACATGGAGCTTTACCCATTTTCATCCAATTATCACTTCTTATCAAAACTTCCTGTAAAATATGACGCTAATGCTAATTGCCCTAATGTTAAAAAATTTCTCGAAGAGATTGTGCCGTTTGAATTTGTTAAATTGCTTCTAGAAGTAGTTGGGTATTGCTTGTATCGGAATTATAGCATACAGAAGGCAATGATGCTTATCGGTGATGGAGAGAATGGAAAGAGTACTTTTCTTCGCCTGATAGAAAATCTGATTGGCAAAAATAATATTTCCAGCGTAAGTCTTACTGACTTGGAAAATAACAGATTCGCAAGCTCAAGACTCTACGGAAAATATGCAAACATCTATGCGGACTTGCCAGATCAATCGCTTTCACAAACGGGCAAATTCAAGATGTTGACAGGTGGCGATAATATCGAAGCCGAAAAGAAGTTTCAGGATTCTTTCAACTTCACAAACCATGCAAAGCTTATCTTTTCTTGCAACAAATTACCAATGAAAAACGATGACACGAATGCGTTTTATCGCAGGTGGGTTATAGTCAAATTCCCGTATAGTTTTGAGGGCAAGGCTGACAAAAACCTCATACAACATATTTCTACGCCAGAAGAACTTTCTGGGTTATTAAATATGGCTTTGGGTACACTGAAGGAACTTTTGCTCAGGGGCGATTTTTCTTTCAACAAATCAACAGAGGAAATGCGGGAGGAGTACCAAAGGCTTTCTGATCCTGTAGGTGCATTTTGCCATGATATGATCGAATCTTCGCCCGATGAACACATAGAAAAAGAGAAATTATACACAGAATTTGCAGCCTATTGTAGAGAAAAGAATTATATTGTAATCTCGAAGGATAGGTTTTTCAAACGTATTCACGATCATGTAAGGATTGACGATTATAGACCTTTGATAGATGGGAAACGGGTTCAGTGCATAAAAGGAATTCGTGTCAAGGGTGTCAACTCTGTCAACCAAGATTCCCATCTTAATCCCCTAGAAGATTCTCAAACATTACTTAAGTATACCTGTCAGCCTGACACGTCTGACAGCCCTGACATAACACCCTCACTTACAGCAAAGGAGGGTGTAGTTGAAACGAGTGATCTAAAATGCCCGTCAGAACCATAGATTCGGCTGTCCGATTGCTTGAACGATTCCAATCAGAAGGGCGAGTAGAGGTCGACAAAGCAGCCCTTATCTATGCCATAGAAGAGGTAATCGGGGCAGACCCAAGAACCACGAAAGCGCACATGTCGTTCCTGCTTAAGCATGGCTGGATTAATCCCAAGCCAGACCAAGAAGGGTTCTACTCTATTGACTTTGAAAAGATATACCTTTGGCGGTGCTATTAGGCTTCAAACGTCACAGAAGCACCCACCCCGTGTTCTTGGCGGTCAGAACATCAAAGATTTGCCCCAAAATTCTGTCACAAAAGGCCGCCTCTTTTTCCGGGAGCGGGGGCACCCTGCGTCTCCACGCCGCCCAAAATTTAGGGTTAAAAGCACTATAAACAAATGAAAATTAGGTGTGGTAATACGGAAAGACAAAAATTGGTGTTTAGTTATTTAATTGCTTCTATTATTATAATTTCTGGTTGCATTAACTCAACTGGTGATGTTTCGTATAAGAAAGACGAAGCTAATGACGGAATTTATTCAACAGACCAAACCTTTTCCGAGTCTCAAGAGCTTCCAGAAAACTATGATAGTATAGAAGCGTATGAGGATGATGCAGCTTCTCATTATTTTACCAATAAACAGCTCGAACAAATAACAATAAAGATTCATGATTTATATGAAAACCCAGAAGAATATACAGAAGAACAAAAACAAAAAATACTTGACCTTCAAAGGAGAATGGAACCTAAATACGACATGAGTACTGCTTATTTTTATAAGTATGAAGATATGGACTGTGATGATTTTCCATCACAAGAAAGAGCACAGGTTTTCTTTATGCTTCCAGAGGGTCTTTTGCATAATTTGGATGCAGATGGTGATGGAATAGCTTGTGAGAATAATCCATAAAATTTGAAAATTAATGAAGGTAAGAATAGATGAATACTAACAGGAAAATATTATCGTCTCTAAATAAGAGTCCAAAAACAAATGACGATTTGCAAAAAGAAATTGGTGGGGATATATCAGTTCATCTTAATCATTTATCAAGTACGGATGAAAAAATGATTAGATTCGATATACGCCAGAATAAGTGGTATATAACCCCTAAAGGAGAACTTTTTCTTAAAACTTTTAGTATGAAAGATTTGAAATTCTGGATTCCTATAGCTGTTTCAGTTCTACTTGCTATCACTTCTCTTTTAGGTGCTTTTTTAATTGCATCATATACAAGCCAGCAAAACAGAATTATTGCTGCGTCTGTTGAACCTGATTTGGATTTTTATATTCAAAGTCTTGATGATATACCAGAACTTGAGGCAAGTAGAATTGCACATTTATCAAATAATAGTGAAAATGGACACCAGTTGACTCTTTGCGTCAAAAATAAAGGGCAATTGCAATCAGGTCATGTCTATGCCCAACTCATTGATAATTGGACATATGGAGGAGATTGGAACTTTCAAAGTCTTTTACATGATAATTATACATGCGAAACTCAGAGAATTGTTGCGTCAAGCTGTAAATCTCCTGAAATTTTAGGAAGTTGGTTTAGCTGTAATAAGTCTAATATTCCTAATGGTTTGTCGGAGTTAAATTTTAAAATTATATGTGAAAATTGTGGAGAGGGAAATAAGAAATATATTGAAAAAATACCAGTGTGTATTTGGCATGATAACAGCTCATTTTGTGATAAACTGAATAATAAATTTTGACGCCTCATATTTTCGACTGCTGTTCCAAAATAATCTTTTTTACCAACTCACTTAACATATTTTTATCCACCAATTCTGGCAATTTGGTTTCTAAGGATTGCACTTCCAAAGCTGTTTTCATATCCTTTGGCATACCACATCGAGCGCAGAATTTCGCATCCTGATCCATGAAGGTTTCACAACGTGAGCATCTCTTCAGCTCTTTTGCTTCATTCTGGTCGTTATTTACAGGCATTCCATACTTTTTCTTATATGCATTATCCTTGTCCTTTTGCTGTATCGAGAGATAGCAGTCCTGTAATGCCTTGCTCCCTTTCGACCAACTCCCCCTTGATTCTATGTAGGTAATCGGTACTCCATCAGCCAGATCATGTGTAGCTTTGCTCTTTCTGAACGTATGGATTTTCAATTTTCTGAGGCTTTGCCTTTTGCACGTCGAATGAAATACTTTCCTTACTGCTGGATAGCTTAGCGGTTTTATTGTTTTTTGAGTCCTCATAGTCCATAAGGGCGCATTTGGATCATTGGGCAATGGATGTAATCTTAGCCATGTCGTGAAATTGCCTACAGATTCAAACAGGGTTTCCCAATGGCTATTTCCTGTCTTGTCAGCCTCTATCAGTATTTGCACGTCTCCGCTTTCCGTATATCTCATGTGTCTAATTTGTCTTGACAGAAGCTCTGAAACTCTGCATTGCAAGTCATAGAGGCATGAAAAAAACGCCTTGTCCCTTACATTTGTCGTGCCATTCAGGAAAGCCATTATTTCGTCTTTGGTATATATTTCAGGCTCATGTTTGCCATTGCTTTGCTTGGTTTTCATCCGCTTTACTGGAGGAGGTGCATCGCCTTGATATTCATCATAATAGAGCCATCTCCAGAACTTGCTTATTGATTTCCTGAAGTCATTGAGGCTATGCAAACTATAGGGCTTTCCCTTGACTGAATTGCCTTCTTGCAGTCTAGTCAAAATTTCGTTAATATCCTTATCTGTAACATCCCTAAAAGGCTTGTCGGCTATCTCGCCAATTTTCCTAAGTGTATAGAGGTATTTTACAAGCCTTGCATCACCTATTCGTTCCTGTGACTTGCAGAAATTGAAGAAATCGCATATTAACTGTTTATTCGTATCCAGCATTGTAGATTCGGAAAGGAGCTGTTTCTGTAGCTCCATTTTATGCCTGTAGTTATGCACTTCTATTTTGTCAGAAAATTGGACGATTGGGTTCATCTTAGTAGCCTCCTAAAAGCCATATTTATAACAGGCTGGAGGATTGAACCCTTCGTCCTTAAGCCCCCGATGAGGATCGAACTCATGACCTACAGTTCTTCCGGAGCAGGAGAAACTACGAATCTCTTGCCGACCCTCTTTCAGAGGTCGTACGAAACTGTCGCTCTACCAACTGAGCTACGGAGGCGTGAAGTTTTTGCGACTTTATTGGATGCAAGGATCCAATTAACTTCTCAAATTTTACTATTTCTTTTGTTTTAAATGTTCTAATTTCAAGACCTTTTCCACTACTAGATTTATAAGGCCCTCCAAAATTTATTCCCAAATCTTTTAGAAGGCTATTTACATTATCAATAAAGGTGGGTGTAGAAGAACTTATTAGTATGCTGATTTTATTCGCCTTTGATATAGTTATCCCGCCATCTGAGTCAAAAAGTCCCTTAATGAAATTCACCTTGAATTGAACTCACGAACTATATAAGTATTTCTATTTTAAGCTTTCCATTAAAATAGGAAAATGCGCGAAGTCTTTGAAGTGTCGGCGGACAACAAGTCAAAAGCAGAAGAGCTTCTCAAAAAAGATGAGGAGATAAACCGGGGCAGCATAACGCTGAGGACTGCCGGCTCGCTGGACATGAACGAGGACTGCTATTTCATAATACTTGACGCTTCTGAGGAAAGGCTGGAAAAGGCAAAGGAGCTGCTCAAGGACATCGCGAAGCCATCAAAGCATGCAAAACAGGTTCTCGAGAGACTGGACGAGCAGGAAAACGCGGCAATAGAAGGATTCGGGAACATTCTTGGGTGAAAACAAACAGGCGCTTTGCACAATAATTAGTTGAGTACTATGGTAGACAGACTATCCCCGGGCGAGCTGAATAATTACCACAAGTATCGCAAGAAGATGCGCCACCTCTACGTCTGCACGGAATGCGCGCACAGCTTCGACAGGGAAAGACCGGCGACAAAATGCATCTTCTGCGGCGGCCCGATAAAGGAATTGGAAAGGGATGATTTGCCGTCAGCCAGGCCACAATACAGGTACACCTGCCCATCATGCAGCAAGGTATTCATAGCCGAACATGCGGAGAAATGCCCATCATGCGGCGGCCGCTTCCTGCATTTCTACGAAGTCAGGAATATAACCACGAAGGAAATCCTCTCCATGAGGAAGAACCAGCTTAAGGAAAAGCTGAAAAATATGATGAAGAAAAAGGCGAAGAAGAAATAGTAATTCTTTCTTTCCTGCCAGCGCTTTTCGCTTCTGACTGACGCACGAAATGCGTCTTTCGCTAACGAAAAGAGCTGAATGGGCCCGGCAGGAATCGAACCTACAATCTCAACCAAATTGATTTTATCAATCGTCAAGGTCGCGTCATACCACTAGACCACGAGCCCATGTAAAAAGAAACATATTACAACTACGCTTTAATT
>Ga0209211_10006087_pt1 | contig 17687 bp, 14 predicted proteins | sample RifGroA2_FD_183992 | JGI IMG/M metagenome (GOLD analysis project Ga0209211, IMG submission 183992) | Groundwater microbial communities from Rifle, Colorado, USA - Groundwater A2 (SPAdes) (version 2) | ecosystem: Environmental > Aquatic > Deep subsurface > Groundwater | place: Rifle, Colorado... | reverse complement strand
GACGGAATTGTAATTTTCCAAAGAAAATCGGTCAAAAAGCACCAGGCTGTTGTTGTGCCGGTTGATGCCGTAAAGAATTCCTTTGTCCGACGACAGGTCGAAGGAAACGAAAGGGAAAAGGCTGGAAATGGGCGACGAATTAAGCTGGGTGCTGACATCCAACTTGTCCGTCCCTAAAGGAAAAACCGTTTCCAACCCTTCTTTCTGCTGGAACAAGCTCGGTTTGACGTAAACCAACTTTGATTCCAATATGGACTTTATTTCCGTTTCGGTCTGATTCAGCTCTTCTTCATTGTCGGCGTAAACGGTCAGATAAACTCCGACATTGAAAAGTTTTTCCTGCGCCTGCTGAAGCTTATCTCTCAAATCCTCCAAATCTTGAAAAGCGGTGTCCAAAATCGGGTCGCGGATAAAACCTTTTTCTTCTTTCAAGTGAATCTGCGACTGGACTTCCGCCACCTTTTTCTGCAACTGTCTTAAGACTGACGCGGTGTCTATGGGGTGGATGAATATGGAAATGTCAAAAACCTTGTCCAGATTTATCACCGGAGAAAACCAATTAGACGCCAGAAAGCGAGGGTAGGACATCACAAATAAAACTCTAGCGACTTTCTCCCCGATTTTTATGTGGTTGGAAGTTATCTCCAAGGCCGACGGGGCGATGATATCCTGCAACCTCAATACGCCCGCCTCATAAATTTCTCGAGGAATGACGGGAAGAATTTCCCTCTCGTTCGCCTTGTTTTTTTTGCCCAATAAATTGTTGAGAATATCCATAATAAAGTGTTTTTTATTTTTGTGTTTTACCCGCTCCGCTTTTTTCTTTCTCGCCCGGATTGAACAGCTCGTAAAACAATTCTATCAATTCTTCGGTGTTAAGCGGAGCCACTCTCACTCCAACGCGCGCCAAACCTTGCGACACTATGTCCGCTCTCTGCTGAAGCTGGATTTTGTTTTCCTCAAATCGGTCCGACAATTGCCCGGCCGTTTTTTTGGAAAAACCGCCCACAAGATTGCCTACGAAACTTTTCTTGACCTCCATGGCGGCGGTGGAATAAGGAATGGAAATGTAAAAAGCTTTGGCCATCACATTGCTCATTTTGACGAAATTTTTTATAAATTCTATATATTCTTTCGTCTGGATTTTCATCAGCTCGTTGTCCTGATTTTTCTCGGCTTCGGAGAGCATGGCGATGTAGGAATCGGTGTTAAGCTTTCTGGATTGGATGAAAAACTGGACTGAAAAATCCAAAGAGTTCAAGAAGTTTTGGTATTGCATAATTATGGCGTTCTGCTCCTCTTCCGACTTAAGGGCGAAGTTTAAAGTAGAGGCCATAAGAATCATGTGCAAAGAGCCGTCTTTCAAAATAAAGACATCGTCGCGAATTTCTTTTATCGGAATGAATTCTTGGGTTGGCTTGGTTGTTGTCGCCATTTTTGTTTATTATAGCAGTTATTTAATATTGTGTTTTATATCCAGACTCCAAGCCAAATCTTTCAGTTTGCTTCTGGTAAGCTTAGGTATGTATCCGGGGCTTACTCCTCTTTCCGCCTGTCTTAAGGTCAGCTTATCAATGGAGGTCGGCTGTTGGATTTTCTCTTTCTTCCAGACGTAAATTTTCGGCGCCGTGTAATAACGAAAAGCGTTTTCGGTGACCTTTATAAACGGCCGATTGTGAACTTTGTAGAAAGACAAAGCGACGGCGAATGCGCCTATCGGCACGATGAACATTACGGCGATGAAAAACGGCAAAGTTATGTAGATAAGAAAAATTACGCCCGCCCCGCCAGCCAGATAAATAAACTGCTTGAAGGTCAGCGGTCCGAAAATTTTGCTCTCTATTTCTATAAATTGGGGGACTTGAAAACGCATAAATTTATTCTATCGGCTCTTTATAGGGGTCAAAGCCTTGGTATTTTTTCGGCTTTTCCGGTTCGGGCAAAAGCGCCGGCGCCTCTATTTTCTTTTCTTCCACCGGCGCTATCAGCACTCCTTCTTTCATTTTTTCCTCAAACGGATTGGCATTGCCCTTCATAATCTCCGGCACAAGATTTTCTTGAGTGTGGTCTTTCTCTATTTCTTTCAAAATTTCCGTTCTTTCATCTTGAACAAAGGGTAACCCTTTGTTGAACAAAGGGTAACCCTTTGTTGGTTCTTCTTCCGCCTCTTCTCTCGTATTATGAATCTTCCGGATCGAATCGCGAACTTTTTTGAAAATCTGCTCGTTTATCTCTTGAGCTATCACTCTGGCTTTTTCTTTATCCACTTCCAGCCTGTCCGCCAAATTGCCTATAAACTCATTGGGATGGGTAACGCCGAGCATCACCATTCCTGTTTCATTGGCCAAGTCGCCTATCTGTTCAATGTTTAATTGATTTTCCCGACCGATTTTTTCCACAATTTCATTCATCTCCAAGCCAAAAATGGCATCCTTGATATCTTCGGGAAGATTGTCATACATTTGAGCTATTTGTTCTTCGGTAAAATTTTTCATAAATTTTTAAATTATTTTACGGCGTTGTTTTGCCTCCTCCGCCACCCTTTCCGCCGCCTCCTCCCGCGCCGGAACTGCTAAATTTCGCTCCCAATTTTTCTGAATCTTGTTTGGTTTCATATTTATCCACATGTTTTTCTATGGATTCTCTTTCTGTCTTCTTTTCAGTCAGAACATTTTTTACTCCGTTCATTTTAGCCTTCTTTCCTTCAAGTTTTACTATTTCATCTTTTATTAGCTGAATTTCTGCCGGAGTTTTACCGTCGTTAATCGCTTTATATAAATTACCCCTTTTTACTTCTAAATCGCCAGAAATTTCTCTAATCCTTTTTTCAATTAATTCAAAGGCTTTTCTAATATACCCGGCCATTTTTTCTCCTGTTTTTTCTATTGTCTCATCAAGTTTTTTCTTCTCTCCTTTGTCAAGCATGCCCTTAATTATAACCTCTCTCTTAATAATATTGCCGCTACTATCTTTACCGTCATTAATTCCAGCCAATACTGCCAAACTATCTCTGTATTTTTCTTCCTCATATTTATCGGCTCTTTTCTTGGCTATGACTTTTTCATATCCCTCTCTTGTTGGCTTAGACAACCCTCCGCCATACATCACTCTGCCAACAAATCCTCTCTCTTTGTCTTTGTCCAATGAATCTCTCCCTTCCTTGCTTAATGTTCCCGCGTATTTTTCCGCCGCTTTTCTCGCCTTGTCTTCATCGGCTTTCTTCATCGCGCCCAACTTTCTCCCTAGAATATTACCGCCCGGAATTCTTCCGATTGATTTGGCAAACCAATTACTGTCGCCAGCCAACCCGCCAGCCCATCTTCCCAAACGATTATTGACTCCGTATTGCCCGTATTTTAGCGCTTTGCCTGGAGCTCCCAACGCCCAGCCTTTGATTCTATGGGCGCCACCAATTCCGAATTCGGCCGTTTTGCCGCCAAGTTGCCTGGCGACGATAAGACAAGCCATCATAAGCCCCGCCACAACGGCAAAGTGGAAAAAAGTAAGCGCAATCGCTCCCCCGTTTACACCTAAAACTATAAACGAATCAGAAGTCTCTGAAACTCTAAAAATACTGTCAATAAAATCACTGTTTATGAATTTCGTCACAAGCATAAACATAAACAAAAATGCTGGAGCGAAGAACGACTGGTCTATCAGATATTTCCACCACATTCCGGAATATTTTTGCATACTCGGCAAAATCATTCCCAAAAAAGCTATGGGAGAGAAAATCATCACCAGCCACAAAACCACCACCCTAAGAACGAACATAATCGCCCCGGCCAGTAAAATAAACCCGGCAAAAATGGCCAATACCGACTCAAGTATTAAAATAAGCCCCATCTGCCACCAAGCATCGCTTATACTCTCTCCTTTATCTATTTTATCCTGCAAAACTTGCTTCCATTGTGACTTGTTGGCATCTTTATCATCTTCGCCTTTCTTTTTTTCCTTCCCTGTCAATAATTCTTGAGGATTGAAACCGGCCATAAAAACATTGGCCAAATTCTTTTTTTCAAACTCGCCGTACACTTCTATGTCATTTTTCATATTGGCAAACAATTCTCCGTCACCCAACTTTTCTTCATTTTTGACATCTATTTGATTATAAAATTCCCAAGCGAAAATATGGGAAGCGTCTATGACCATCTTGGTAATCAGCATACTGAAATTAATGAGCAGGGCGGCAATGATAAGGCTTGGCAGTATTTTTTTAATATCCATATTGCCGTGTTGCAAAATAGTGGATATCGCCGCATAAAGAAGAATGAAAATAAAGATAAGGTTAAGCAGGTCTCTGACCATCGTCCAACCGTCTTTTATCATTATGTTTTTGTCCGCGTCAAAAATATCGCCGGTCAAAGAAAACTGGATGCTGGCGTTAAAAAGGCTCCCTGCCAAACCGGCTACCCAAATCGTTCCTTGCAAAACCCAGTCATACAAAATTGAAACTATTTGATATGACAGACATTCTCCGACTCTGCCTTCCCATACTCCGACAGTTTTACCGCAAGGGTCATAAACTTTTCCGTCGCTGCTGGTGAGCTGCGTTGTCGGATTGGCCGCTTCCGCTCTCTTAACACCCGCCCCAAATGGAAATACCGAAGCGAATATCGGCAACACCACCGCGAGTATTAGGAAATATGTGATAATTTTTCTAAACATAATTTTATTGTGATGATGACGAAGAACTTGACTCAAAACTACTGCACTCCGACTTGGTCACATCTTCATTTTGGGTGTAATCATCAAGGATGCAAGCAAACCCAAGAATAAGATTCTCCGCCTTGATCGTTATTTTGGCTGTTTCGTTGCTTAATGAATTATATTCTTTTTGGGTGTGGGTTTTATAAGTTTCTTTCTCGCCGTCTTCGGACGAAATTTCCAATTCGGAAAGAACACTATACGCCTCGCTGGAATCTCCGCAGATAAGCTTGTATTTGAAAGTTTCTCCGGCGTTGAATGTCGCCGTGGATTGCCCCGTTGTTTTAGTCAATGATGTTTTTAAGTAATAGCCTTCGCCTCCCGCAAACCACCCATCGGAAGAGTTGGTAACATACTCCGCGTCGCCCGAAAAAGAATCTTGGTCGGAATACAAATAGCATTGGCTGGCGTTGGAGCTTAACCAATAAAGCGAAGACGATTCGCCGGATTTGACGAAAAGAGATTTGGCGAATAAACTGCCGGACATCTCGGCGGTCGCAGAGCTGTCCGCCGAAACGGAAACTTCCGCTGTTTCGGTGTTGTTTTCCGCATCAGAACATTTCACGCCGTAAGTCCTGGATTCGCCGTCTTCAAAGCTTGTTGTCGTATAACTGCCACTGGTGGAAATTTCCGTTTTCTTCCAGGTCTTGTCGCTGTCTCCGCCGGTGGATTGGCAAGATTCGGCATTAAGAGCTTTCCAGTAAATTTTTGTCTTTATAACGCCATTACCGTCTTGCGTCGCCGGATTGCTTTCGCCGGAAATATAAACGGCCATACTTTCACTATCAGATTTTTCGCCGAACAATCCGCAGATTTTCCCTGTTTTGTTGTCTTTGTTATAAGAATAGCAATATTCATTTATGATACTGGTTATCTTTCCAAGACTGCCGGCATTCATCACTTCGTTTTCAAATTCGTCAAATAATTCCAGGGCTTGAACGGAAGTGGAAGTGGCGTTATCGCCATACTTGCCGTTGAAATTTGATATTGATGTGTCTATATCGCTTATCTTGTTCTCCGTTTTGCTAATATCGGAAGTTATGTCGCTTTCGGTTTTATTCATAGCGGAAAGGCTGATGTTTTTAATATCTTCGTCCGCGCCGTCGCAGTCCGCATCGTCATAGGAATTATCGGTATCGTTGGTGCTGGTGGCTCTTATGCATTTAAGTTTAGCTAATACAATTTCCAGTTTTTCTTTGGTTTCATACAAAGTATCCGCATAATCATTCAAAACTTCCCTGTAATTTTCTTCCCGCCCTTTAATTGTTTGGATTTGGCTGGATATGTTTGATTTTTTATTGATAGTTTGCTGGCTCTTGCTCAATTCTCCATAGTGGTCCCGATTACTGCCGGAATAATCGGAATCTTTGTCGTAGCCAAGCACGCCCCCGCCATCGTTTCCGCCGGTAAGCAACCAGCCCATCATAGTGGTGGCTAGCGCGCCGATGATTTCATCCACCTCATCGGCTACTTGTAATCTTCTTAGGTCTTTATTGGTTGAATTTTCAAGCTGATCTTGGACAAGATTGCCGGGGGTTCTAGTTTCGTATTTAAGGCACTTCTTGCTTCCGCTTTGCACATCTTCCCATTCCACGCATTTTTTTACCCCGAAAAAGCCTTTATATATATCAAGTTGGAATCCTTCCATACCCACCCTGGCATTAACGGCGGCATAAACATCATCGGCGGTTTGAAGCGTTCTGCCCAGGTCGTTGTTTTTCTTTTGGGCGGTGAACAACCACATCAAAAATCCGCCGTTTCTGTAATCGCTACCATACAACCTGACTATATTTCTTTCACGGACATTCACGTTGACATTTATCCAGTCGCTGATATCGTCTCTGTTCGCGTAAGATTCAAAAGTGTCCGCGATATCGTTAAAGGTGCACCTGTATTTTGCTCTGTCGGTGCCCGGAAAAAAGAAATCCAGATTTATGCGCAATTTGCCGAGCGGGTCGCATAGCCATTCCATATCTAAAGCGTCAATAATCGCCCCACTAAAATCATTGGCGGTGTCCCGGAAAAATCCTTCCGGGTCGCTAAGAAACATCGGACTGCCGTCAAATCCGCTTCTTATCCAGTCCACCATTGCATCGCCAAACTTGTCTATAATGACATTGGCCGCCGTCCAAGCCAACGGGTCAAGAATATACTCTTTAACGGTCAGTTCTCTGCCTTGCTCAAGATCCATGGCTTGATACCATGAATCTTTAATGTTTTTAAAAATTCGCTGAAACCATGCCCCATTATCTTTAACCGGAATGCCTTGCGCCGCGCCAGATCCGGCTTCAGAGCCTAATCCCAACCCGCTTTCAGAAACTCCTGTCGCTGGCATATCAAGCATTCCTCCTCCGCCGGTGCCTAAATTACCCACAGCGCTTCCAAACCCATCTAATTGAGCTTTTGCGATATTGTCTTTCGGCAGAAAACTAAAAAGCATAATAAAAAGTAGCAACAAACTTATATATTTTTTAAATCGCGCCAATGTCATAAATTATTAAAAACATAAATTTTGTATTCGCTAAAAACATTCTGAACACTTATCAAAGCGTCATAAGCTCTTTTAAGCTCAATATCATAAAGTTTTCTGCCCATTACCGCCTTCACGGGATCGGACGAAGCAAAAGTCATATTTTTTATGGCAATCTTTGTATTGTTAAACCCGTTTATCGCTTCCAAGTGATTTTCTGACAGTTCTTTCGGAATAACCATATTCATCATTTTTTTTATCAATTCCTCGTATTTGCCGATGGAATAATTCAAACTTTCAATATCTTTCTGAAAATCTTTGCTCTCTTGAATATTTTCCATAAGCGCCTTAAAAACCTCCGGCTCGCTTACTAAACCCTGCTTTTCGTCAATAAAAATTTTTTTCATTTCTTCCGCGTATTTTTTTACGGAATCGTTTGTGTCGGCGACTGTTTTTATGTCTGTTGCGCTATATTGATCGGCGACAGTTAACGGCTCTAAGTTGTCCATAAACGATTGCACTAGATTTTGCTTGTCTAAATCCGTCAACTCCCCTTTTTGCTGTTTCAAGGTCATATATTCCGTCAGAAATTTTCTGGCGTAGGCGGCGGTTATGGTATTTTGCTTGCTGTCTGAAACGGCCTTTTCTTGGGCGACAAGGTCTTCTTTGGCCGAAATTTTATCATTCGGACCGGCTTTGAGCGGATTCCTGTTGAGAGTTATTTCTTCGTTGTCGTTTGTCCCGTCGCCATCGGTGTCGGCCTTGTTCGGGTCGGTTTTCCAAAGCAATTCTTCCCAATCTTTCAGGCTGTCGCCGTCAGTATCTGCGTCAAGCTGGCTTGTCTGCTCTAAAACAACAGCTAAAGAACTTTTTTCCTTATCGGCGACATATTGAATTTGCTTGTTTTTATAACCGGAAAAGTAAAACCAGCCCGCGAAAATAAGCAGGATGAAAACAAGAAGAAACCATATTTTTTTGTTCGGTAAGTATGCCAAAATAACGGCTCTCCACCGCACTCTTATTATATCATTTTCAAATAATAAAACTGACGTTTTTTATGGCCAAACTGTGGATAAGTAAAAGGGTTTTAAAAAAATAAAAAAAGAGGCGCTGACTTGCTATAGTCAACGCCTTTTGTTCACCTTACTATTTCTAATAAGGGAAGTTGTTCTTGTAGATTGGATAATCCTGGGACTGCTTTTGCTGTAGTGACCATGTAATCTGAAATTAAAAGCAGAAACCCATGAAAGCTTTTTGCCTCCCCATTTGACGGAACTGTGTCTTATGTCAAGGCCTCTGCTTTCATGATGAACCGGTATTTGTTGTTTAGAAACCCAGCCATCGTAGTCTTGCGCCTTAACTAACGGCATGGCTACAATGAAACAAAAAATAAATACCAACACTGACAAAATTTTCTTCATTTTTCTCTCCTTCCTTTATTTACTTTAATATCCATATCCATAATGGGCGCCCGGCCCAACCAATGTGCCATATTCCCCATCCACGCTGTGATCATAACTCCTGATGAGTGTTTGACTCATTGAACCGCTATTCCCGTCGGGACTCACATTCCAACTGTTTTTAACCGAGTGTTCAACCTTGTTGTTATATTTAATATCACGGTGATACCCTCGCCCAAAAACTTTCGGCCCTTGGTATTCTGCGCCTTGGCCTTGCGATTCATGTGATTCCATTTGTGGGGTGTAAAAAAAATCATACCCGCAATTTGGACACTCGTTTTTTATCCGGATATTCGCGCTGATTCTTTCCGTCGGAATTGGAAAGCTACATCTCGGACAAGGATAAACTTGTGGTTGATGTGCTATATAATGAGTGCTGTCTTCATTGGTCTGTGGTGATGCGCAACCCAAAACTGACAACAATCCACATAAAATCGCCAAAAAAATTATGTCCGAAAAAATTATGTCTCTATTAAACATTTCCAGCCTCCTTTCAAATCAAAAAATTATTTAAAAACTATTTCAAAGATTAAATCTATTAAAATCTTACCTTATCTCATTAAAAAAGTCAAGCACTTCCATTGTTCCAAAGAAATGTTTTCCGCCCTGGCTTTTTCGCCTATATTGCAAGCCACAACCTTCCCCTCGACATCGGATGTCGAGGGGAATCCTGCTTTCAGATTATTTATTAGCATTTTTCTTTTTTGGGAAAATCCCTTTTTGACCGTTTCAAAAAACTTCTTTTCGTCGATGTCTTGGAAAAAATTTTTGGAAATGTTGGAAATTTTTATCACCGCCGAATCCACTTTCGGCGCCGGAGAGAAATATCCGGCCGGCACATTTCTTATTATTTCCGGCCGGCCGTAAGCTTTGACGCTTATGGAGAGGATGCTTTCTTTGGAGCGAGGCAAAGCGAAATTTTGAGACGCGTCGGAGCCCGCCCCGCTTCGGGGAAGGGTGAAGCGCGAAAAATTTCGCTTTGCCTCGCTCTTGGTTCCAACAATCCTTTCAGCAACTTCTTTTTGCACCATCAAAACCATTAAAGACGGCTGTCCGCCATTTGGCGGATTTTCCAAAAAAGTCCGCAAAAGATGAGAAGTGATGTAATATGGAATATTGGCAACAATTTTATATTTGAAAATTGAATCATTGGATAATTTTTTGAAAATTGAAAATTGAAAATTGAAAATTTCGGGGTCTAAAATATCACCCTGTATTATTTCTAACCTGGGGTTATTTTTAAATTTATCGCACAAAAATCCGACCAACTCCTCGTCTTTCTCCACCGCAATCACTTTTTTGGCCTTTTTCAATAATTCCGCCGTCAAAATTCCCTTGCCTGGCCCGACTTCCAAGACAATATCGTCAAGACCGACTTCTCCCGCTTCAACTATTTCTTGAGCGATTTTCTCTGATTTCAAAAAATTCTGCCCCAATGATTTTTTCAGTTTACTCATATCTTATTATATCCTCCGGCTGGAATTTAAATTCCTCCATTTTGTAAAGATGGTCGGGGATGTCGGATAAAAACCTGGACGGCATATTCATCTGCTTGTTGCCATAAACGGTCCGTATCACGCTGAAAGACAAAAAAAGTTTCTCTTTCGCCCTAGTTACCGCCACGTAAAACAGCCTTCTCTCTTCCTCGTCTCTTTCCTTGTTCCTGTCGCCGAACCCGCTGTGCGGAAACAAACCTTCTTCCAGCCCGACAATGAAAACATTTTTGAATTCCAAGCCTTTGGCCGCGTGAACCGTCATCAGCCGGACGCTGTTTTCTTTTTTCTCCATGGAATCCTGGGCACTCATCAAAACCGCGTCTGTCAGCATTTTATCCGTCCCCTCCGGCGGCGCCAATTGGTCGTATCTGGTGGCGATGGAAACAAGCTCTCTTAAATTTTCCAGCCTTTCTTTGTCCTCGCTGTCCCCGTTTTCCAAAAATTCCTCCAGGCCGGTATTTTTCAAAACAAAAGCGATAACCGCCGATGTTTTTTGGCTTAAAATCGCTTTATTGATTAAATCAAGCAAGTCCACGAATTGTTCAAACTTTTTCTTGGCGGCCGCCGTCATTTCCTTGCCGGCCAGCTTGTTTAAAAAAGAGACCTTGCCGATGCCTCGAGGCGGAAAATTGATTATTCTTTTGACGCTTATCATGTCATCTTTGTTAGTGGCCGCCCGCAAGTAAGCGAAAACGTCTTTCACTTCTTTTCTGGAGTAAAACTGCGTCCCCACCATCTGATACGGAACATTATGCTTCAAGCAGGTTTCTTCAAAAACGCGCGACTGGAAATTGGCCCGAAACAATATGGCTATGTCCGGCGGCCGACAATTTCCAACCAGTAATTCCTTTATCTTATGGACAACAAATTCCGCTTCTTCCAATTCGCCCATGGCTTCAAATAAGGATATTTCCGCCCCTTTGGCGTTTCTGGTGTACAAATCTTTGGCCTTTCTTATTTTATTTTTTTCTATCACTTTGGCCGCCGCTTCAAGAATGTTTTGGGTGGAACGATAATTTTCTTCCAAGACGACGGAAACAAGATTAGGGAAATCTCTTTCAAAGTTTATAATATTCCGGAAATCCGCCCCGCGGAAAGCGTAAATGCTCTGATCCATATCGCCGATGGCGCAGATATTTTTATGTTTGGCCGACAAAATTTTGGACAATTCATATTGGCTTTTGTTGGTGTCTTGATATTCGTCAATCAAAATATATTCCCAAAGATTCTGATAATAATCTCTCGCCGCTTCGTCTTTTTTCAGCAAAAAAACAACTTTGGAAACAAGGTCGTCAAAGTCCAAAGATTTTTGGGCCTTGAGCAATTCTTCGTACTTGTTCCAAATTCTGGCGATAACGGAAGGGTAAAAATCGCTTCCCGCTTCGTTGGCGTAAGTCTCGCTGTCCATCAAATCGCCTTTTTCCCGCGAGATAATGGATTGAATTTTTGACGGCTGGAATTGCTTGGGGTCAATATTCAATTCTTTGATGACCGTTTTTACCGCATCCAAACTGTCATCTTTGTCTAAAATGGAAAAATTTTTGGACACACCTATTTTGTCTCCGCTTTTTCTTAAGATATAAACGCCAAGGGTGTGAAATGTGCTGATAAACGGAATTTTATTTTTTTGAAAATTGAAAATTGAAAATTGAAAATTGGCGTAATTTTCTTCGCCTGCGTCATTTTTTTGTCCTGCTACTGTGTCAGAAAGTCTTTTTAACAAAGCAAGTATTCTTTCTTTCATTTCATTGGCCGCCTTGTTGGTAAAAGTTATCGCCAATATTTTCTCCGGCGGAATGCCTTGCCCGACAAGATAAGCGATTCTGTGGCTAATGCTTTTCGTCTTGCCCGAACCGGCCCCAGCCAACACCAGCAAAGGCCCTTCTTTATGTAGAGCCACCTTTTTCTGGGCTTCATTCAGTCCTTCCAATAAAAAATTCATTTGGGTTTATAAAAAATAATTAAATAAGTATCATTTTATCATACTTCATGACCTGTGGATAACTTGCCTTGTCAGATTGACTTTTGCCGGAAAATGAGTAGGATAAGGAGGTGTTTAATAAGCGAAATTACATATTGAAATTATCTGTTTTGGCCATATTTATAGCCATTTTTTCCTTATCCGGCACTGCTAATGCCGGATTCTTCTATTTTGGCGAAGAAATATTGAAAACAAGCGCCCCAAATAGCCAAAAAACGGCTAATTTTAACGCTCAAAACATCCAATTGTTGGCGAGTTCACTGAACTATGAATCCACCGGCTCTAATGGAGGAGGCGATATTACCATCGTAAACAACAATTCTCTTTTGCCCGATTCCGGCCCGCTAGGCACCATTGCCGACATAGAAGACCAAACCGGCAGCGACCAAATCAGCATTTATGTCGTCCGAGAGGGAGATAGTTTGTCCCAAATCGCTTCCATGTTTAATGTTTCCGTCAACACCATTGTTTGGTCAAATGATATAGACAGAGGAAGTAAAATTGTCCCGGGGCAAACTTTGGTTATTCTGCCCATTTCGGGAGTAAAATATGAAGTCAAAAAAGGCGACACCGTAAAAAGCATCGCCAAGAAACTTAATAGCGATGTTGACGAAATAATCAAATTCAACGACCTGCCCGCCAGCGGGCAACTGGCCGAGGGCCAAACCATTATCGTCCCCAACGGAGAAATCGCTCCCGCTCTTGCGGCCAAGCCCGGCCTGAAATCCAGTCCGGTGCGAGGCGCTAACGGCCCCTCATACGCCGGTTATTACATCAGACCGATTGTCGCCGGACGCAAATCTCAAGGCTTGCACGGATACAACGGCGTTGATTTGGCCGATTCCTGCGGTACGCCGGTTATGGCTTCCGCCAGCGGCGATGTCATCATCAACAGATCCGGCGGATGGAACGGCGGTTACGGCAATTATGTGGTTGTCTCCCATTCCAACGGAACGCAGACTCTTTATTCCCACTTGTCATCCAGCATCGTTTCCGCCGGCTGGCATGTGGTGCGAGGTCAAGTCATCGGCTATGTCGGCTCCACCGGCAAATCCACCGGTTGCCATCTTCACTTTGAAGTCCGAGGCGCCAAGAATCCGTATTAATATCTAGAATTTATGCTCAACTTATTTATAGAATTGATTAAAATAATTATTGCTGTGTAGGGCTTAAAAACAAAAAGTTGTGTATTTTAAAACCGACATCCAATGTCGGTTTTAAAATTTCTTGACATGCAACGGACTGGAAATACCCCAAACGATTTTGATAAACAATTTAAAAACATTCACCAACTCTTGGTTTTCTATCACAAAAGCATAGTTTTCCTTTTTGGAAGAAATAACTCCAAACTTGTTATCATAAACAACAACCACCACGCCGAAATTATTGCCTTCCGTCAAAATCCGCACTTCTCTTAATGGATCGTTGTATTTGTAATCAACAGAATCTTCGCGATTTATAAGAGAATAGCTTTTAATTCCCCTCTCATTTCTTCTCTTGATGAATTTCTGCCAATAGCTTTGCGAATATAATTCTTCCAGCAGTTTTATGGAGCCTAAATACCAATATTCTTTGTTTTTGCAATTAAGGACATCTTCCATAATTCCCTTTATCTCTTCTCGCCCTTGAAACAATCTGACTTTCGGTTTGCTTAAACCTTTATCGCCGTAGCGGTAAGCGACTGAAGCAATCAGCTTTTCCACCAGCTTTTTGGTAGCATCCAGTTCTTCTTCCTTATTCGCTTCAATCTTTTTCAAGCGATCCGGTTCGGCGGGAATGAATAATTTTCTTTTACCCCGCACAGTTGTTTCTATAAAGCCGAAATTTTTTAATTTTTCCAGCAAATGATATAAAGATGTTCTTTTAAGGCCTGATGACTTAGCTAGCTCCGTAATGCTTATGGGAGCGTTTTCAATTATGGCCTCGTAAAGCCCTGTTTCTTTTTGACTAAAGCCCAGTTTTAATAAATATTTTTCCAGTTCCATATTTTGTATTATAGCAAATGACGACCACTTTCGTCAAATTTTATGTGTGAATAAGTGGTTTAAAATAACGATTTATCACCAACAAACCTATATTTCGCCTTAACTCATTGACATTTGTATTGAATTAAGTTATTGTTAAGGCAGATAAATTCCAACGGGGAATTTAATGGATAGTTGTTTGACAAGATAAATTTTTTTGGAGGAGAGGGGTTATGAAAAAGATATATGATATTAGAAATGCCAAGAATCTTCTTAGGGCAATTGATTTATTAAAAAAACAGACAGAAGGTGAACAAAAAGAAATAGCCGAGCTAAAAAGAATGGAAGAGGAGGAGGAAATAAAATCTTTTAAATGTCTAGTAGTGGAAGCGGAAGAAAATCTAAAAACAATGATGACAATCCTGCCACCATTTAAAAAAGCTTTTTTGAGCCTATGCAAAGAAACTTTTGAACATTCTTATACTGGTATTCCGAAACATCTTTGGGATGAATGGTCAAGACAGGACAGTCTTCTTGTTTATCAATGCTCCAGTCCTTATGGTTTAGGTATTTATAAGTGGTGGTTTAGTATTAATTCTGAAGGAAGCCTATATATTGATGTTCGTTATAACGATTGGAAAAAACAACTTTCTGTTTTTGATTTCTTTATAGGGGTAAAAAATGAACTTAAGGAAGGTAGAGAGGAAAAAATGGAAAAAGAAGGAGTTGTCTCAATAAGAGAGATATTAAAAAACTTGCTTTACCCAGAGACAACCATCAGGTTTTTACTTGGTAATAATACTAAATTACCAGTTACCGGAACATGTTAAAACGGTAATTCTTAGACATGTTAACAGGCACAAAGGCGTATTAGCATTAAACACTAATACGCCTTTTTTTATTTCGGCCTATACTGCAAGGCTTCCAAGATATGATTGGCTTCTATGTTTTCCGCGCCGTCCATGTCGGCGACGAGAACGAATTAGAAATAGTTTTTGATGCGCAATTAATTCTCTAATAGGCCGCAAGGATTTTTAAAATATTTTTTGAAAGATTGGCAAATTCTTCTTTTGATTTTTCAATATTTTCTTTCGTGCCCTGCTGATTATCGGCTATCAACGACGGATCAAGTTCAAAAATCGCAACTCCGAGTTCTTGGCACTTGGACGGAATTCTGCCGTAATCTTGAATAATGCTTAATGGATTTTTCCAACTTTCCCGCACAAGTCCGTTGCGGCAATGCTTTTCTGAAAGATAAGTTTGGACTTTCTCGGGAATTTTTTCCATCCATGCGCGATGATCGGCAATCGGCTGCTTCCCGTAAACATTGTAAGAATTAACGATATATCCTATAAAAAGCGGGTCTCCTTGAAGAACCAATTTTGTTTCCGTGTTGCCCGCAAGAGCTTTGGCGGAGTTTCGCCATTGCGTTTTCCATTTCTCATACACGACTCCCAAATTTTCAATACCTTGAACACTGAAAGCGTCCGGCATCATCGGCACGACGAAATAATCGGCTCCGAGCAAAATCATCTGATTCAAAAGCCCCAGGCTTGGCGAGGTATCAATGATAAAAATATCTATCTGTTCGCTCATTCCCTTTTCCCTCAAAAAACGGTCAATGGCGCTTGTCTGGAAATATCCGATCGGCTGCCCGGAAGCGGCTTGGCCGTAAGCGGTTGAAAGCAATCCTTCATAAACCGAAAGATTGATGTCTCCCTTTAGAAGCGACAGGTTCTTGTCAGCCTTAACCGGCAGGAATTTTACGGCAAGGTTTATATCGCTGCCACCCTCAATTACGCCACGCAACACATCATACACAGTCTTCTCCGTTTCAGAAAAAAGATGTTTCGCATAATATTCTTCTCCCATAGCGAGACGAGAAAGATTGCACTGCGGATCCAAATCAATAAGAGCCGTTTTGTATCCCTGTTTGGCGAATGAAACGGCGCAATTGAAAGCCAGCGTCGTTTTGCCAACTCCGCCTTTGTTGTTTACGAAAATAAGTTTTTTTGAACGAGGAAATTTCATTGATTCTATCATATAGAATTTTAAACTTATTTACAAACAGAATAATGCCCCAGGTCTCCATTTTCTACTTCGGTCGGTACTGCAAAGCTTCCAAGATGTGATTGGCTTCTATGTTGTCCGCGCCGTCCAAGTCGGCGATGGTGCGGGAGAGTTTGATGACGCGATGATAGGCGCGGGCGGACAAGTCCAGTTTGCCGGCGGCAGAATTTAAAATATCTTTCACTTTCTCGGACAATACGGCGAATTTTTTGAGCTCCTTGACGCCCATTTCGCTGTTGGTCATAACGCTTGCCTCAAACTCGCCTTTTCTTTTTGATTTTTTTGTTTTATTTTCCGCGGCAAATCTTTTCTTCTGGATTTCTCTGGCTTTTATGACCCTTTTTCTGATATTTTCCGACGGCTCGGAAACAATTTTTTCATCAGATAGTTTTTGGTGGTCCACTTGAGGAACTTCCACCCACAAATCCACTCTGTCCACTATCGGACCGGAAATTTTTCTCTGATATCTTATCAGCGCCCCTTGCTGGCAAACGCAATCTTTCTTTTTTGAGCCATGGTTTCCGCAAGGGCATGGATTCATGGCGCAAATCATTATAAATCTAGCCGGAAAAGTAACACTCCCTTTGGCTCGAGAAACATTGACGAACCCTTCTTCCAGCGGCTGGCGCAAAGACTCTATCACTCTTCTTTCAAACTCCGGAAATTCGTCCAGAAACAAAACTCCCCGGTGACTCAAGGTTATCTCTCCCGGCTTGGGGTAAACTCCTCCGCCGACCAAGGCCACGTAAGACGAGGTATGGTGCGGGCTGCGAAACGGCCTTTGTAAAACAAAATCGCCGTTTAAAGCTCCGGCGACGCTGTGTATGGAAGTGGTTTCCAAAATTTCTTCAAAAGACAAGGGCGGCAAAATGGAGGCGAACGCTTTAGCCAGCATTGTTTTACCCGTGCCGGCCGGACCGGACATCATCACATTGTGCCCGCCGGCGGCGGCTATCTCCAATCCCCTTTTGGCTGTTTCCTGCCCTTTGACATCGGAAAAATCAAACAAAATTTCGCTTTGAAAATTATCAAAATCAATTTCAGTTTTGGGTTGTGTTTCCAATGTTACGGTATTTTCCTTGTCAAAATGATTGGTTATATCTTCCAGTTTTTCGCAGGCGAAAATTTTGATGCCGTCTATCAGCGCCGCTTCTTTGGCGTTGGCTTTCGGCAAGAAAACTTCTTCAAAACCTAGGCTTTTGGCGTTTTTTACCAGCGACAAAACGCCTTTTATCGGCCTGATTTTCCCGTCCAATGCCAGTTCGCCCAGAAATATTTTCCCTTCCGGTTCAAAAAATATCTGCTTGGAGGCGAGCAAGTAAGCCATGGCAATGCTTAAATCAAAAACCGGCCCTTCTTTTTTTAGTTCAGCCGGCGCCAGAGAAACCACCACTTTCTGATTGCGAGTTTTGGGCGAAATAAAGCCGGAATTTTTGATGGCGGCGCAGACCCGGTCTTTGGATTCTTCCACCGCCTTGTCCGGCAGACCAACCAAAGAGAAAGAATGGAGGCCGTTGGTCAAATCAACTTCAACATCAA
>Ga0209211_10006086_pt1 | contig 17687 bp, 17 predicted proteins | sample RifGroA2_FD_183992 | JGI IMG/M metagenome (GOLD analysis project Ga0209211, IMG submission 183992) | Groundwater microbial communities from Rifle, Colorado, USA - Groundwater A2 (SPAdes) (version 2) | ecosystem: Environmental > Aquatic > Deep subsurface > Groundwater | place: Rifle, Colorado... | reverse complement strand
ACTCATACAGCCCCCCGATCACTAGAGCCAGGAAACACACGGCAAAGACAAGCTGATATTTAATTGTCAGAAATATTACTACCGACCAGATTATAGTACTAATAAGCCTTTGTTTAAACATTCACCCTCGTTTCCTGCCGGTAGACAGGAAGTAGCGGTTGCCGTAAGGCAACGCGACTATGTTTAGGTCAGCTTACGCTGACCGCTACTTCATTATTCAATATTCAAAGATTTATCCGTGCCGGCCGCATTCAGCCGCAGGCTAATCCGCCTTCGGCGGAAACCATGAACTAATTAAATTCCCCCGAACCGTCTTACCCTGGCTTGATATTCGCCGATTGCCTCTTCTAAGTTTTCCTTCTTAAAATCAGGCCAGTAGGTTTTCGTAAAGAATAGCTCAGCATAGGATAACTGCCAGAGGAGAAAATTGCTGATACGTTGTTCTCCGCTGGTGCGGATAAGCAAGTCAGGGTCGGGAATTCCTTTAGTGTAGAGAGAATCCCCTATTCGCTCTTCGCTTACATCTTCCGGCCTGAGTCTTTTCTCCAGGATATCATCAGCTATTTTCTTAACCGCGTCAGCTATCTCCTGGCGCGAGCCGTAATTAAAGGCAAAGACTGCCGTCAGTCCACGGTTGTTTTTGGTCTTCTCTTTGGCCGCGAGCAATTTCTTCCAAAGGCGCTCCGGGATAGGCTCTTTACGGCCTATGGTCAGAAACCGGATATTATTTTTCATCATCATCCGAACATAGCGGCCCAGGAAAATATCCAGTAAATGCATCAGGATACCCACTTCAACCTTGGGCCTCTTCCAATTCTCGGAGGAGAAAGCGTAAAAAGTAACGAACTTAATTCCTAAATCTGAAGCCTGGCTTAAAATCTCTTCCACCCGCTTTATCCCTTCGCGGTGCCCCTGGGCGCGGGTGAGACCTTTATTCTTAGCCCAGCGGCCGTTACCGTCCATAATTATGGCAATATGCCCGGGAAGGTTGGATGTATCAATCATTCTTTCTGCTGTCGGCTGAAAGCTGAGGTAGGGGCGGTTCGCGAACCGCCCCTACTGGTGTATCCTGTAATCTATATCCGCGAAGATGTTGTCTTTATATTCGATATCCTTAAGCCAGGGCTCCTCCACGGAATTGGCTTTAATCTCTTCATAAAGTTTATTAAACCTCTGGATGTGCTCCTGGGTGCGCTTTAAGGCGTAGCTGACATGGGTGCCGGTAGCCATAATAAAGGCCCAATCCGATGACTGTGCCAGGAACAATTCCCTTAAGGCCTGATTTAAAGCCCGCCGGATTAAACCGCTTGCTTCGGGAAAGCTTTTTACCAATTCATCCATCCTCCAGCTCGCCTCATGCAAGTGGCGATAGGCCCAGTCATTGGTCCCCTGCAGCCAAACCTCGGAGTATCCTTTATATCCCCAACTGGACATTGAGGGAGTAATCACCTGATTGCGCGGATTCTCCTCGAGATATTCCACCGCGTTAGTCATTTGGATGATATTTTGGTCAAAATAGATTTTACGAATGAGGAAATCCAGCCACATCGGCCCTTCAAACCACCAATGGCCGTAGAGTTCGGTATCGTAAGGAGAAACTATAATCGGTTTCTTCTCTAAGATCTCATAAAGATACTCTGCCTGGCGCTGGCGGTTAAACAAAAAGTTTCCGGCATGCTCCGCCGCTTTCTGCCTGGCTAACTCCGGCAGGTAAGGCTGTTTTTGGCCGGTAGTTCCGGTAATCCGGTAGTATTTTATCCCGGTATTTATCCTTGTTCCGTCTGAGGAAATATAGGGCTTAATATACTCATAGTCTAAATCAAAACCGATATCCCGGTAAAACTCCCGGTAATGATAATCTCCGGGATAACCCTCAATTGAAGACCAGACCTGCTTTGAAGACTCCAGGTCGCGGCCAAAACAAGCTACTTGAGAAGAGCGGCAGTACACCGGCGCGAATACCCCGTATTTAGGCCGGGGTGAACCATGGAGAAGGCCGTGGGCATCGGTAAAAAAGTATTTTAAGCCCGCGTCTTTCAGGAATTGGTCGTCCCCGGGATTATAACCGCATTCAGGAAGCCAGATACCGCGCGGCGGGCGGCCAAACACCTTTTCATACTGGGATACCGCCGCCCTCAGCTGGGCCCTTATGGAAGATTTAGCCACCTCCATCAGGGGAAAATAACCGTGGGTTGCCCCACAGGTGATAATTTCCAGTTTTCCTAAATCCTGAAATCTTTTAAAGGCTGAAACGAGATTACGGTGATACTGATTAAAGATATCACGGCAGGATTTAAAACGTTTAAAATACATCCGGCTTAAAGCGTTAAACTCCGGCTCAAAACGGGTACGCTCAATCTCGTGTTCGGAAAGCTCAATCAACTTTCCTATGTGCCTTACATAACGTTCCTGAAGCAGGCTGTCGCTGAGCATAGAAATGAGCGTCGGGGTAAGCGACATCGTCACCCGGAAATCCACTCCGTCTTTAACCAATCCCTCAAAAACCTCAATCAAAGGAATATAGGTTTCGGTGATGGCTTCATACAGCCAATCTTCTTCCAGAAAATCATTAAACTCCGGATGGCGCACATAAGGCAGATGCGTATGTAAAACCAGACAAAGATATCCTTTATTCATAGTAGAGGCAACCTCATGTGGTTGCCCGTTTTTAAACATGGCTCCGTTTTCATATAATTGGCCTTTCGCAGGGCAGGCACATAGGCCTGCCCCTACCTGGTTTCCTTGGTTACCACAGGCGTGATCACTCTTTCATCAAGGCTGTCTGCTGATACGGCCTTAACCGGGATGATCTGTTTTCCGTCAGGCAGGCTGAAACGCAAAGAGAAAGTTCCGTCCGGCCGCAGGGCGATTTCCTTTCCCGAAACTGTAACCTTGGCATCCGGCTCAGTTGCCCCATAGACAATCAACTCAGTATTCACCACTAACCAGAATTCGCGTTTGTATTCCTCTTTCTTAACCGGACTAAAAAACCCCGAAGAAACACCCCCTGAACCTTGAGCTCTTTTTTGCAGTTCTAACCAGGGCGCCTTTAGCTTAACCGGTGAGCCCCCCAAACCGACGCTTGAGGCATAAAGCCGGCTGAATAACTCATCCGGCACCATCCACTCCTCATCCGTAACCCAGGAAGGAGCATCAAGGGGAGTAGTTACTATATTAGAACGGGCTATGGTTATAAATCTTCCGTCCGAAAGCTTCAAGCCTACATCAACGCACCATGACCTGCCCGGGCCCGCGGTATCAATATACCAGCTCTTGGCATTCTGATGTATCTCAATGTCAAAAGAACGGTGGGCGTTTGAACCGTTAAAATTAATGCAGCTCACATCATAAACTCGTAAGACCTTCTTGGCGGTTGCAAATAATTTAGCTAATTCATTCTTCAGCTTTCCCCAGGTGCCCTCGCGCACCTCCCAATAAGTATGCAGCCACCAGGGATCGCGCACCTGCAAAACGATAAGGTCCTTATCATAGCCTTGAGGAAGCTCTTTTTTCTCAAAGTCCGCCCGGGCCGGCTCAACAGCCTGAACAGTTTTAGCAATCCTGTTTTCCGGATGAGTAAAATATTTGGCCTCCTGGGCGGTTAGGGCCTTTCTAACGGCTGCCAACCTCGTTGTTTTGGCTTTGACAGCCGGCTTTTTTTTGAATACGGCCTTACTCAAAACCTTGCGCACCTTGCTGGATAAAGATTCGACTTTTTTCCCGACGGAAAGCCGGGATCCCGAGCTTGTCGGGACCCGGTGAAGAATCGGGATCCCGGCCTTACCGGGAGAGCTTACTTTTTTTATCTTCTTAAGCGCCTTAGCCATATCTCTCGCCTCCAATCTTACAAAAATGGAGGATAACTTACTTCTTATCCTCCATCTTGCCTCTCCTTAAATATTTTCTAAAAACAAGCCGGAAAACTTATTCCTTTTTCACATCTAAAACCTCTTGAGAATTGTTTTCCAGCTTTTCGTTGATGCGGGTAACCCGCTCTAACTCAACCTTTAAGGCGTTCTCGGCAACCTGCTCCTGGGATAAGGTTTTTTTAGTTATCTCATGAGCCGCTTTTTCCCCGGCAAGCTGGGTCTGGGTACTTTTAAGCTCCCCGGACAGGTCAGCCTTTTCCTTTTCTAATTTGGTATTTTTTTCTTCTAACTCCATACTGAGAGCCGCTTTATCCACGGCCAGCCTCTTTTGGCGGGATAATTCCTTTAAGGCCCCCAGCCAAAGAATAAAAAATATCAACGCGACAACCGAAAGAATCATAGCTACTCTACCTTTTATTTTATCGTCCATATAAGCTCCTTTTTAATAAGTGAAGTATCAGTTGCCGCCTGCCGGCAGGCAGGTAAGGCAACTTGTGGTGAGCGCAGTAGTTCGACAAGCTCACTACACTTCGAACTACACTGAGCGAAGTCGAAGTGTCGAACCACGAGATTATGTCGGTCTGACTTCGTCGCCCAGACGAGTTTAGGTCAGCGGACGCTGACCACTACTTCTTTTTATTTGAAATATGACTTAGGCCCTTTGGTTACCGGCTCTTCTTCAATCGCCGCTGACGCATTCTCTTCTTGTTTCCTTACTTTAGCCACCTTGGGAAGAACCACAATCTCAACCCGCCGGTTCATCTTCATTCCTTCTTTACTGTCATTAGAAGCTACCGGATGAAACTCACCATAAGCATCTGCCGACATTCTTCTTCCGGTAATGCTTTTTTCTTCCAGATAATGCAGGACGCTTAAGGCCCGGGCAGAGGAAAGCTCCCAGTTAGATTCCCATCCGGAATATTTTATCGGCTGGGTATCGGTATGGCCTTCTATCCCGATGTTAAAATCATTCAAATTGTCCTTCAAGACTACCGCCACTTTTTCTAAGGTAGGAATAGCCTCTGGACGCAGTTTAGCCTTACCCGAATCAAAAAGGATGTCGGCAACAAAGGTAATTACCAGGCCCTTCTCAGCCATATCCAAACGCACATCCTTATCGGCAATCTCCTGCTTCAGCCGTTCGGCCAGAAGGTTCCGGGCTGAGGCCAACTCATCCAATTGACTGCTTAATTTGTCAATTTTCTCCACATCTGAACGCCGGCCTTTTTGAAAAATTATGGTGCATCCGGAAAGCCCGATACCGATAATAAAAACGCAAATCCCATAAACAAGCCTATTCATTCTCTTCATCGCTCTACTTCTCCTTTAATATTATTTAGACCTTTTTTTTAAATACCTGCCGGTAAGGCAAGAAGAGTAAATTCTATCCCTTTGGATTAAAATAACACAACAATTTACCTAAGTCAAGTAAAATCGCAATCTTACGGTCTTTACAAATTTTTTCGGTGGTAGTTATTTAGACAAGGCTTCATACATCTTGACGGCTTTGTCCATTTCTTTCAGGATGGTGCTCAACAGTTCCACCACCGCGGCCGCTTCCTCTTTAGAAACATAATTATCCATATTAGAAGTCTTCTCTACCAGGGGTTTGACCGCTGACCAGAAACTGCCGACCAAATCCAACTGGGATATTATTCCCTCGTCTCTGCTTATAGGAAGGCCAAGCTCGCTGTCGCCGTCTTTGAGCCCTTTCAAAGTCCGGTCAAAAAGCGAAGCCGTATCGCGCAGCATCTTACTATTACTTACCATATCAATCTTTAAATACATCAGCAGAGCCTCTTTAGACATCTTCTGGGTAAGCATCCGCTGTTTTCCGGCCAGGTTAATTACCAGGGCTAAGGCCGGGTCTTTAGTTAAAACCTTTCCCGCTTCCTGCTCAAACATCTTAACCGTTGAATCCATCGTGGTGAGAATAGGCAGATTCAGCTTGGCTAATACCGGCAGTTCAACCGGCGTAAGAACTCCCCCTTCGGTAACCTTGGATAATAACGGAATCATCTCATCAAACAAAAGGTTTATCTTATCCAACTTAGTGGTAATTTCCTCATTTTCGCAGGCAGGCAGATTCAAAGACGCGTCTCCGTCCCGCAGGCCTTTTAAGACCTTCTCAAAAGTGTTCATTGTCTCTTTTAAATTCTTACGGTTTTCCTCGGCATTTATTCCGGAAGTAGCCAAAAGCGCCTCTTTGGTCATCTTCTGGGAAAGCATCCGCTGTCTTCCGGAAAGATTCATAATCACACCCCACTGCTCATTAGACACCGCGGCAAAATTCGCCGATATAACCGTAACCCCGGCCAAAGCTAAGATTAAAGATGCCAATCCAACTTTTTTCAACATTGTAACTCCTTTCTTTTTTTGTTGTGAGGAAAAATCTAATATGAGATCGCTATCCTTTTATTTTCCTCCTTGTGTTTTAATAATACCCCGTCTTCCTTGTATTTTTTAAGCAAAAAATGGGTTACCGTGCCCCGGACATTCTCCATACAGGAAAGCTTCTCGGCCACAAAATTAGAGACCGTATGCATGCTCTTTCCTTCAACTACCACTAATAAATCATAGGTCCCGGAGATAAGGTAACAGTTGGTTACCTCAGGGAATAAATATATCCTCTCGGCAATCTTGTCAAAGCCCAAATCCTTCTGGGGCACGATGTTTACCTCAATCAGCGCCCGGACATCCGATTCCTCGTCGCGGATAAGCTCTTTATTTATCACCGCCTTATATTTCAGGATTACCTTGTCTTTCTCGTATTTTCTGATTGCCTTTTTGACTGAAGAAACATCTTTTTTGAGCATCCGGGCAATCTCCTCAGGAGTGGCCCGGGCATCCTTTTCCAAAATCTCTAAAATCTCATCCATCTTCTTACCCCCCTTCTCCTCGTATAATATATCTAATAACATGTTAATGCCGAATTTCTAATGACGAATTCCTAATGAATGACCAGCACCTAATGCCAAATAAGAAATTCGTTATTTGGTCATTGGGCTATTAGACATTCATTCGTCATTCGGATTTAGCCATTAGTCATTTTCATGTTACTTAAATTATTACTTAGATATCATACTATTGATCTGCTTCCATAATTCCTTGGCTTCTAATTTTTCCTTACGGTCAAAATAAATATTTTTTCCGGACGAACAAAGGGGAAGACCGAGCACAGGATTACACTCATTCAGCAGGCCTAATTTATATCCGGCCAACCCCGCCCGGTACATTATCCGATTATCAATATTCAAGGTAGAGGCGCTCTTGGCGGCGCTGGAGATGGCAATGCCTAAATCCAGAAGCTTAAAAATGCAAAAAGGGCCGGGCATAAATATGGTTTCCGGACGAGCCGCGCTTAAAAATTCCTGACAGCCTTTAAAGCCGCATCCTCCGCAGTTAAAACCCAAAGGCTTTCTGCCTTTGACTCCTATAATGATCAGGCAATCGGACTTATCAATCGCGTCGGCGTCGCTGTGCCAATCCAGCTCTATCGCCTTTTTGGTCTTTTCCTCACTATTTTCCTTAATCAGAAAGACAGCCATCTTCTTAATTTCATCAACCAGGGCTGTCTTTTCAGAATCACTTAATATCTTATATGAAATATCATCCACGCCAGCGCTTTTGGGCGCGGTGCGGATAGAGATTCCGATAAGTTTTGCCGCCTCTTTTACCGCTTCCGTTTCCCGCATCTTAGAGTTTTCCCAACAACGTCAAGACTCCGATAAGAATAAATATACCCGCGCTGACAAAGCGCAAAATATGGATAGGCACGCATTTTGCCACCGCGTCCCCTAACAAAACCGCTAAAAGGGTTGCCACCGCGAACGCCAGCATCGCCCCGCAAAATATCGGCCAAGGGGACTTGGTTTTCGCGGTCAGGCTTAAGACTGCCATCTCCGTCTTATCCGCTAACTCCGCGACAAGTATCGTGGTAAACGCGGTAAAAAAAATACGCCAATCCATTATTTTCCCTTGACCGCCTGGGCGGTTACAATCGCCTCGGCTACCTGGCGCATTGACTTGCGTGAATTCATACTGTATTTCTGAATCGTCCGGTAGGCCTCATCCTCAGAGAAGTTTTGCTCCCGCATCAATATTCCTTTAGCCTTTTCCACAACCTTACGGGTCTCCAACTCTTCCTGAATAATCCGGCTCTTTACTATCAGTTCGGTATTTTCAATCACCATTGCCGCCTGATTGGCCACGGTAGTCAGCATATGGATTTCGTTCTTGGTAAAGCTATGAGGCTTGGAAGTATAAAGATTGATAACTCCGATTACCTTTCCTTTTACCATCATCGGAACACACAACAAAGAAGCCAGGGCTTCCTTCTTGGCTATATCTTTATATTTATACTCCTTTTCCTGAAGGACATCATACACCGCGATCGGCCTTTTTTCCGAGACTGCCTTACCGGCAATGCCCTCGCCGATTTTCAGAGGCGGCTTTTTATTATAGCTTTCGGATATAGACTGGGTTGCCCGGATAATCAGCTCCTGTTTCTTCTCATCCAAGAGCATCAAAGAGCAGATTTTTGAACCCAGGGTCTGGGCGGTAACCGTAACTATCAAGCGCAGGATATCGTCTAAATAAAGGTCTGAGGTAATTGCCTGGGCTATCTTGGAGAGGGCTTCAATATGATTACCGGCTTTTGGCATTTTTACAACCGCGAAAGCGCGAAATTATTTCTACGCTCCAACGTCCTTTCAGTTTAATAATGCTATTTTTCCTGGTCCTTGCGATTGCAGGCTTTAACGCAGATTCCGCAGATAAACTGCTCTGCCAGCCTTTGTTTTTGAAAGTCTTTTAACAAGGCAAAACATCCTAAATGGTCAAAATCCTCTTTCTTTTCTTTTATGGCCTTTACCGGACATACTACCATACAAGCCCGGCAATTTCCACAATCTTCTTTAGACGGCGAGTCTAATTTCAGCGGCATATCCGTAAGCACAGTCACCAGCCGGAAATGACTGCCCAGATTCTTGTTTACCAAAAGATTGTTCCGGCCGATCCAGCCCAATCCGGCAAGGTAGCCGATATGCTTATGGGAAAGGTGGGCAGTCTGTTTCTGCCAGTCTAAGATTTGAGAAGCAGGTATAGGCAGGGATTTAAAGCCCAGATTCTGAATGTAATTGCTTAAGCGCAGGGCCAGCTGGTCCAGAAACATATTGATAGTGCGGTAGTGGTGGAAATAAAGCTTGGTGGGATGTTGCTGGATCTCCGCCAACACCTCCCGGGAGGCGCGCGCCCCCAGGCTGACGGCGTTGTTCAAAGGCTGAATAACCTCTTGAGAGATTGAGAAGGCCTCTTTCATCCCGGAGATATCCGCCGCCCCGAACAAATCCGCCCCCCAATTCAGGCAGAATTTCTTGATTTCGCGGTAATTTTCAAGCTTAGACATAGCCTTATCTTACCACAAGAAAGTGACTTTTACACCTTGTTTAACTACAAAACTGTTTTATTATATGCAATTTGTGGCGCTACAAACACCACAAAAATAAACAGAGACTCCACAATAATTACGAAAGAACCAAAATAGGAGAAACTTAGGGATTATTGGCGGGAACTTGACAAGCTACGTTTATCTGCAGGAATAGGCTCACTCCATATTGCGGGGTCATCGCCAAGGCGCAGGGAAAAATAGATATCCCAGTCGCCATCAGGATTTCCTGCTTGCGGTCTTACCCTCAGGCGATAAAAAATCATAGAGCCATCGGCAGTCACGCTGCCGCCTATAGCCGGATAATCCATGCGGCCACCCAGCGATAATTTACGGGCTGTTTTACCATCATAAACATAAAGGCCATCGCGCGTAAAATACAGGTTTCCTTTCGCGTCCGGTTTAGGAAACCATTCTCCATCCGGAGTATTCGCTGGAGGGCCTATATTTTTCAGTAATTTGGTTTCCATATCGTATAACCAGATATCCGCTCCTCCTTCCCCACCAGCACGGTCAGACATAAAATAGAACTTGGTAGAGGAACCCACTAAAAATTGCCCATCTTCTTCGCCTCCCTCAGGACGATTTATCTCCTTGATTGGTTCAGCGGTCCCCCATTTCCCATTTGGCTGGCGGTGCATAATATAAGTATCTGAGGGATCGCCTCTCTTAAGATGCACAATTAACAGGGCATGCTGGTCATCCGAAGAAATACCGATAATCACCAGGAGCCAGGTATCTTTAGGTAAATTGCTTGGTATTTGCACTCGCGGAGCGCTCCAACGTATACCATCCCATTCTGCGCGAAAGGTACGAATACCTTTTGTCTGGCGCAGGGAGGGATCAGAATAATCCCCCATCTCTCTACAGCGCATTCCCAGACGGTCAGGGCCGGTACATCTGGAATGGGGGTCAAAAAACATCCGTGGGCTGCACTGCACATAAAGCGCTTTCCCGTCTCCGCTAACTGTGGGTTCTGCCTCAAATCCGGTAGTGTTTATCTTAGAGATATCTGAATGATTGAGACTTATCCCGGTGAATTCTTGCCCCGGCATGGGCTGTTCATAATAGCTGCCGCGATAACTTTGCGCCTCAAATAATAAAATCGAACCGTCCTTGTCTTTGCGTAGAAAAAAGATTAATTTACCCTGATTACCATCGGGAAAGCGCGCATTCACCGGATAAAGACAGGCAATATCCCCGTCGCGATAAAACCCCGCTTCGCTCATGGCAAAATTAAGCCCTTGGGGAACTGCCTCATTCAGGACCTTCTTAAATTCTATATGGTCCTTACCATCATCGGTGCGAAAATCTAAAGCCACCAAAGAGACTAAAGCGGCAGCGTCTTTCCTCTCCATTGCCGCCTCCCATCTCTGTATAAAACGCTCTACCTCTGTTGATTCTATTTTAGGCTGACTGCTACTATAAGCAAAATTATAAGATAGGCCTATCAACAGAACAAAGATTAGGACTTTCATTATTTTATATCTCCCATTCATTATCACTATGTCATTCTACCTTAATTTCCGCGATATTGGATATCCGGGAATTGTAAGGCGCATCGTCTACGGATTGGATGCCAAAATAATAGGCTTTACTGGGGGATAAACTGCTTATAGCTATTTCCATATATTGCCTCTTCCCGGCTAAAGCCGGTTTAAGTTCGCCTTCAATATCTTTGGTTTCATATCTTGACCAAATGCGCCAGGGTTGGCTGCGAAAGTCTTTAATTAAGCCTCCGGTATCATCTATGGGGCGAGCGCGGTATTTAATAATATAGTATCGCGCGGGCGTCTGCGCTAAAAGCCCCAATTTTGACAGGTAAGAACGCAATTTTAGCGTAGGAATAGATAATTTATCGCAGGCATCTATAGCCTCAGACAAAAATCTCCTTAATTTATCAACGGGCGATGGTTTTTTAGCGCCCCCGGATAAGTATTGCTCCCCGCCCGAATCCATCTCATCCCCGGGCGCGGTCCAGGAAAGGATTATTTTCCGCCCCTTCTGCCTGGCTGTCAAATCGCTGATTCTTGCAGGCGCAATAAAATCATCGCCAAACCTAAATTCTGCCTGCCAATAGGGATTATCAGTTACATATTTTTTGAAAGTATCTATTTCGGATTTTGTATCTAACGGGATGTTTTCGGAAATCCAATTAAGGGCCTTGATATTCTTAAAATCTCCGGGCAGATAATCAGACATTACTGTTTTTATCCAATTCTGGAAATCCCTCTTTTGGATTGCGGGAATCTGAGAGAATTCATATAAAATATTTGGCAGCCCGCCCCATTCAGATGGAGATTCCTCTATCTCCTCCTTCCACCATTGCGCGGTCCAGTAAAGGGTGCCTCTTTTATTTTTATCTTTTTCTAAAATTTCATTGTAGCCGGAAACCCCTCCCCAGTCAATGTAATTTCTTCCCGGCCAGTAATAGCGCATCCTATTCCAGTTCCTGGATTTTTCAAATAAAGGGTTGGGTGCGCCGTGCTCAGGAGCTGTTTGCGATACCCAGGTAATGCCCGGCGCTCCAGCTTCATCAAATACGTCGCGAATATGTTTCCAGACATCCCTTATCCTTTCCGGCCCATCGGGAATATTGGCGTCGCCGTAATTGTTATATACTTGCTGATTGTCAAATCCGACCTGCTTAAAAATTTCCTCCACGTTTTCGTAATTACGCGCTGCTTTAAATATACGGATGCGCGTGCCTTCTCCATTTATCAAATCAAAAAGGGATGTCCGGCCATTTCTGCCAAAGACCGGCCAAAGAGCCGCATAGGCATTAAACTCATTGATGGTCCTAAACATCAAAGGCCGGTTATGTTTTTTTAGGATTTCTGCCTGTTTTTTCAGATAACCGTCTATTTTGCCTTCAATAATATCCTGCAGCAAAATGAGCCTCTCTTCGGGTATATCTCTGCCAAAACCTCCGAGGTACCAGCCCACAGAATTATGCTCGTGGGGATGGAGTTCTAGTAATGGTATTTCGCCGTTTGCCCAGGTCCTCAAAAGAAGGATTTCTATTGTCGGTCCAATTTTTAAACCGTAACTTTCACCTGGCACAGGAAACATCATCGGCTCATCCAAAGAACAAAGATTGCCCTCAACATCCTGAATGATTAAGACAATATTTTCCAGTTTTGACTCCTGTCCAGTTTTATCCAAAAAACCTTGAGCCTGGGAATGTTCAGATAATAAACTTAAATCGTGCACATTCCACATCCCAAAAACCGCACCATATTCGGGTGGCAATATTTTGCCCAATTTATAATTACTTTTCTTTTCTTCTGATAAAGGCAGGGCATTCTCCAGGCCTTCCTCTGCCTGATTTAAAATCCCGAGAATATCTTTATAGGCCAGATACCCCAATGCTAAATCCGGATAAAGGCCTTCTATCAGGGTCAGTGGCTCTGTTAAATTATGGGTAAAATATTTTTGCGCTGCCTGGCCGTAGAAATCTTTGAATTTCTTGTAAAGCCATTCTTTTTCTTCGTTACTGAAGTAGGCGGGGCCGTATCTTGCCATTTTCTCTAATTTTTCTATATTTTTCCCTGCCGCGGCATGATCCCCCGCCATGATCAAACCTTCGGTTTCTCCAATCTTGCCTAAGATTAAACTGATGTAATGCGCCTCTTTAATAAAAGCCGGCGAAACCTCCCCCTTGAAAATCACGCTTATCTCTTCCCCTGCGCTATCTCCTCCCGAATAATAAAGATGGATATTTTTGATTTGCCATTTTTTCTTAAATTCCTCCAGAAGCCCAAGCGCTTCTTTCGGCCGGCCGCTTTCTTTCGCTTTCAAAATCACCTCCGTCTCCTGCAAAATGAGGGGGATGCGGTCGTCTTTTTTTGCCCTCTCCTGCAGCAGTTGTTTTATGCTCTCTAATTTTTCGGCAAGCGCAATGGCCCCGGATGAATCCTGCTGATTAAGCAATTCTTCCGCCTCATCCAAAAGGCTGTTTATCTTATTGATTGACTCTGGGCCGGGGATACTCCCCCCGAGGCTTTTACCTATCGCCTCGGCCTGCCGAACCATCAATACGGACTGACTCACATCTATGCCCTGTTTGCGCCTTTCCTTGATCGCTTCCACAATCCTGTCGTGCTTTCTGGCAATCTCTTCCGGGGAGGGCTGGCTGTAGACATAAACAAAAGAAGAAAAAAATATAATTAAAGAAAACATTATCTCTTTTGTTATCATTAAATTTTCCCCTTCGCTTAAACTTTTATATCAATAAATTTTATGCTATTTTATCCAATAGGCCAATTAAAGTTTCTAAAAGTTTAGGAAAATATTCGGGGAAATAGGGAATGTTTTTACCCTCTCCCAATCAGCAAACGATTACTTTAGAGCTTCTCCGGATGGTGGCGGACTACCTTGGCCTGAATCATATAGATTACATCCTCGGCGATATTGGTGGCGTGGTCGCAGATACGCTCTAAATGACGGGTAACTAAAATTAAGGGAACCGCGCGAGGCGCGGTTGAGCCGTCTTTTACCATATAATCGTAAATCAATTCCTTCTGAATCAAATCACGAAGCGCGTCCGCTTCTCTATCCGTAAAGACAACCTTCTTGGCTAATTCTACGTCCTTATTAATAAAGGCGTCTATTGCCTCTTTTACCATTTTCTGGGCAATTTCGGCCAATTTCGGAATATCAATTAATGGTTTTAACGGCGGTTGAGCGATAAGCTCCTCTGCCCTCTGGGCAATGTCTACCGCCAAATCCGCTATCCGCTCAAGGTCAGCGTCACTTTGCATTGCCATGGTAATAAAACGCAAATCCTGGGCCACCGGCTGGCGAAGCGCGATTAAGTCCAGGCAAAATTCATCAATCTTATTTTCTAACTCATCTATCTTCTTATCCGAACTAATTACCGCCTCAGCCAGCGTTTTATCCCTTTGCTTAAGCGCCTCTACTGATTTTAAAATGGCCTCTTCAACTAATGATGCCATAGTTAATATGTATTGACGCAGCTGCTTTAACTCTTCATCAAAGATTCTCTCCATTATCTACCTCCAAAATTAGATTAACAATATGTTACCAGGTCACAAAGTCACCGCGTCACAAGGTCAGCCGCCACCAATAAATTAAGTAGATTTTCTTCTTACCTGGTGACCTGGCGCTCTGGTGACTTTTTTACCCGTATCTTCCCGTGATATAATCTTCTGTCCGTTTATCCTTGGGCGCGGTAAATATTTCTACTGTCTTTCCAAATTCAACCAACTCGCCTAAAAGCATAAAACCGGTATCGTCAGAGACCCGCGCGGCCTGCTGCATATTATGGGTAACAATCACAATCGTGTAATCTTTTTTAAGTTTCTGCATCAGCTCTTCTATCTTTAAAGTTGCCTGCGGGTCAAGGGTCGAGCAGGGTTCATCCATCAACACGATATCCGGCTTAACCGCGATGGTCCGGGCGATACACAGCCTCTGCTTCTGCTCCAAAGATAACCCTAAGGCATCTTTACGCAATTTATCCCTTAAATCCTTCCAAAGCATTACCGACTCTAAAGCCTCCTGAACAATGGCGTCAAAGTATTTTTTCTTGGCTAAATGATGCACCTTAAGCCCGAAAGTTATGTTTTCATACACCGAGAGGGGAAAAGGGTTAGGCCTTTGAAAAACCATGCCTACTTTTTTGCGCAAGCGCACTAAATCATCAAAATTGCCGCCTAAAATATTTTCATCATCAATGCGCGCCTCGCCTTCCAGGCGCACTCCGTCAATCAAATCGTTCATCCGGTTAAAAACCCTCAAAAGCGTGGACTTCCCACAACCTGAAGGGCCGATAATCGCGGTAATACGCTTCTCCTCAAAAGCCAGATTGATGCTCTTTAAAGCATGAAAGGCGCTGTACCAGAGATTTAAATTCTTGGAAATTATTTTAGACATAATTTATGCCGTAGGGGCGGTTCGCGAACCGCCCCTACCACGGTCCGCGGTTATCCAAACTTTCCTTGTATATAATCCTCGGTTCTTTTATCCTTGGGCGCGGTAAATATCTTATGTGTCTTATCTATTTCTATCAACTCACCCATCAGGAAAAACGCAGTGCGATCAGCCACCCTGGCAGACTGCTTGGTATTATTGGTAACCAGAACGATAGTATACCGCTCTTTAAGCCGAAGCATTGATTCCTCAACTTTGGCGGTGGAAATGGGGTCTAGCCCGGAGCACGGCTCATCAAAAAGTATGACCTCCGGCCGGACTGCCAGGGTGCGGGAGATGCACAAACGCTGCTGCTGGCCCCCGGAAAGCTTAGTGGCAAATTCCTTAAGCCTATCCTTAACCTCATCCCACAAAAACGATGCCTTAAGCGAATCCTCAACAATAGCGTCTAATTCACTTTTACTTTTACTATCGTGCATGCGCACGCCATAAACAACATTATCATATATTGAAATCGGCAGGACCTGGGGAAGAGCAAAAATCATTCCTATATTCTTTCTTAAATGCTCCGGTTTAATCTGACAGATATCGCGCTCATCTAAGAAAACTTCTCCTGCCATGCGAAAACCCGCCTCTAATTCATTAAGCCGGTTAAGCTGTCTTAAAAAAGAGGTTTTACCGCTGGAGGCTGGACCAATTACTCCTAAAATCTCATTGCTTTGAATTTCCAAATTAAGGCTCTTCAGGGCCAAAACCTTCCCAAACCAGATACTGAGTTGATTTACAATTATCTTACTGGTGACCTGGTGACCTGGTGACTTGGTGACTTGGTTTACCATTTCTTCTTCTTCCTCAATCGCGAACGCAGAAGGACGGCAATAATATTCATCGTAAAAACTATCCCCACCAGGACAAAAGCCGTGGCATAGCGGGTCTGGATGGATATATTAGGTATTTGGGTAGAAATAATATAAAGATGATAAGGCAAAGCCATGGCCTGGTCAAATACGGAAGCAGGCAGATTAGGCAGGTAAAAAGCGGCAACCGTAAACAGGATCGGCGCGGTTTCCCCGGCGGCCCGGGCCAGGCTCAAGATTGCCCCAGTCAAGATTCCGGGGATAGCGAAAGGCAGGACCGAATGCCGGATGGTCTGCCACCGGCTTAGGCCAAGAGAAAGGCTCACTTCCCGGAAGGAATAAGGCACGCTGGCCAAGGCCTCGCGGCTGGCGGTAATGATCACCGGCAGGTTCATTATCGCCAGAGTCAGCGCCCCGGAAAGAATAGAAACCCCGAATTTCATAAAGGTAACAAATAAGGCCAGGCCGAATAATCCATAAACCACCGAAGAAACCCCGGCCAGGTTCACAATGGCCAGCCTAATCAGGCGGGTCAAAAGATTATCTTTGGCATATTCATTAAGATATATCGCGGCCATAACCCCCACCGGCAGGGAAAAGACTATTGACAAGGAAACCAGATATAATGTCCCGACGATTGCCGGATAAATCCCTCCTTGGCGCATCCCATCAGAAGGCATAGTAGTCAAGAACTGCCAGCTTATCCCCTGAGCGCCATTTTTAATAATCACGCCCAAAACAAACAAAACCGGCAAGATCACGATAATGGTGCAGAGAAAAAGCATACTAAAGGCAATTTTTTGTTTAGTAGTGGTTTTCATTCCTAAGACAGGGACGGTTCTCGTTTCAAAGCAAGAAGTGTCCCTGTGAGATTAAAGTTTAGGGACACTTCTCCGATTGTTTTGAGAACCGTCCCTGTTTATACATTACTTTTTATTTCGGTGCAGGAACATATCCGCGGTAATATTAATAATAAAGGTAAGCACAAAAAGGATTATGCCGATGGCAAAAAGGGAATAATAATGATTTGAGCCGTGGACTGTTTCCCCCATCTCCGCGGCAATGGTAGCAGTCAGGGTGCGCACCGGCTGTAAGAAGGTCTGGGGGATAACCGCGGCGTTTCCGGTAATCATCATCACCGCCATGGTCTCGCCGATTACCCGGCCGATACCCAGCATTGAGGCGGCAATAATCCCGGGGAGAGCGGCGTGAATAACTACCCGATACATTGCCTGCCAGCGGGTCGCCCCTAAGGCCAGGGCCCCTTCCTTGTAAGACTTGGGCACGGCATTGATGGCATCTTCGGATATGCTGATAATGGTCGGCATAGCCATCAGCCCCAGCATAATTGAGCCGGATAAGGCAGTTAGTCCGGTAGGCAGGTGAAATATCTTCTTTACCCAGGGAACCAAAGTGGTCATTCCGATAAAACCCAGAACTACCGAAGGAATAGCCGCCAGCATCTCAATTCCGGTCTTTAAAATATCCTTTAATTTAACCGGGGCCACCTCGGAAATATAAAAGGCGCAGGCAATGCTTACCGGCACCGAAACAAGTATCGCCCCAAAAGTAACCAGCAATGAACCCAGGATAAGCGGTAATATCCCACAGCGCTCCGGG
>Ga0209211_10006085_pt1 | contig 17688 bp, 18 predicted proteins | sample RifGroA2_FD_183992 | JGI IMG/M metagenome (GOLD analysis project Ga0209211, IMG submission 183992) | Groundwater microbial communities from Rifle, Colorado, USA - Groundwater A2 (SPAdes) (version 2) | ecosystem: Environmental > Aquatic > Deep subsurface > Groundwater | place: Rifle, Colorado... | reverse complement strand
ATATTTTTGCATAAATAAGCAAAATTTATTATTACCTTCTGCTTATATTTTACCATTTTTTATCGTTTTTGGATTAAGAAAAAGGGGATAATTTTTAATTAAATTTATGTTATTCAGGAACAGGCCCCTTCGTAAGGGGGAGAAATAAGTAACAAGAATCCCCTCCTTAAAAAGGAGGGGTTAGCTGTGCCGCTCCGAAGCTCTGCAGAGCGAAGGGCGGGGGTGGTTGTTCTTGTTTTTATTACTCAGCCAACTCTGCTCTTGTCTTCATTCCTGTTGAAACAGTGATGTCTGACTCAGCTGTGACATCAGCTCCTGTTCCAAACTTAGTAAAGAAGGTTGGGGCAATGTCGATGATGTATTGATTCCAGTTTGCTCCGTACAATGCATTAGCAACAGCTTCTGTTGTAATCCATCTTAGATTATTACCTTCGTCTATTGCGTATGTCTTAGGATCAGATTGTATCTTTACTAGTACAACACCAGAGTTTGGAAGCATTACTGAACCTAGATCAAGAGTTGCTAGTGTTGCGTCTGTGACAGTAGATACTTCATCAAATGTGTCAGAATATGTAAAGAATGTTTGACTGTCCATGAATGGTCTTCGTGTTAGATCCTCAGCAATATAGTATACGGTTGAGAAGTAAGGGCTCTTTATATAATCTCCTGCAGTTACTACTGATACATCTTCGAGCTCTCCTGTTACTGGAGAATATGCTTGTTCACCAGTTGAAGGAGCTGTTATTTCATCATCTGATGTTTCTTCCTCAACTACAGCTTCATCTTCAGTTGTAGTTTCTTCTTCCTCAACTACAGCTTCTTCCTCTTCTTCGGTTGTTGTTGAAGATGATGAACTACTTCCAGATGAGCATGACATTGTCGTGAATGTATGGGTTACGCCTATTGGTGCTGTCGAAGTATTGCTAAGAGCTGTGAATCCAGATTCACCACCTGTTGCTGCTATTTGCGCCGGAATAAAGGCGATAGAATATGACTGAACACATAGGAACGGTGAATGAGTTAATGTCATTGTTAGATTTCCATCTCCGCTCCATGTTCCCGACCATCCAGAACCATCTGGCGTAGAGTCAAACTCTGTTCCTTCTACCCATGCATCCGCAGCCATTGGTTCAGAGAATGTATAAACTACACTATTTGTTCTTGACTGAGCCGTTGAAGCGTCAGTTGGGGTTACTGTTTTGATTACAGGTTTGGCTTTATCATAATTATCGGTAATTTGCGCCTCTGCTTTTGGCGTTGTATTTTCATTTGTTCCGTCAGTAAGAGAGAAGGCCGCAACACCATCTTGAGTTGTTACAGATACTAGAGTATCACTGCGTGTATCTACAACAGATGCTTCTGTTCCAAGAGTAATGTCGACTGTTGAAACTGCTCCTACCAAGTCTAACCCAGCCGAACCAAACGCTGCTGATGTAAAATCTCCAACAGTAAGCAATAAGTTTTCATGAGAAAGAACAGATGCTGCGTCTAAGGTTTCGGAGAAGTAAAGTGAGATAGTATCTATTTTTCCATCCAAATCCACATCAAGGTACCCAAGAGTCTTAATCTGTGGCGCAGCGGCATCAACTAAATTAGTAGCACTAATACTTGTAAGATAATTTGTTCCATCTCCTATATTAGTCGCATGGGCATAGGCAATCTGTGGTTCGGTACCACCAGATACTCCCGTTAAGCCTGTAGCTGCGGTCGCTGTTAATACAATTGTCGTTGTGCCACTACCAGATGTTAATGCTGTAACATCTGCAGATGTCAAATCCCCAGCAGTAACTGTCCAGTTAGCATCAGTATAAGAAATGGTTGTATTTTCGGTAAAATCTAAGGTTATACGGTCAATTGTGCCATCGCTACCATTATCGGAATACCTGGGTGCATAAGCACCATCTGTTCTTAAAAATGGTGCTGCATCATCTGTAACGGTTATTGCACCTGCTCCATTCGCAACTGCATTATTTGGCACCAATGCTTCATCATGCACAGGATCACCATTACCGGCAACATAAAGAATATTTGGTTCTGTTCCACCATTAACACCAGTTTCATTAGTATCCGCAGTCAATGTAACATTAATTGTTGTATCACCTCCAATATCATTTGCCGACGCACTAAATGTAGCTGTGATATCTCCCGCTCCAATCGTATAGTCATTTGCGCCAGCACCAGTTTGAGTAACATTTTCAGACCATGTTGTTAATATAAGATCAACAGTACCGTCAGCAGATCCGGAATCTTGATAAACAGCGGAAACGATAACAGGAGATGCCATATCAATTTCAGTATCTGCAGCGCCGGTGTCTCCCGCGATATCGTTCATATCTTCATCGGTTCCATCATCAATACATTGCCCGATTGCAGCTCCTGTATAAATAACTTCGATCTCTGCTATTGTGTTTACAGCATCAGTATTAACTAATAAGTCCGTATCAGATTCGCTAAGATCGATCGTTAGAACAGCTGGATCGGCTCCTGCGGGAATTGACGGTGTTCCTGAAATTGTAATGTCAACACCATTATACTGAACATCCAAACAGTCATTCCAGTTTGCATTGACTACCATCTGCTCAGCACCAAAGTTAGGGTTTGCAATACCCATTATAATACGGTCTATCTTTCCATTTGCGTTGGTATCCCATAGAGTAATATTATTTGTTGCGCCATCCCCTCCAGCAGCTTTCGCTGCTGGGACGTTCATACTATTCCAAGCAACTCCAATCGCTAATACTGCCACGATTGTTATGCCGATTGACGATAAGAATCGTCTTTTACATGTTTTGGACATAAATCTAAATTAGTTAAATATATTAAAAATTATTTATTTCACAATCTTAGTATACTCTTTTTGTAAACAATCTAAAATAAACTTGTCCACAAGAACATATTAACCACCTACTCGAATATATTTGAAACCCAGACTTTCTAAATTATTCACAACTAAAACATTGCGCCCATCAAAAATTACTTTTTGACACATGAGTTCACCAAGCTCTTTCCAATCAGTAGATTTATACTCTTGCGCGTCGGTTGTAATAATAACGGCGTCAGATCCTTTTACAGCGTTGGCAATCGATTCTGCAAACTCAACTCCTGACAGTTGCGCACGAGCATTGCCCAAAGCATAAGTATCATGCACAACGACATCCACGCCGTCTTTGATCAACCTTCGCGCATAATCAATTCCAATCGACTCGCGAATGTCATCAGTACCGGCCTTAAACGCAAGCCCGAGTATTGCAATTCTCTTATCTTTGAGACATGAGCAACCACCCCTTACCCCTCCTTGGAAAGGAGGGGAGTCAACCTCAGCGTCTCCCCCTGCCAAGGGGGAGGTAGAGGGGGTCGTTAATTCTTTTACGATCTTCTTATAAAACCTCCATCTCTGATCTGCATTGACATCAATTACTGCTTTGAGCAACTTAAAATCATATCCGTTCATTCCCGCAATCTGATCTAAAGCTCGAACATCTTTGGGAAAACATGAACCGCCGTAGCCAATACCGGCGTTTAAAAATGCTTGGCCAATGCGGGAATCAAGTCCCATTCCTTTTGACACTGCCTGCACATCAGCACCAACTCCTTCACAAATATTAGCGATTTCATTAATAAACGATATTTTTGTAGCCAGAAAAGCATTAGCCGCATACTTAATCATCTCTGCACTTTTGATAGAAGTTTCCAAAATCGGACAACTAAAATCTTTGTAAACCTCTTTTAAAATCGTGAATGTGTCAGACTCATCAGCTCCGATAACAATTCGATCAGGATTTAAAAAATCATCAACCGCTTTTCCCTCTCGCAAAAACTCGGGGTTAGACGCGACAAAAATCAGCTTTTCTCTTTTTACTTTTAACTTTTTACTAATTTCCTCCCCGGTTCCAACCGGAACCGTGCTTTTGCTAACAACAACACTTTGATCAGACAAATATGGCGCGATATCATCCACTGCTTGAAAAACATAGGCAAGATCCGCAGATCCGTCTTCTTTAGCTGGCGTACCAACGCAAAGGAAAACCACTTGGGAATCTAATGCTGATGCTTTATCTGTTGTAAAAGACAAAAGTCCAGACTCAACCCCGGACTTTACTAAATCCTCAAGCCCAGGCTCAAAAATCGGCACAATTCCCTTTTTCAATCTTTCAATCTTATTGGCATCAATATCAAGACAAACCACGCGATGACCTTTAAAAGCCAAGCACGCGCCTGTGACTAAACCAACATAGCCGGTTCCGATTATTGAGATGGTCATAGAGAGGTTTAAAGGGTTAAAACTCACCCTCCAAAACATGATGCGCTGAAGGGGCGTGATTATCGTCCCTTATTTCAAGGGTGATGACAACCTCTGTAAAAAGCTCAAGGTTGTCAGGGGCAACATCGTCATGTACTTCCCAAATAATTCCCCATTTTCCGTCTTCACGCGCAAAAAGTTCGCCGGTTGAAAAAAAATCCACAATCCCGGGCCGAACCAACCAACCCTCATAATAATAGTACTGGGTTTCAATGGCTGGAAGATCTGCCACAATTACATGAGTAAAAAGATCTCCGCTCTGGCCTCGACGCGCAGTTCCATGACTACCTGACCCGTCTACTGGCATGAGCTCAACCTCTTCATAGGTCAAAGCATGATCTTCAACCGGCTTACTAATAACCTCAACCGTAATACCTGATTGATCCTCAACTTCAACGCTTTTGGACAACCGATCTACTTCTTGACCATCAGACCCTGAAAAAATCATAAACCCAATTATCAAAACAATCAGACCAACCCCAATACCAGCAATCACTTTCCAAGGAACAGTGTGCTTCTTCGAACTCATCGTTGATCTATGTTGGGCGTATTTCATTTGAGTTTATAATAATTTCCCATCTCGAGCGCTCCCATTCCCCATCTCGAGCGCTCCCATTCCCCATCTCGATCACTCTCATTCCCCATCTCGACGCCTAGGAGAGATCTTCTCACTTCGAGAGGATTTCTCCCCCTCGACAGGCTCGGGATCTAACGACTGGGCGTCGAAATGGGAGATTTTTTATCTCTAATTTCTTCTATCACCTCTTATCACTTTTACAACCTTTTTAAAGCTCATCAATTCCTCGTAAAAATGATGATGGTGATGGACGATTGATGACTTCTCCGTCATTATCTAACACAATCATAGGTTCGTCATCTATATTGCGAAAAGACGAACGATTGCGCAAGGGTCTGCTTTCAAACCTTTCATTACTACGCAATTCGACGCGCTCTAACCTATGACTTGAAATTTCATCAATAAACAATGAAGGGGCTTGATATTCATAACCGCGACCGCCGGTCATTGGATATGATAAATGCAAGCGTTTACGAGCCCGAGTCACAGCCACATAAAATAATCGACGCTCTTCTTCAATCTCTTCTTCTGACGAACAATTTTTGTGAGGAAACGCACCTTCACTCAAATTAATCACAAAAACATGGTTCCATTCCAAACCTTTGGCCTGATGCACGGTTGAAAGAACAATGCGTGGCAAAAATGCATCATCGTCTTGTTGACCATATTCTTGAGTTAAAGAAATATCATCCAAGAAAGTTTGCAAGTCTACATATTGCGAAGCAAAGGTAACGAGCTGTTCTAGATCATCAAGTCGCTCGGCAGCATTTGGATATTCATGCTCAAGATAATCTTTATAAATCGACGAGCTGGCCAAGGTCTTAATAAAATCAGCCGGGGTCTTGACGCTCTTGTCAATCGCATCAAGTAAGTTCAAACAACTTGTCCAACCTTGTTGAGCGCGCGCGCCTTTGGGTGGAGTCAGCAAAAAAACATCACTGATTCTTTCTAAACCTGAGGCAGTCTGAGCAATTTTTTGAGCTGTTACCAATCCAATACCAGCGTGAATCCTTAGGGCACGCATCCATGCAGATATATCTTTTGGATTGTGAATAAGCCGCAAATAAGCAATGGCATCCTTAATATGAGCTCGCTCGAAAAACTTCATACCACCGCGATACTCGTATGATATGTCTCGGCGCATCAGCTCAAACTCCAAGGCCTGGGAGTGAAAAGCTGCTCGAAACAAAACCGCAATTTGTGACGGGTCTTCGTTTTGTGACAGTAATCTGCAAATCACATCAGCCACATAGTGCGCTTCCTGCGGTTGACTCTGGGCTGGAATATAACACGGCAAATCACCTGATGGCACAATGGCTTGCAATTCTTTTTCAAATTGTTTGGTGTTATTAGCAATCACTTCGTTGGCGATCGCTAAAATCTCCGGTGTTGAACGATAATTTTTTGTTAGATGAAAAACCTGAGCCCCGGCATGGGTGTCTGGAAAAGATAATATGTTTTGAATGTCCGCTGCTCGAAAAGAATAAATACTTTGCGCATCATCTCCAACCACAAATAAGTTTCGGTGTGCATTAGAAAGCCATTGGACAATTCTGGCCTGAATGACATTTGTATCCTGGAACTCATCGACCAAGACATATTGAAATTGAGTTGCCAAACAAAGGCGCACATCTTCATTTTGTTCCAATAGATTTAATAGTTTTAAAAGTAAGTCATCAAAGTCCATTGAATTTTGCGCTTTTTTAAGTCGTTCATAGGCCTGACCCACTTCTTCAATATCGCGTACTAAATGCAAAAATCGAGCATGACGAAGTTCAACCACTTCTGAAACTTCCAAGCCTTTATTTCGTGAATAGGAAAATAATTCTTGCAAAATACTTGGGGATGGAAAGCGGCGATTTTTAGTATCAATAGCCAGTTCTTTGAGGCAAAGCGAAATAAGGTCGCGCGAGTCTTCTTGATCTAAAATAGAAAAATTCGGCTCAAAGCCGAGTTTACGCGCATACATGCGCAAAATGCGATTAGCAACTGAGTGGAAAGTTCCTGCCCAAATTCCAGATGATGAATCTCCCAAAAGCTGATTCACCCGACCAATCATTTCGCGTGAAGCTTTGTTTGTGAATGTTAAAAGCAAGATATGATCAGGGCTAACCCCATGCTCAAGCAACCAAGCCACCCGATAAGTAATGGTCCGAGTTTTCCCAGACCCAGCCCCAGCCAGCACCAAAACCGGCCCATCACCTTTTTGCACAACATTAAATTGTTGATCATTTAAGTCGTTTTGATAATCAATCTTGAGATCTTTCGCTGTCTTCGATGATAAAACAAACTCAGTCATAGTGGGTGTAGTTTATCGTAAAAAGGGGAAAGTTAAAAGTAAAAAGTAGAAAGTAAGAAAACTACAAGACCTAAAAGACCTACAGGACTTACTTCCCTGCCCGACCTACTCTCTTCCCCCAAACTCAAACCCCCGGTGGCTCGCCACGCGGGGGTCGTACGATGCGCTTGTGAGCGCTAGGACTTGTCAGGCTCGGAGACCGGATGCGCGAACTGCTGGGTGTCGAAGAAGTTTCGCAACCGAGGTGAAGGGCTCTTCTTCTCAGGCTCGATGATCTCGACCTGGGACGGATCGACTTCTGCGACGAGGACACGGCTGTTGCCGGGATCGACCCAGTTGGCCGTGAAGGCTACGCCTTCACGCGCGACCGGCTCGGGAAGGTCTTCTTCCGACTCGAGCTCGGCGCTGACCAGCGATTCGACCTTGTAGTCATCGGCGAGTTTATCGATCATGGCTTTGAGCTTTTCCTTTGTCCTATCGAAGATCGCCAGCGAACGCAAGGTCGACAACCGATTCATGAGCGTCCGCATGATGTAGACAGTTTCGTAGTGGCCGTTGATGATCCTGCTGCCGTTGACCCAGGCTTCGATGGTGTCGATCCTGGCCTCCTCGATAGACTGATGTTTCGAGCCTTCAACATCATTTTCACCGATGCCACCCAAATCGATGAGATGATCGAGATAGTCGATCAAAACAACGCTCGGGTGCCAACGATTGGCCATATTCTCGATCACAGTCGTCTTGTCCATGCGATCCTCCAGGGTTCGCTAGTCGCCGGCTTTATAGCCGGATTCGACTGGTGTTTTGTACATTTTTCTTAGTAAAAAGTCAATGGGGCAAAGACAGACAGCAGACTACAAAACCCAAACGATACCGGACCACAAGACCTGCCAGACCTACACGACCTACTCCCCGCCCGACCTACTTCTTCAATCCCCTCAACCTCTTTCCCAACTTTCTGCCCCTCATGATATACTTATTAAAAATAATTGATTTTATGCCAGAAACAAGAGCTGAGACTCCAAATCCAATCGATAAAGGCCTAGAAAGAATGAGAATAGCCATTGAACCTACTCCGGCAAGAAGAGCTGAGCTAGCCAGTGCTCAAGCGCATCTTGAAGAGCTAAAAAGCGCTAGATCTAATATCGATCAATTGCAAGGATTAGAGGCTGTAGCACGCGCAAAAGAAATCAGCGCAACCAATCAAGTTGAAAAAGATAGGCTAACCCAAGAACTATCAGACGCGGAAAGTCGCTTGAGCGAACTTACTCAAGAAATGCGAAAACTTGGAGATCAATTAATGAAATACATGTCGCGTGAAGAAGCTGTGTTATATATTACCGGCGCAAAACAAATTGGAGCTTCAAAAAAACTCGGTGGTCTTCTTTGGGGCAAAACCGCGAACGCAAATTTTCTTATTGAAAAATTACAACCCATTCATCAAGAAATGCAAACAATAAAGAAAAAGAAAAATGAACTCTTAATTGCACTAGGACGACAGGAAACAAAACTTGAAATGTTTAACTAAATTATTAAATAATCAATAATACTTATAAGAGCGATGCAAACACATCGCTTTTAAATTATTTTTCTCAATTCCATCAACCCTCTTAACCTTTTATATCCTTTGCCCCACCCTCTATGCTATAATTAAACCATAAGTGGAAGCTACAATAACCACCCCCAACCCCTCCTTGGAAAAGGAGGGGGGATCGAAATAGGAGGACTATGACAACACAAAAACAAACTGCACATATTGTGGCAGTAAATATGGGCTATGGACACGAACGTCCTGCCTACACCATGAAGCACCTATCAAAAGGCAAAATTGTAATTGCTAATGATTACGCTGGGATTCCGGCTGATGACAAGCGACTTTGGGAAAGTGGTCGTAACATTTACGAAAAAATATCTCGATTTAAAAAAGTTCCGATTTTTGGAAAAATCGTTTTTGGAATAATGGATAAACTACAACGCATTCCAGATTTTTATCCACGACGCGATCTTTCCATGCCCAGTCTGCAACTTTGGCAATTCTATGATCTAATCCACCGCAAGCACTGGATGAAGCATTTGATTAATGATCTTGCCAAGCATCCACTCCCACTTATATGTACTTTTATGACTCCGGCTTTTGCTGCTGAGGAGCATAATTATCCAGGAGAAATCTATGTCCTTTGCACTGACACTGACATTTCCCGCGCCTGGGCGCCCTATAATCCCAAGAAAAGCCGAATTAAATATTTCGCTCCCACTGGCCGGGTTGCTGAACGACTTAAGCTTTACGGGGTTCGCGAGGAGAACATCGAACTAACCGGCTTTCCACTTCCACTTAGTGCCATCGGTGGAGTTGAACCAAAAGCGATCTATCAAGATCTAGGCAGACGAATCTGCCATCTTGACCCTCGAGCGATTTTCTCATCACGAGCTCAAAAAACTCTTGATGCCAACATGGGCGGTTCCTTTTGCCCAAACCTGCGCAAAAAAAACGGTAAACCAATTTCACTAGCATTTTTTGTTGGTGGAGCCGGTACACAGCGGGAGATTGGTGCAGAAATCATAAAAAGTTTGACCTGCGATATTAAGTTATCAAAAATTAAATTAACACTTGTTGCCGGAACCAGACCTGAAGTTGCTCAGTACTTTGAAGATGAGATTAAAAAAGCTGGACTTTCAAAAGAACGAAAAAGCAAACTGGTTGATGTACTTTTTGAATCAAATCGCCAAACATACTTTGGTGCTTTGGAAAAAGCCTTGCGTGGATTTGATGTTATTTGGACAAAACCATCAGAAATGTCTTTTTACACAGGACTAGGACTACCAATAATTATGACCCCACCGGTTGGATCACAAGAAGATTTTAATAGACAATGGTTAATGCAAATCGCAGCTGGCGCAGATCAGCTTGATCCAAAATATACTAACGAATGGTTTTTTGATTGGATTGCGTCAGGTGCGCTTGCTCGCATGGCTTGGAATGGATTTATCGAAGCCCCAACCCACGGTACCTATCGAATAGCTGACATTATCGAAGGCAAACCAAACACAATTCACGAACTGCCGTTAGTGGTTTAGTAGTAGCGTTTCAATACACAGACAACACAACAAGACCTGCCAATCCTACAAACATACGCCCCTCCCGACCTACTCCTCAATCCCCAAACAAAAAACCACTCAAGGTTCATAACCAAGAGTGGTTTTTAAAAAATTACTTCAAGTCTCGCAAGTCGTACTTTTTCCCTTCTTTAAGCCACTTTGCAAGTGTTCGCATTCCGCGTGTTGAAACAAGGATTGAGATCATTTTTCCAGTTGCTGGATTAAGCAAGCGCTTTTTTTGTAAATTTGGGTTTTGTCGACGCTTTGTTTTGACATTTGAGTGACTGACATTATTTCCAGTTAAAGGAGTTTTGCCAGTAACAGCACAGATTTTAGACATAATGTTTGTGTTTACAGGCGTAATAATAGACCATGGGCTCAATTTTGTCAATGGAGTTTATTTGAAGGATAGAATGGGGATAAAGAGACTTAGGTTACGAACATTGACAAGATCTTGAAAAAACAGCAATATTTTTACGAGATAGAGGACTAGATACCCGAAACATTTCTTCCAACCTCAGGTCTATAGGGAGTCATATATGCTCACGCTCAGCAATCATATCATCGGCATCACGACCGGAACCTCCTTGAGATTCGATCGCGCAACAGGCCGTCTCGAGCTGCGCTCTAGCAACGGTGGAGCTATCTCCATTGATGGTCGGTCACACATGACTCTCCTCATCGCCGACCACGATATAAGCCTCGACCTTTTCATGGGAATGTGCAACCTCATCGCGACCATACTCAGCCTCGTATTCGTCCTCGACGGCGGAAGTCGCTATCACTGGTCCGGACATTTTGCCGAAGATCCCCAGGTCGTAGCCATGCGTCAGAGGATACACGCACCCATTGTCGCCGACCCAACTTCTACAACGTGAGCCCTCGTACTCGCCCCTTCCCGAAACACCCCGCCTCGACGGGGTGTTGATGTTTTTTTTGGGGGAAAGGGGGTGCAAAGGATTTAGAGGATAAAAAAACCCATCTCGAGGAACGAAGCGACAATGTGTCATTCGAAGCCTTGGCGAAGAAGGGGAGATCCTGTGTTTAACGTCAATGTTCAATTGGCTACGCACGGGATCCTTCGTCGCCTTCGGCTCCTCTGAATGGTAGTCTTGTATGCCCCCTACACCCCTGGTGCGATTTCCACTACCTCTTGACACATTTTTACTATGTCCATTGCTCTTTGTTCTGATATATCCATTTTATGAGAAAGCTCATCTGGTTCAACCGTGATCAAATCTCGACAAAGTAAAAGGTCGTTGTTTGATAACTTTTCAATCTCTGATTTTGTGATTTCATCAAGCACTGTCACTGGGTACAAACCAATGTTATCCACCATCTGAGCGAATGTACGCTCCTTGGGGACATTCCAACCAATCATGTGAATGCCTTTGCAAATTCCATATTCACTAGCTCTGGTTGTAAAACGAGCATTAGTAACAATCCAAGCCTCATCAAAATGTGGACACTTACCAACCGCAGCTCCGTCAACAAGATCTAAAAACCGAGCCCAAGTTGCAAGCACATCTTTTAGATTAACAACATCTTGGAAATTATTGCGAAACTTAGCTTCAATAAAAATCAGACGATTGTCTTTTTGCGCCACAACATCAATCTCATGGGGGACGCAAGCCCCTTGATAATCTTCCTGTGGCGCATGAGCATCATATCCATAAGCGTTTAAAATTGCAGCCACATATCTTTCAAACTGAAAGCCGGCTGGCCCTAGACGCAAAAGACCGGATCGAAGATCGTACCGGCAGGCTAAACACTTTTTATCTTTTTTAAGTTGTTCCAAAACAAGTTTATAAATCTGTGCCGTGGTCATGCCATTATGTAAACGCTTTTGTACCTCTGCGACAACAGAGTCAGCTGCTTGCTCTGTAGCGCCCGTCCGCATAATACTTGCCCGAATTTTTTGCGGGTCAAACTGGGCGCGCTCCCCTGACGATTTTATGATTTGCATACACCACTATTCTACCATAGAACTAAGCAACTCTTTTCCCTTCTGTGCCCAATTATTTTCTCCCAAAGTTTCTTTTTCTAAAATATATAAACTCATCACATCAATAATCTCTTCTTGATCTTGTAAATCCTTAACATAGGATTCTACAATCACATAGTGAAGCTCTTCGCGTGTTTGATCATCCTCGATTTGTAGCCAAAGCTGCTTATCATAAATCCCCTCAATCCCCTCATCAGACTCAATTGCATCTTGAATATATGAGACGATCGACGCCTGCACCTCTTCTATGGACAATTCGCTTAAATCATCAGAAGACAAGTAGGGGCGTAGAAAATCAACCCAGGATTCGAGCTGAACATCGATAGTCTCAGGATCAAAATGATAATCAGTAGTTTCGTAATAAGGCTTCATCACAAGTTGGATCCTGTCTGGATTTTGATCGATCCCTGAATCAACATATCCCTGCAATAATGCACGAGCAACTGAAAAATCCATGTCAGTGTCAACAAATGTATAAAGCAAATACTGCATTGGTAAAGTAAAGTCGCTTTCAAAAGTATTTAAATGACCAACAATCATGTCCTTTAAAAACACGGCTTGATTATGCGCACGCTGCGGTTCACCGATCTGATAACTCTGCCGATGACGCAACCATTCAAGAGTTTCTGTAGTTGGCAAATCAAACAGCCGTAAAATACCAAGGGTTTGAGAAAAATTTACTGTCACCACATAATCCGCCTTAATACCCGCGACTTTTTCTATTTGCTCAACTCCATACTCCAGTCCTTCGTACGAACAAGCATTAGCTAGATAATATTCAGTTTCAATTAATGACTGCGGAATATATGCATAGGTTCCGCGAGGCACAGTGGTTATTGTTATATCCCAATCTTGAACATCAAGCGTGAACATGTGAATGGCATCACAATGCGGATTCTGATCCTCCTTTCGCGCATCAAGCCCAAGAAACAAAACATTAATTTTCGACGCGTCTTGGATTAGCGCGTCTGACTCCTGGCTTAGACGAGCATTCTGAACTTGCTCAACAATCGCATCGATCTGCTCCATTTTCGCGTCACTCCATGAAGATCGATTCCAAAGCGCAGAAAATCCAAATAAAAAAACCGACAGTAAAATCAATGATGAAATAAATAGAACAATCTGACGCTCCATACTGGCATCACCTTATCCGATTTTTCAATTACTTTCAACCTAAGGGTCAGGTCTTTACTCGGAACACCAAATATCTAGAACTTGGGTCAGGTCTTTACTTTTTACTTTTTGATGTATTCATTAAGGATTTTGACAAGATTAAATACAAATTCAAACTAAAACAAATATAGCAACAAACCTAACATGTAATTTATTAATTAAACAGAGACCATCTTTTATTTAAAATTAGCCTAATATATATATATATATATATATATATACCGGGTGTTCAGAGTAAAGACCTGACCCCCAACTTGAAAAAGTGGTGTTCCGAGTAAAGACCTGACCCCAACTCGCGCGACTCAAAAACCCCGCGATTTCTCACGGGGTTTTTGGATTTTCGATAATCTCTTACAATAATGCGTCCTTAGCTGCTTTGTTCACTGCAAATTTTACAACTGTCTTTGCAGGGATCTTGATAGTCTCACCAGTGGCTGGGTTGCGTCCCATGCGTTCTGCACGGTGCTTCTTTGCCATCTTTCCAAGTCCTGGAAGCATGATCTCTCCACATCGCTTTACTTCTCCGTAAATAAGCTCAATTAGCTTATCGTACATCTCTGAAGCGTCTTTCTTAGAAATGCCCCACTTCTCTGCCATTGCAGCAATAAGTTGGGTCTTTGATAGTCTTTTGCTCATATCAAATTTGGGTTAATTATTGAATTTGCTTTTACATTCTAACACCTTATTTATAAAAACTCAATAAATAAAGGGATTCCTGTGTACAAATACCAACAGATAGCTGTTGGCTTGTCAAATAGCTTTGCTATTTTTAATGAAAAAACATGTAAATTATTCCAGCAAATATAACGCCAGCTATAAACTCTGACACTGGATATATCCAAGACAATTTCGTCTGACACATCTTACATCTACCGCCATGGATAATGAAACTAATAATAGGAATAAGCTGATCCCAGGTTAATTCTTTATTGCACACATCGCATTTTGATCGACCTCTGGCCCATGTTTGGCCTTTGCCAATTCGCATGAAAGCACACAAAATCGCACTGCCAAAAGCGCAACCGATTAAAAAAGCAAATACTACAGCAACTACCCCCAACTCCTCCTTGGAAAAGGAGGATAGACAATTTGTAATCCAATCCATAAGCTAAACCTCTATCAATCTCATCAGGTACATAAGTGCAATCCCAACTATTAGAACAAAAACATGAAGAAACATGCGTATTGAACTTTCGCTATGCTTGATCTCCGGAATAAGATCAGAAGCAGCTAAATAGATAAATCCTCCAGCAGCAATCGGTAAAAGATAAACGGCCACAGACTCTGATTGCTCGGCAAACATGAAACCAATAAACCCTCCTAACACCGCAGTTAAACCAGAAAGAAAATTATAAAATAATGCCTTTGATCGTTTTAACCCGCTAAATACGAGTACTCCAAAATCGCCAATCTCTTGAGGTAGTTCGTGCAAAGCAACTGCCAAAGTTGTGACAATTCCTGTTGCTGGACTGACAACAAAAGCAGCGGCGATCACTAGCCCATCCAAAAGATTATGCACGCCATCACCAACTAGGATAAGAGTTGACAATGCTTTTTTGGATTTGAGATGTCTCTCTTCTTTGCAACATTGCTCTCCGTGATGATCATGATGCCAATGTAAAAATTGTTCGATTATTAGGAACAAACAAAATCCAAAAATTACATAAAGAAATACTGTCACGCTGGCGTCTGCCTCTAAAGTGCCTGACAATTCTTCCAATGCCTCGGGAATTAGGTGAAGAAAAGCACCACCAAGCAATCCTCCGGCAGAAAGCGATACCAGGATTAACACAATACGCTCAAGTCCTTGCTTGGAAAAAGCAAGCGTGAAAACGCTAATAAAAGAGATTAAACTAATCAGAAAAGTTGAAAGTAAAATCCACAATAATGTTGTCATATGCCCGGATTATATAGAAAAATGGAAAAAATGAAAAGAGTCCACATTGACACAAACCTTATATTATGCTATGCTTTCCTCGTCCTAGCCCAGTTTTCATAATTTGGCAGGTACAGTTAATTCACCGCGTTTGATACCAAACGCACCTAACGACATCGCCTTGTTATGGAAAACAAGCTATTCGTAGGAAACATTTCTTGGACTGCATCAGATGAGGATCTAAAGACCCTTTTCGAACAGTACGGAGAAGTTGTTTCTGCACGCATTGTGATGGACAAATTTACAAATAAGAGCCGCGGGTTCGGATTTGTAGAAATGGCCACTGCAGAGCAAGCACAAGCTGCTATTGACGGTCTTCATGATAAAGATTTCATGGGACGTCAGATCAGTGTAAACATTGCTCGACCAAAAGAGGCTTAAACCTTTTCAAAAACACCCTTTCGCAAGATAGGGTGTTTTTGTTTTTAAGCGCAACTATCATCTCAAAAATCATCATCTCCATCCTGACGATCTTTTCTTCCCCCATCTCGACGATAGGAGAGATCTTCTTGGCAAAACATTGGGGATTGAAAAGGTTATGAAAATGGAGCCGGGACAAAAATGGACTCATGCACGGCTTGAACTTCGACTCCCAGAGCAAACCTTACAAATAAACCAGAATAAAGCGTTTTACTGGTCTTTTATCGCCCTTCCTTACCCTTTGTAAGCAAGCGGACGGTTTGTAGGGCGTTTGGGGATTTGGTAGGAAGAAAGTGATGGAATTATGGCTGAAATCATTGACAAAAGGCATTATTGTGCTATAGTTAGTCCTGTTCTTTTCAAGGTTCAAGAGTGTTCTCTGACCATACGAGGCAAGTATTTTGTGGAGCTTTTTGAGCTCCTCAGCATACTTGTCTCGTGCGCGAGACTAGTTGTCGGCTCCGAGCATCTCGGGCTTCAGCGTCAACAAGAGGTGGATGATGATCGATCCGATCACGTCTGGTCAGAAGCGTCAGATCAAGGGGTTCGGCGAGATCGCCTTCGAGGCAGTGCTCGACGAGCTCGGCTTCAGCAAGAAGACGGCTCAGCGGGTTGTCATGGGCGGTGCGGCATGCCAGGAGTTGCTCAAGGAGCACTTCCGGTCGGTGCTCACTCAACTCGCGTCCCCACAGGAGTTCGCCGACGAGGAGGTCGAATCGAGCTACGGATACCTCTCGAGGGACCGTCAGCCCCGTTCGGTCACCGAGCAGGCGAATCGCCTCCGTGAGATCTTCCAGGGCATCGGCTACGCCAACGAAATGCTGGCGAATCTCCCGGTGCTGAATGGTGCCGAGGGCAAGTTCGTCATCCCGCCCTGGCAGAAGGTCGCCGCGACCTACGGCGAGGCGGTACAGATCATGCTCGGCAAGCTCCGGGTGGAGTGTGGCGAGAAGTTCGTCAACTACATCGAGGACAAGCTCGGCGCGAAGCACCTGCGGGAAGGCATCGCCAAGAAGGCCGCACTCCGGAAGCTCGCAAAGGAGCAGAAGGGGTTCGACCTCCTCGTGGTCGATGGGCAGTTCGGCTTCCTTCACCGGGGTCGCTCCGTCCGTCACGCCCGCGTCGTGATGCAGGATGGTGGCCAGTTCGGGTTCGGAGCCTTCGAGAATGGCATCATGATCCTCACCCACCCTGACCGCCTGAAGAAATACGGCGACCTGTGGCTCGACTGCGCGGGCGACGAGTACTCGCACGAGGCCGTTGGTCAGTTCCCGAGCGCGCCGTTATTCGTCTTCCTCGACGGCAATCTCAGGCTCGACACGCGTGATATTGCCCGCCCGTACGGCCACTGCGGGTCTTCCTCTGGGTTCTCTTTGCAGTAGTCCATCCTCGAGGCCTGGAGGACTTGAGCCTTTCGAACCCTTGTTCCTTGAGTCCTTCTCGCCAAAGGCGAGTCGCTACATCCAGCCGGGTAAAACTGGCCACGCGCTTCAGGGGCTGTCCACACAATGTGGACAGCCCCTGCTTCTTTTTTTGCGATAAATCCATTAATCATCTCCATCCTGACGATCTTTTCTTCCCCCATCTCAACAGTATCACAGAGACCAGGCGGAGCCCCGTCAGACGAGATAGAGTCGGGCCAGACTCCGCCTAGTCTCTGTGATGGCGTTGAGATAGGGATAGTGCGTGTTGAAGTTATGGAAACAAAAAACCCATCTAGGGCATGTTCCCCAATCCCATTTTTAACTAAAAAACGGCTTTGTTGCTTAATTCCTCCACTCCTCGTATGATTTAATCATATGAAAAAGGGAGGAAAAATCAACAAAAAGTTAAATAGTTTAAATAAAGCTGTTAAGCAGGATAAGAAAAAGAAAGCTAACAA
>Ga0209211_10006084_pt1 | contig 17689 bp, 10 predicted proteins | sample RifGroA2_FD_183992 | JGI IMG/M metagenome (GOLD analysis project Ga0209211, IMG submission 183992) | Groundwater microbial communities from Rifle, Colorado, USA - Groundwater A2 (SPAdes) (version 2) | ecosystem: Environmental > Aquatic > Deep subsurface > Groundwater | place: Rifle, Colorado... | reverse complement strand
GGCGTCACAGCCCCGGATGTCGGCGTACGAAACGTCCGCCGCCGACGCGTTCAGATACCAGTTCGGGCTGGCGCTCAGGTTGCGCAGCACGACCGGTGCTGAACTGACCCCCGCCACGATGAAGTTCCCATACTCATGCAGGGACTGCGGCGTGTTCTCCCCGACGAACCAGATGCGCGTCCCCGGGACGCGGGCCTCGAAGATCTCCGAGTCGATGGCCCCCTGCAGATAGATTTCCGTAGGATTGAGGATGCGCACGACCTTGAACGCATCGCCCCCCCCGCCCGTGGGATAGACGCCCTGGGGCTGGGAGCCCCGGAACTCGGCGGTGCTGGGATAGAGGCTGAGATAGCCGTCCTCCACGTAGATGTCCCGGTAGAAATGGTGCGTGTAGGCGCCGGCCACGAAGGTGCCGCTCTTCAGGGTGAAGTCGCCCTGGATCTCGGAATCCGACTGCATGCGCAGTTGGGCTCCGGCCGGCTTGTCGATGACGATGTTGCCGACCTCGATCCGGCCCGAGCCGGCGCTCCGCCTCATGGTCTGGTTGCCGGCGCCGTTGAAGGTCAGCGTGCTGGACCCCATCACGAAGGTGATGGAGGAGACCACGATATTGCCGCCGTAGCTGACCTGGTGGTTCCCGAAGTCGATCACGGCCTGCGAACTCGCATTCGAGTAGAAGTCGAGCAGGTTCGTGAAGTCGGAGGCGATGTTGATGGTATTCTGCCAAGGCGCGAGCACCGAGGTCGAGCCGATGGAGATGTTCAAATCCATCAGGACGTTCTTGACCAGCGGGGTCGAGAACTCGATGTTGTCGCCCGACACGGGCGCGATGCCGCCAGCCCAGTTCGCAGGGTTGGAGGCGAGGCTGTCCGCCCCGGCTCCGGTCCAGACCCGGGTGATGCCGGTCGAAGTGACGTCGCCGGGCAAGTCGAGCGCCTGGGTCCGGGCGTCCCAATCGCCGCCGATGTTGGTCACGTACCCCGTGATCAGGGCCGCTCCATCCGGGCCGCTATCGGCGACGGAGAGGCCGAAGGCCTCGGCGTCCCCGAAAGGGACCGCCAGGGTCGCGGAAGACAACAGCGTCAGATCGCTCGGGCGCAGGCGGAACGCGGCCCATTCCCGATAGGCGCCCTGGCGCGTCCCGGCCAAGAAAAGATCCCCGTTGGAACCGGCTTCGATGGGAGCCCAATCCATGGCGATGCCGGTGAAGGTCGAGGACACGCCCGTGTAAGCGAGATTGCCGGCGCTGAATTTCCGGACGCGCAGCTCGCCGCCGGCGGTGGAAATGAACAGGGAAGAGCCGGAGACCGCCAGCTGGGAGTCGCGTCCCGCGAGGCCGCTGATGTCGTTCATGTACTGGGGCGTTCCCAAGCCGCTCCCGAACTTGACGAGATGCATCTGGGAGTCGCGGCCCAGCGCGGCGAAGACGTTGCTGGCCCCATCCAAGGCCATCCCGGCGCACTCCGTCTGTTGGCTGGCCACGAGATAGGTCGTGGAGGATACGGCGACCAGCCCCTGGGAGTATTTGATTATCTTCGCCGGCAGGCCGCTGGGACCGCCGCTGACGCAGGCGTAGACATCGCTCCCGTCCGCCGCGAGGGTCTGGATCATGTCCGCCACGTTCTTAGGTTGGGCCTCCGACACCGCCATCGGGCTGAGGTCCGCCTTGTCGAACTTGGCGATCCACACGCTGCCCGCGTCCTCCATGCCCACGTACAGCCCGGTCGCGTCCAACGCGAAACCCTCCCCGGCGACCAGAGTGCCGGTCAAGGCCGCGGAGTCGAGCACCACCCCTTCCGTGCTGTATTTCACCAGGAAGGACAGGGCGCCCTCATCCGCATTCGGCAGAGTGGTCGAATGGACCACCGCGAACACCGCGGGGAGGCTCGGATCGAGCCGGACCTGATGGCCGTACTCGTGATCGGTGGAAGCGCTCGCCACCTCCGCGCCGGTGATGAAGTCTCCCGCGTAGGTGAGCGGGAAGGCCGGCGGCGGCGGCTCGCTATATGAGGAAGCGCGCATGAGCTTCGCGTCCGAACTCGCGATGGTCGCCGCCTCGTTGAAGCCGGAGATGTAGACCCCGGTCGAATCGTCCACCGCGACCTTCATCGCGTAGTCGTCGCTCGCGGTGCTGTATTGGCCGCTGGAGATCATCACCAGGGAGGGCGAATACTTCACCAGCACCTGGTCCGCGTCGACGCCGTTCCAGGTGTTGCCCACGACCAGCACCTCGCCTTGCGGGGTCACGGCCACGTCCGATACGTCCTGTCCCAAGAAGAAGACGGCCGTGGTCTGCTGGGTCAGGTTCGAGTTGTACTTGATCGTGAGCCAGTCCCGGTCGCTGTCCTCCAACCCCACAGAACCCGTCACGTAGATCTGGTCCGCGTCCAAGGCCGCGATGCCCATCCGGTCCCAATCGCGGTCGCGATACGGCAGCCCCTCCGTGAAGAGGGCCGAGGCCAGAGGCGTACCCAACGCCGCCTGATCCACCTTGACCGTGAAGAACCGCGTGGCTCCCGCCAGGAGGCTGGTCCCGGTCACAAAGATCTTGTCATCCGGGGTCACGGCGACGCTCAAACCGGAATCGTCGGAGGTCCCCCCGGCGTCGAAGAAGGCCGATTGGATGAAGCTCACGGGGTTCGCCGTGAACCGGGCCACGTACATGTCCGTGTCGGTCCCCCAATCCACGCTCCCCGCGACGACCACGTCGCCGGAGGGCTGGAAGGCGATGGACGCGGGGTCCACTCCGAGGCCTTGGGTCTTGGCCGCGGAGGACAGGAACACGAACTCGGGGTCGAACTGATAGACCACCATGGCGCCCGGACCCGGGACTTCCTGCGCCGCCGCCACATATACTCCGGAAGGATTCACGCCGATGTCCGCCCCGAACACTCCGGAGAGGACCGCCGAGGAGAGCAGGAGCCCGTCGCGATCGAACTTGGCGACCAGCGTCCGGTTGTACGGATCGCCGGCCCCGGAGGAGGCGATGACCGTGTAGACGAACGGCCCGCTGATGGTCCAGGTGTCCACGGCCACGCCCGTGGCCCAGTCGGCGTCCGCGAAGCCCGCGTCGTAGGTGATGCCGCCGGGGGTGGTGAAGTCGCCGATCAAGGATTCGCTCGTCACTTGCCCGCCGCCCGAGGCCGGCAGCGCCAGCCGGACCATGACGCCGTCGTAGTAGGCGCCCTGGTCGGTCACGCCCACGACGATGACCGTGCCCGCGTCCCCGCCGTCCTCGACGGCCAGAGCGAAGCCGACATCGACGCCGCCCGCGTTATGGGTGGCGGAGGAGACCAGGCTCAAGTCGGCCGCGGCCAGGCGCACGCCCCACAGGTCCCCGCCCCCCGTGGCCGCGGCCACGAAGAGGTCCCCGTTCGTCCCCGTCTCGAGCGCGGCGATGTTCGAGCCCGTGACGGACAAAGTCGAGGACACGCCCGTGTAGCCCAAGGTGGCGCCGTCGAATTTCCGGATGTAGAGCTCGCCGTGGGCGGTCGCGGAGGCCAGGAACACGGAGCCTCCCGACAGGGCCATGTTCGTCTCCGCCTCGGCCCCCATGATGGCCGTGTGATCCGCGACCGCCCCCGGCCCCGCGGCGATGTCTCCCGCATCGTAGCGGAGGAGCTTCGTCCCCACGCTGGAGAAGACTTCGACGTAGACGTTGCCGGCCCCGTCCACCCGGAGGTCGCCGCAGCTCGTGCGCAGGCTGGCCACCGTGTGGGTGTCCCGGGCGATCTCGAGGCCGCTCGGAACGTCGTACTTGGCGATCTTCGCGCCCATGTCCCCCGACACGCCGTGATAGCAGGCGTACAGGGTGGCCCCGTACCTGCCCAAGGCTCCGGTGAACTCGCCCTCCGTGCCGGGCATCGGGTCGAAGGTGCTGCCGACCTGCTGCAGGCTGCTCTTGGAGTAGTACCGGATCCAGGTCCCGCTCAAGTCCGTCTCGGAGACGAACAGGGTGCCCGCGTCGGCGGTCAGGGCCCGGACGCCGTTCACCCAGTCCGACAGGGTGACCGAAGCTACCTGCACGCCCCCGGTCGTATACTTGACGAGGTAGTTATTCTGCGGCGGATCGAAGGAGGCCGCGTCCGAGGAATGCGCGAGCGCGAATATCCCCGGATTCGCGGGCCCGGTGTCCACGACCACGGGGTGGATCCAATCGTACCAGCCGATGCCGCCGGTGATGACGGCCTGGGTGTCCAAATCGCCCAGGAACAGCGGGGTCAGCGCCGGGTTCCCCGGGGAGGCCGGCAGGCCCAGCAGCACGGTCAGGACGTCGAAATCGCCGTCGCCGTTCTGGGACCCCCCGGTCAGGAGCACGTCGCCCGAGGGCAGAAGGGCGCCGCCGTTCGCGGCGACCCCGTCCACGTTGTTGGCCGCGCCGTTGAAGGTCGCGGAAGACAGGAAGTCGAGGCCGTCGCTGTATTTAAGGGCCAGGTAGTCGCCTAGATTCTCGGCGGCGATCGCGGCCACCACGATGCCGTCCGGAGCCGCCAGGAGCGGGTGTCCGTCGTCGCCCACGTAGCCGGCCGTGAAGGTCGAGGAAACCCCGGTATATTGGAGGTCGGTAGTGAATTTGCGCAGATAGACCTGATTGGACCCGTCGGTGCTGTCGGAAACCATGTAGAGCGCGCCCCGGGCATAGGCGAGCCCCGGCCAATGCGGGATCAAGGTGGAGATGTCGAGGGTATACAGGGGCGCGGCGCCGTCGAAGTTCGCCGGATAGCGCAGGAGCTTGCGCACCGAGAAGTCCCCGCCGTCCGTCACCGAGATCACGGGGTCGCCGTTGCCCATGAGCGTGAGCGAGGTGCCCCGCTTGACGTTGCTCGCGGGATCGAAGCCCGCGAAGCTCGCCGTGGCCAACGCCACCAGCTCCGGGCTGTACTTGACCAGGTCGATAGTCATCCCCGTCTGCAGGGCGTAAAGATCGACCCCGTCCGAGGTCAGCGCGTTGATCCCGAACTCGATCGCTCGGGAGCTCAGCAGCACCAGATTCGCGTCGTACTTATCGATGCGGTTCGGATAGATCCCCTGCTGGTCGTCGAATACGCTTCCCTGATAGACGAAGACGTTGCCGGACAGGTCCCCCGCCAGATGCCCCCAGGAGTTCCCGGCCAGCGAGGTCGAGGAAAGGAGGATGCCGCCGGGGCCGTAGCGCACAAGCGCCATATGGTTGGGCTGGGCGCCGTCCGCCCCGCTGGTGGACACGAGCAGGACATAGGTGAACGGACCGCCGAGGGTGACGGTGTCGACCGCGATGTCCCGGCCGTTGTCGTTCCAGCCGAAGGGCCCGGCCACGATGGCCCCGCCGGTTCCCGGTGCGAACATCCCCGATAAATTGTAGCCCGGCCACGCTCCGCCCATATATAGGAAGTTGCGCTGGAGCGGGAGGGACAGATTCCCGGCCAGGTCCAGCGCGCGGGCCGCGACGCGATAGGTGGTCCCGGGGACCAGGTCGCCGCCCGAGGGCACGCCCGCATAGGCCCACGAGCTGGTGCCGGCAGCGGTCTGGTAGACCGGCGAAGGGTCCCAAACAGCCCCGTTCCAGTAGGTGCCGAAACTCGGCCCGCTGGAGATGAGGACCTGGACCTGGAGGACCGGGCTGGTGACGTCGCCGGCCGTGCCGCTGATGATCGGGAAGACGGGCAACGAGTCGCTGTCCTGCGGCTGGGAGATGCCCACTGATGGGGAATCGGCGTCGAAAGTGAAGGTGACGCCCGAGCCGGGGATCTCGACGTTGAGAAGGTTGTCGGTGGCCACGCTCGTGATGTGGTACTGCAAGCCGCTAGCGAGGCTCGGCGAAGCGTAAGTCCAGTTGATGAAAGGGCTCGGAGTCCCGATAGTGGCGACGACCGATGTCGAGGGCGCCACCCATGCCCCGCCGTCCCAGTAGTAGTTGTCACCCACGCGCTGGATGTTGATGGAGACATCCGTGACATCGTCGGGGCTGGCCTGGGCCGTGCCGGAGATCATCGCAAGGCTGCCGATGTAGCTCAGGTCCGTGGGCGCCGTGACGACGGAGACGGGGTTGGCGGCGAAGACCTGGACGGCGGTGCAGAGCAGGGCCGACAGGGAAAGGAGGCCGCCGCGCATGGCCTTGACGGCCATGCACGGAGCTGGCGCTCGGCGCTGCATCCTCGGCGTTTCTTTCACTGCGCTTCTTACGGCCCCGTGATTCTACAAAACTACCCGGCCCGAACGTCAGTGACAATAGTCACTAGTAGTCGTACGTGAAGCCCAACAGGTACGTCGCCGCCGTGTACGTATAGCGGTACGACTGCTCGAATTTGGTGTTCGAAGTCGCGCGGGCCACGCTGGCCTGCGCGGTCAGGCGGAAATTCGGGGCGATAGGATAGCCGTAGCCCAGACCGAGGACGAAGCGGTCCTGCCGCTGACGCTCCCCGTCCAGATACGTGCCGTTCTCGTCCTGCGCCAGGCGGCCCAGGTACTGCTGGCGGATCCAGGTGCAGCCCAGGTCGGCGGTGGAGGGGTTCTTCTTGTCCCCCCACGCGAGCCCGAGCGCCACCCCGACCGGCACGCTGTAGTAGCCGTAGGAGTCGGAGATGAAGCGCGTCTTCCCCGCGTCGTAGGTGTTCTGGTTCGAGCCGTTGTGCGAGACGCCGGTGTGGAAGCCCAGATTCATCCGCAGGGCGTCCGCCATCAGGGACCGGGGATACGTCACGCCGACCGTCAAGGAGTTGTAGAAATCCTGGCGATTGTAGGGCTTATGGTCGTTGGGCTCGCCGTCCTGCGCGATGATGGGCTGGTCCGGATACCTCTGCCAGGCCGCGCGATAGCCCAGGTTCAGGGCCACCTTGGGCTCGTCGTAGGGCACGGGGATGGAGATCGAGGCGTTCAGGGCGTTGTTGATCGTATCCAGGACGTCCGTGCCCGCGTTCTCGCGGTTGAGGCGGTTCCCGTTGGGGTCGATGCCGGCCTGCGACTCCAGGGACTGATAGTTCGGATAGAAGGTGTAGAAGAACTCGTAGCCCAGCCGGTAGGAGAACGGTTCCTTATATACGTTCTCCGCCGCCAGTTCCACGCCGACGGTCTGATAGTCGAAGAGCCCCTTGCCCCAGGTCTCGTCGCGGGTCTCCTTGAGAAACTCCAGTTTGTAGTTCACCGCGGGCTTGAAGCGCCAGGTCGAATCCTCCGGCTTGTAGAGCCCCGCGAAGGACAGGTAGTGGTCCATCCCCTGCTGGAAGAGCGTGCCCGAACCGACGGTGTCGTTGACGGACTTGGTGCCGCGGAAGTTCCCGTTGTAGAGCGGCAGGAGCGTCCACTCCTCATCGAGCTTCACCGCGGGGGCCGCGGTGGCCTTGATGTTCGCGTTGAGGTTGGATTTGTCGCTGGCGAAGAAATACTGCCCGCCCGTCAGGGAGATGCGGTAAAGTGGGATGACTTCGACGGCCCGGGCCGGAAGGCCCTGCCCCCACAGCATCCCCGCCGCGGCCCCGATGGTCAAGAAGTGGCGCCCCCTCATGTTTATGGGATCAGCCCGGATTCGATGAGTATCTTCGGCTCATAGACCAGGTCGATCTTCCGGCCGTTGAACTCGGAGGCCGTGATGATCTGCTGGTAGTTCCACTTGAGCAGCCTTTCCTTATAATCGGCGCCGCTGGTGATGTTGGCGAAGTCGGAGTGCTTGGCGACCTTCCCCTCATCGTCGATGACGTAGCTATCCCACTTGTCCCAAACGGCCCCTCCGCCTAGTCCGCCGGTCGCCTCGTAGACGATGTCGTGGAAGAAGCCCGGGTCGCGGTTGCCGGTGCAGTTGTCGAGCGTATCGCAGTTCGCCCCTTGGACGAGCCCCACCGCGTTGACGTCGGCGACCTGGTTCTGGCTGGTGAACCCGGCGATAACGCCGCCGTAATTCCAGGAGAGATGCGAGACCCCGTTGAACTTGAGCGCGTAGGTCGGGTAGATGGTCTTGAAGAAAGGCACGCCCGGGGCCACGCCCGAGAAATCGTTGCGCGCGGGATCGAAGAAGGAGGCGACGTCGTCGGTGGCGTCGGCGTTGTTGTTGACGTCCCGCTGCACGCCGCCCGAGGCGTTCTCCAGCACGTTGTCGATGGTGTTCGAACGCCCAGTCTCATACTCGGTCAGGTAGAACTGACAGGCGGCGCCGACGCAGCCGGGGAGCTGTTGGAAAGCCACGCGCAGGTCGGTAGGGAGGGCTGTATTGAACACTCCCTTATAATAGAAGTAGTCGAAGCGGTCCGCGCGATGGTTGAGCACCACGAGCTTGAACTGGTTGGGCTCGGGCCGGATGATGTACTCCTCGAGCCGCACCCGGTTCCCGTTCACGTCCACCATCACCTTGCCCTGCTGGTAGACCGCGTTCTTCTGCTCGGCGGCGGCCGCGGCCTGGATATCCTCCTTCGTCATCTCCAGCCCGACCTCGCGCTTGAGGGCCGAGCGCTCCTCCGCCTTCTTCTGCGCCGCGGCCTCATCGAGGCCGATGGCCTGGCCGAGTCCGCGCTGGTCCACGCCGATGCGCTGCCCTTCCTGGAGCAGGGTCTCGTTGCCGCGGGAATCGGACACGCCGAGCGAACCCTTGAAGAGGTCCACCTGGGTCGCGCCGTTGGCGGCGACCTGGACCCCGAACTCGGTGCCGCGCACGGAGCAGACGGCGGTGGGCGTCCGCACGGCGAACTGGCGGTTGGCGAGGCGCGAGACCCAGGCCTTCATCTTGCCGAAGCTCAGGCGCATCGAGGTCTCGGCCTGCTCGGCCTTCTCCAGCAAGAACGAGCTCTTGGGGCCGATCTCCACCTTGCTGCCGTCGTCGAAGGCGAGGGTGAGCTTGGAGCGGGACTCGGTCCGGACTTCCTCACCGGGGGTCAGGATGTAGTTGGAGACGGCGCCGACCCAGGTCTTGGAGACGGGATTGAGTATCTTGGCTTCGCCCTGGAGGGTGCTGATGGTGGCGGCGGCCCAGGAGGGGATAGGAGAAAGGATGATCGCGCAAAAGGCGATAACAGAACAGAGCTTAACCCCGCGAGGGGACTGGGTTCGTTCCACTTTCTCGGCGCCGGCTGCGACAGGTACGAAGAACGACTCTATCGCGGCCGTTGTAAGTCTAGCAGGATGATAGGGCCCTGTCAAGGGAACCCAGCCATGACTTCAGTCACACAATTTGCTAGCCTCTGAAAATGATGCAGATGCTGCTCGATCCCTTCCGCCAATTGGCCCAGCGCTTCATGGAATGGGCGCCCGGCGTCGTCGCCGCCTTCCTGATCCTCCTCCTGGGGCTCGTCCTCGCCCGGGCCCTGCGTTCCTTCATGGAAGGAGCCCTGACCCGCGCCAAGATCGACGAATACGCCTCCAAGGTGGGCGTCCACGAGGTCTTCACCCGCCTGGGCTTCGGGAAGTCCCCCACCTACGCGCTCTGCTTCATGGTCTACTGGTTCGTGCTCCTCATGTGCTTCGTGGCCGCGGCGGACGCGGTGAACCTGCCCGTGGTCAAGGAGCTCCTGGCGCGCTTCGTCAATTTCCTCCCCGAACTGCTGGCCGCCATCCTCATCCTCTTCGGCGGCCTCCTCTTCGCACGCTTCCTCTCCGAGGTCGTCGCCAACGCGGCGGCGGCCAACAACATCGGCGGGGGGCATTTCCTCTCCAAGGCGACCTACGGAGTGATCCTGGTATTCGCCTCCCTGATGGCCCTGGAGCACCTCGGCATCCGCATGGCCCTGGTCACCATGAGCCTGCAGATCCTGCTGGCGTCCTTGGGGCTGGGATTCGCCCTGGCCTTCGGCCTGGGCGCGCGGGACCTGGCCGGGGAATACCTGCGCGGGCTCATCGAGAAGAAGAAGGACTGATCCCCCCACCTCGCCCTCCCCCATTTCATGGGGGAGGGATTCTACTTCAGGGAGGGGGATTCCACGTCGGGCGTGATGGACCCCATGGGCACGGCCCCCGCCGGCGTCTTCCGGGAGCGCGGCGCGGCGAGGGGCTTGCCCGGGGCGTTGATGATGCTCAGGGGCGGGACCGACGCCGGGGCGCGGTCGATGCCGTCGCGCGAATCGCCCTGGACCTCGACGGCCTCTCCCCCGCGCCGCCAATCCAGGGGGCTCTTCCCCATCCGGCGGAACCCATAATAGGCGATGATCAGGGCGAGCGCCAGGGCCAGCCCGAAGACGATCCCGTACAGCCCGTGCTCCGGCTCCTCTCTCTGATTCATTCCATGTAGTCCTTGAGCGCCCGGGAGCGGGAGGGATGACGGAGCTTGCGCACCGCCTTCGACTCGATCTGACGCACGCGCTCGCGAGTGACCTTGAAGATCCGGCCGACCTCTTCCAGGGTCCGCGGATAGCCCGTGCCGATGCCGAAGCGCAGCTTGATGATCTTGGCCTCGCGGTCGGTCAGGGTGTCCAGGACCTTCTCGACCTCCTTGCGCCGCAGGAAGACGTTGGCCGCGTTGGACGGCACCGGCCCGGTCTTGTCCTCGATGAAGTCCTCGAGGTAGGAGTCCTCGTCCTCGCCGATGGGCGTGGCCAGGGAAATGGGCTCCTGCATGATCTTCAGCACGTTCTTCACCTTGTCCACCGAGATGTGCAGGTGCCGGGTGTACTCCTCGAGCGAGGGCTCCCGGCCGAACTCCTGGCGGTAGCGCCGCGTGACCTTCATCAGCTTGCTGATGAGCTCCTTCATGTGCACCGGGATGCGGATGGTGCGGGCCTGGTCCGCGATGGCCCGGTTGATGGACTGGCGGATCCACCAGGTGGCGTACGTGGAGAACTTGAAGCCGCGCTTGTACTCGAACTTCTCGACCGCCTTCATGAGCCCGAGCCCCCCCTCCTGGATCAGGTCGGACAGCTCCAGGTTGGAGTTGACGTGCTTCTTGGCGATCGAGACCACGAGCCGCAGGTTCGCCTTGATGAGCTTGAGCTTGTCCTTGAGGATCTCCTCCTCCAGGGTCCGGATCTTCTTGTCCAGGCCGAGGAAGAGCTCCACCGGGATGGGGATGAGGTGGATCTGCCGCTCCAGGCGCTCCGAGATCTCCTGCATGTTCACGACCGCCGAATCGAGGGCGGAGGGCACGTAGCCCGTCTTCGCGCGGAAAGCCTGGGACGTCATCTTGCCCCGCCGCACCATGCTCATGTACACCTGGAGCTGGGCGAAGGAGGCGCCGTAGCGCTGGCGGTAGATCTCCAGCTCACGCTGGCACTCGCGCACCTTGGCCGCGGTGCTCTTGATCTTGTTGGTGAGGCGCTTGATCTTCTCCTGGTTGAGGTTCAGGCTGATGATCCGCCGCACGATCTCCTTGTTGTGCGCCTCGATCCCCTTCTGGGTCTTCAGCCGCTTGTTGTCGCTGAGCGCGGGTCGGCTGAGCCGGGCCCGGAGGACCTCGATCTTCTTCTCGGACTTGGCGATGAACTGGGACACCGCCTTCATCTTGCGGCGCATCGCGGAGAGCTCGTGCGTGGTCTTGCGGCCGCGCGGCATGAGCTCCTTGGGCGTCATCTCCTGGAGGGTGATGAGCGTCTCCCAGTTGCGGATCTCGCGCATCGTGATCGGCGACTCGAGGACCAGGAGCCGGAGCTCCTTCTCGCGCTCGCGGACGTTGCGCGCGAGCATGACTTCCTCCTCGCGGCTGAGCAGCGGCACCTTCCCCATCTCGGAGAGGTACATGCGGATGGAGTTCGACACGTCCGGGGTGGACTCCCACTCCTCGGTGTAGGCCTCCTTCTCGGCCTGCGGGGCCTTGAATTTCTTGCGGCTGACGACTTCGATGCCGAGGTCCTCGAGAGTGGACATGAGGCCGTCGATCTCTTCCGAGGACATGTGGGCCGCCGTGAGGGAGCGGTTGATCTCCTCCAGCGTGAGATAGCCGTGCTCCTTGCCCATCTCGATGAGATCGCCCAGGGCCTGCTTGGACTCGCTAACCATTCTTGCTGACTCCTTTCCGCGTGCCTTTTAACTCAGTCAAAAGCTGCTGGTGCTCGCGCCGGAGCTCCGGGGCGCAGGCTTCGTCGTGGATGAGGGGCTCCAGCTCGGCCAAGCGGCGCTGCTTGCGCAGGCGGCCCACGATCCCGGCCGCGGTCGCGGCCGGGTCCGGGATCTCCCGCTCGTCGCAGAGCATCTCCCGCAGGAGGGCGGCCGCCTCCTCCGCCATCCCGGCGAGCGCCTTCCCGGTCCAGCCCGCCCCGTCCGCGCGCACCGAGCGGTCCGACAGGACCTCCCGCAGCCTCTGGAAGATCCCCCGCGCGCGCGCGTCCGAGAAATCCGATTCCGCGACCAGGGTCTCCCCGTCCGAACCTTGGGGGCTCGCCAGGGCCGGAGCCTTCAGGAGGCAGAACAGGATGTCCCGGTCCTGCACCGGCAGGGGCCGTCCGGGGGTGCCCGGGGACCGCGCCGCGATCCGGGCGGGGGCGGGCGTCCCCTTCTGGAGCTGGAGGCGCAGGTTCTCCTCGTTCACCCCCAGGGTCTCCGCGAGCCGGCGGAGCCACTCGCCCTTGAGCACCTCGTCCGGGCACTTGCGCACGGTCTCCAGCACCTGGGAAGCGATCCGGGCCTTATCCTGCGGCCCCAGCGGCCCCCGGCACTCCTTGATGAGGAGGCGGGTCTTGAACGCGGCCAGGTCGTCGGCCTCCGCCAGGACCGCCTGGAGCCCGTCCGGGCCGCGCTTGAGCAGCAGCTCGTCCGGGTCCAGCCCCTCCGGCACGGTCGCCACCGACACCGAGATGCCCTTGACCAGGAGGAGCTCCGCCCCCCGCAGGGAAGCCTGGGCGCCGGCCGCGTCCGGATCGAACACGATCGTGACCTGGTTAGCGTAGCGTTTGAGCAGGGTGACGTGTTCGTCCGTCACCGCGGTGCCCAGCGGCGCGCAGGCCGTGTTGAAGCCGAACTGGTGCAGCGCCAGCACGTCCATGTAGCCTTCCAACAGGATCACCGAACGGGCCCGTCGCGCCTCCGGCAGCGCCTCGAAGAAGCCGTAGAGCACGCTGCGCTTGGAGAACAGCGGCGTCTCCGAGGAGTTCAGGTACTTGGGCTCCCCGTCGCCGAGGACCCGGCCGCCGAACCCGACCGTCTCCCCCCGCGCGTTGAGGATCGGGAAGAGCAGCCGGGACCAGAAGCATTCCCGCAGGCGGTCCTCCCGCTGCACCGCGAGGCCCGCCTTGACCAGGGTCTCGACCGAGAACCCCTTGCGCGTCGCCGCGGGCACCAGCCCGCCGCCCCGGGGCGCGTAGCCCAGCTTGAAGCGCGCGACGGTCTCCGGAGTGACCCCGCGCTTGACCAGGTATTCCCGGGCGATCTTGGCCTCGGGCAGGTCCTTCAGGAACGCATGGTACTGCTCCCGCGCGAACTCCATCGCCTTGCGGAGTTCGAGCCGTTCCTTCTCCCGCGGCCCGAGTTCTTCACGGTCCAGGGAGACCTTGATCCCCGCCCGCTCCCCCAGCTTCACGATGGCCTCGGGGAAAGAGAGGCCGTCCAGCTTCATGACGAAGCCGAAGGCGTCGCCCCCCACCCCGCACCCGAAGCAGTGGAAGATCTGCTTCTCCGGGTTGACCTGGAAGGATGCCGTCTTCTCCTGATGGAACGGGCAGCAGGCCCAGAAGCCCCGTCCCTTCTGCTTCAGGGCAGGCAGATACTCCCGGACGAGCTCGACGATGTCCGTCCGCTCGCGGATCTCTTCGACCGATGCGTCCGTTATTCTTGCCATAGACGGCTTCGGGATGACGGCTGGACGGCGGCGCGGCCCGCTCCGGGCCGCGCCGCCGCTGTCGCCGCCCTTACTTGGAGGAACGCCGGCGCTTCAGGCGCCGGATCTTGCGCAGCGTTTCCTGCTGCTGCAGCTTGCGCCGGATGCTCGGGGACAGGAAATACTCCCGCCTGCGGATCTCCTTCAGGATGCCGTTGCGCTCGCAGTCGCGCTTGAAGCGCCGGAGCGCCTCTTCGATGGACTCGCCTTCTCGGATCTTGATGAAAACCATGGTTACGTGATCACCACCTTGCTTCCCGGACTTTTCAACCAGGGGGCCAGCTCATGCGGCGCCCGGACAAAAGATGATAGTGCAGGTGGAAAACCGACTGTCCGGCTCCCCGACCGTTGTTGCTCACGACCCGGTAATCCGCCAGCCCGGCGTCGGCCGCGATCTTCCGGATGGCCAACTGGATGCTTCCCAACAGCTCCCGGTCCGTCTCCGACGACGACGCCAGCCCGTCGATGTGCTTTTTCGGTATCACCAGCACATGCGTCGGAGCGACGGGATTCCGGTCCTGAAAAGCCAGGACCGAGTCGTCTTCGTAGACCTTCGCTGTCGGGATCTCTCCAGAAACGAGTTTGCAGAAAATGCAGTCCCCTGCCAAGAAATCCCCTTGAAATTCCATTATAGATTATACGGGGGACCCAGACAAGCCTAAGCGTCGACCCCGATCCTCGGCTAAGCAACTGTGCCCGGGCACACTCGTGGCGCAGCTTGGGCATGGCTGGAAAGTAGAAAAGTCGGCTGAAAGGATCACCTCGTTCGCCGGCTTGCCGCTGCTGACGGAGCTGGCCCGCCGAAGCAGATCGCAGGAGGGGAAGGGCTGGAGGATGCGCGGCTTCTGAGCGAGGACGCGGGGCTGCAGGGCAGGTCAGGCGAGCGCTGGCGCAAAGGGGTCCCGGACACCTGACGTCGGATGTCGACTCCAGCATTTGAAAAGTCGTCATACCGGCGCCAGCCGGTAGCCAGCGTGTGGAACGGATTCAAAATCCCGTTCTGGCGCCTGGACCCCGGCTTTCGCCGGGGTGACGAATGTGATTGGACTTATGACTCACGACCCTAGGCCTCAATCTGGCCGAAAGCCAGAGGTCCCTCGCTGCGGCCGATCCGGGCCCAATGGAGACCCGGGCCGGGGTCCCGGTCCAGGACGACCTTCAGGAAATGGTCGGTGAGCGCCTCCGTGCGCGAACCGGGACTGCCCTCCTCGACCACGACCCGCCGCCGGCTCCCCACGGCCGCGGCCGCGAAGCCTTCCCGCAGTTCCCGGTCCAGGGCCCGCATGCGCTCGGCCCGCTCCCAGGCGGCCGCGGCCGGGACCTGGTCCGGGTAGGCGGCCGCCGGAGTCCCCTCCCGGCGTGAATAGCGGAACACGTGCAGGCCGGAGAAGCCGGCGTCCCGGACGAAGCGGAAGCTCTCCTCGGCCTCGCCGTCCGTCTCGCCGGGGAACCCGACCATCACGTCCGTGAACACGGCCGTCCCGGGACACGCGCTCCGCAGCTCCGCGAGCCGGCGGGCGGCCAGCTCCGCGGAATACCAGCGTCCCATCCGTTCGAGGACGGACGACGACCCGCTCTGCAGGGGCAGATGCAGAGACGGCGCCAGACAGCCGCCCCCCCCTCCGCGGGAGGAAAACGGCGCCGCCCCGGGGGCGGCGGCCCCATGGCCGCCGCCGGCCTGGAGGAGCGCGAGCAGGCGAGGGGTGACGTCCGTGATCTCCAGCGAGGAGAGCCGGATGCGGAAATCCTCCGGCAGGTCCAGCAGGCGCTCGATCAGTCCGACCAGGTCCGCCCGCCGTCCGGCCTCCTCACCGAGATAGCGCCCCATCCGGATGCCGCAGAGCACGAGTTCGCGGTAGCCAGCCGCGAGCAGGCCCGCCGCCTCGCCGCGGACCTCCTCCCAGGGACGGCAGGAGAGCGCCGGCCGCACGGAAGGCACCACGCAGTAAGTGCAGGCCATGTCGCAGCCGTCCTGGACCTTGAGGAACGCGCGGGAATGGCCATCGAACCGGCGGATGCGCCGCACGCCCGGGCCGCAGGCGAAGCCGAGCAGGCGGGGGAGCTCCTCCTTCCCGGCGTTCGCGCAGAGGATGGCCTCGGGAGCGGCGGCGCGGATGCGCTCGGCGTCGCGCTCCGCGCAGCAGCCGGTCACCACCAGCCGCGCCCCCGGGTTGCGGCGGGCGATGCGCCGCACCATCCGGAGGGCGTCCTTATCGGCCTCCCCGGTGATGGCGCAGGTGTTGATGACGCAGAGGTCCGCCGACTCGTAGTCGTCGGTGGCGCCGGAGCCGCCGTCGGCGAGGAGCCGCTCGCGCAGGGCCTCGGTCTCGTACTGGTTGACGCGGCAGCCGAAGGTCTTGAAGAATATCTTCACCCGGATGCTACAGGGCGCCCAATTCGTACAGCACGATGGCGGAGGCGGCCACCGCCGCCGTCTCGGAACGCAGGGTGTTCGGCCCGAGGCTCACGAGCGCGGCGCCGTCCACCTCGGAGATCTCGATCTCCTCGTCGGAGAAGCCGCCCTCGGGGCCGATGAAGAGGTTGACCGTCAGCCCCTGCGGGTGCCGGTGGCGCGCCTCCCGGAGGATGTCCCGCAGCCCGGCGTAGGTGGAGGCGCCGGGATGGTTCTCCCAGGCGACCAAGGAGAGGTCCTTCCGGGTCGCCTCCTTGATCGCGTCGCGGAAATGCACCGGCGGGAGGATGGCGGGGATGTCCGCCCGGCCGCACTGCTTGCAGGCCGCGGTCAGGATCTTCTTCCAGCGCTCCTCTTTCTTGCCGGTGAACTCCTTGACCTGGACCACCGTGCGCGGGGTGATGACCGGGATGAAAGCCGACACGCCGAGCTCGGCGCACTTCTCCAGCGCCCACTCCCAATGGGAGGCCTTGATGAGCCCGAGATGCAGGCGGATCACGACCGGGTACTTCTTGTGCGGGGGATGCAGCAGCCCCGCGAGGTCGCCTTCGACCGTGCCGTCGGGCAGGATGGCGCGGATGACCCCGGAATAGCGCCCGCCCTGACCGTCGAACAGCTCTAGGGTCGCGCCCACGCGGTGGCGCAGGACGCGCGTCACATGGAACGCCTCGGGGCCCTTCAGCGTGAACTTCTTTCCGGCGATCTGTTCCGGCGAGATCAGGAACTGCGGCATGGCTCACTCCCCCCCGAAGATCTTCTTGAAGATGTTCTTCTTCTCCCGGACCTCGGGATCCTCGACCGGCGCCTCACACGCCTCGGGAGCCGCGTCCCCCGGGAACTCCTCTCCCAGGGAGCGGGCGAACTCCCGCAGAAGCCCCTGCTGGCGGGCGTCGAGCTCCTTGGGAATGTCGATCTTCACGCGCACGAGGAGGTCCCCCTCCCCGCGGCCGCGCAGGCGCGGCATCCCCTTGCCCTTGATCCGGAACGTCATGCCTTCGTGGGTGCCGGCCGGGATGCGGATGCGGGCGTTCTCCCCGCCCAGCGTCGGGACGGAGACCGTCGCCCCCAGCGCGGCCTGGGCGAAACTGATCGACTTGTCGAAGATGAGATCGTCTTCCTCGCGATGGAAGCGCGGGTGGGGCGCGATGCGGATGTGGACGTACAGGTCGCCCTTCTCCCCGCCCCGCTGGCCCGCCTCGCCCTCCCCGGAGATGCGCAGGGTCGCGTCGTCGTATATCCCGGGCGGGATGCGGACCGTGACCTTGTGCCCTTTCTGGACCCGCCCCGAGCCCCCGCAGGGCCGGCAGGGTATCTCGATGAGGCGGCCCTCGCCGCCGCAGGACGAGCAGGGCTGGGTCATGGAGAAGAAACCCTGGGAGAACTGCACCCGGCCGGCGCCCCCGCAGGCCGCGCAGCGCTTGAGGCCCGAGCCCGGCTTGGCGCCCGAGCCCTCGCAGGTCCCGCAGAGCTCGACCCGGTCGTATGCGATGGGCCGGCGCACGCCGGCGAGCGCCTCCTCGAGGGTGACGTCCAGCTCGAACTTCAGGTCGTGTCCCCGCCGGGCCTTGGAGCGGCGG
>Ga0209211_10006082_pt1 | contig 17697 bp, 16 predicted proteins | sample RifGroA2_FD_183992 | JGI IMG/M metagenome (GOLD analysis project Ga0209211, IMG submission 183992) | Groundwater microbial communities from Rifle, Colorado, USA - Groundwater A2 (SPAdes) (version 2) | ecosystem: Environmental > Aquatic > Deep subsurface > Groundwater | place: Rifle, Colorado... | reverse complement strand
TATTAATAACAATAGTTCTATTTTCATCACCCCATGAAGTGTAATAATCTTTATCATAACATAAAATATTCCACACAAAGATTGTATCATCAGGAATATTTTTTACAAGAAAATTAATTGGGATATTTCTCTGCACAAAAGTATTAGTTAAATTAGATACCCAACCTCTTGCAATACTAATATTATGATACAAACTGCAGTTCCTTAATATATCATCGTCATTTACTATATAAGTCAAATTAAATGTTCCATCAGAAAATGTTGTTAAGGGTGGTGTATTAAGTGTTACATTTGGTTTTGTATCCATTATAACCACACGCGTTACGCTGTTTCCTATGTTTGGTGTATCTCGCCGTTATAAAGTGGACCTGTTGTAGTAAGATGTTGTGTTACTCCTTTGGAAATATTTGTGAGTGTAACATTTCTTGAACCATTTATGATTAAACTGCAATTAGAAATATCAGATGCATCATTTACATTATAAATGAAATTAACATATTTTGTGTGTGTTATTGTTGCTCTGTCTTGTGGGTATAGCAAGTTAATAGTTGGTGGTGCTCTATCATAAATAACACTAAAATTCCAAGTATCAGATTTATTTCTTGTTTGATATAATGTGTTATCAAAACAATTAATGTACCAATTATATCCACTTTCGACTAGATTATAAATATTAAATGTTTCAACAGAATTTTCAGTTATATTTGTGTTACTTTGATTAAAAATATTATTTATATACAAATCACAATGAGAAATACTTGAATTCAAATCAACAACAATATATTTGAAAGTAATATTACCATCTGTATCAATTGTATTTGGTGAGATAAGCGTAAGATTTGGAGCAATAGTCTCTATATTTACTACAAAAGACCTTTCTACAGACATATTCTCATTACGATTAGGTGATTTATCAATACAATAAATGTACCAATTATAGTTTCCATTTGTAATTTCTCTTACATCAAACTTATTTTCCCAAGAAATAGTTATAAAATTATTTGTTTGGTTTAGAGCACCATTAATAAATAAAGAACAATTATCTACACCATATCCATCATCAAAGACACCATAACTAAATGTTACATCTCCATTTAAATCAATAGTGTTATTTTGTGGTTCATCAATAGATATAACTGGCGCAGTTAAGTCAATAACAGAAACAACTCTATTTTCTGAATATCCTTTATTCGATTCAGTAGATAAATCAGTACACTCTATTCTCCACAAATAATCACTATTTGTTAAACCGCTTACTAAAAAATAATTAGATGAATACTCACTTATTGAAGATGAGGTTGTATTGAGGGTATTATTAAAGTATAAACTACAATTAGTAATTCCTGAGCTAATATCACTTGCATTGAAGTCAAACAAAACTTGACCTTCATAGTTAGTTGTTGAGTTAATAGGAGAAGTTAATATTACAGAAGGCGTATCACTATCTATACCTTCCCTAAAACTTCTATTAGACGAACCCCAATCTAATTGTGATTCATTATCATAAGCCAAACAATTCCAAATATAATCACCATCAGGGATATCAACTAAATTGAACACACTAAAATTCGATGTTCCTGAAATTGTTCTTGTTTGATTTAGTTGCCATATTCCACTCATATTATGATAAAGAGAAATATTAACGAGGTTATAAGTATCTTCTACTGAACAATTAAAAGAGAAATTGCCTATTGAATCAGAAGTTTGTGTTAAAGGGTAATCTAAATAAGTATGAGGTAAAGCACCAATAGTAAATGTGAAATTAAAGTTACTAAAAATGCTTAATGATTCATTATCAATGGCTTGACAATTCCAAGAATAAGTGTTATTTAATATATTTGACACAGAAAAATAAGTGTAATTAGCAACACCAGATATATTTTGTGTTTGATTTAATTGCCAAACGCTACTAATATTATGATACAATGAGATATTAACTAATTTTTCGTCGTCAGTTGCATTACACTTAAAGGCAATATTGCCATCATTATCTCTCAAATTAGCTTCTGGATGTTCTAATGTTACAAAAGGAGGATTTGAAGCAATGACTAAAATAGGAATAAAGAACAGAAATATAATTAGAACTAAAAGTATCTTTTTTTTTCTCAATTTAACACCCCTTGTTTTTTATGAACAAATAACTTTAAATATTTTTTGTCAATTAATGTGTAAAAATGTATACTAATGGGGATATAACTATACTCAAACTTATAAAAATAGATATATTATAATCACTCAAACTCCTTCGATATCTTCTTATACGCTTCCCTGAACGGCACACCTTTTTTAACAAGTTCGTACGCTTTTTCTGTTGCAAAAAGCTCTTTTGTCATTGCTTTCTTGCAATTTTCAGAATTAATTTTGAGTTTGCCAATTACTAAATTCATCACGCTCAAACTTTCTTTTGTTATTTCAAAGCTTTTCATTACAGGCTCTTTTGTCAGCTGCATATCCCTATTGTATCCACTAATTAAATTGCTAGAAATGCTTTTTAGTTTAAATTCTTCCCCAACCACAATATGATATTTGCCTCTTACCAGTTCAAGCACATCAGGATTTTTCTTTTGAGGCATTATAGAGCTGCCTGTGCAGAATTCTGGAAGATGTTCAAAGTATCCAAACTCTGGCATGCTGAACAAAATTAAGTCAGATGACATTTTATTGAGGTCGAGCATTACTTGTGTTAATGCATGGACAATTGATGACTCAAATTTGCCTCGGCTTAACTGGGCATAAATTGGATTATTCTGTACTTTTTTAAAGCCTAGCTCATCAGCAGTCATGGTTCTGTCTATTTTTAATGGTACGCCATATCCTGCGCCTGTTCCTAATGGCGATTGGTCAACTAGCTCTAGCACAGACATCAGCAGTTTTTTGTTGTCTTCCATTGATTCGATAAATGCCTCTGCCCATAATCCGACAGATGAAGGCATTGCCTTTCTCATATGTGTATACCCTGGAATTTCAACATTGGAATTTTTTCCTTTGAAATCTTCAAGTGTTTTAACAAATGTTTCTATTTCTTTCAAGATTTCTTTAATCTCATCCTTGTAATAAAGCCTTAATGCAGTGAGAACTTGATCATTTCTTGATCTTGCAGTATGTATCTTTTTTCCAATATCTTCTAATTTCTTGACAAGATAATTTTCAATGGCAGTATGACAGTCTTCGTCTTCCTTATTAATCATAAATTTAGATTCTTTATCTAATTGAATTATTTCATTGAGGGCATTAACAAGTTTGTTGTATTCATCTTTTGTCAGAATTCCCATCTTACATAACATCTTTGCGTGTGCAATCGACGCAATACAATCATATTTCACTAGTTTTGTATCTAACAAAAAGTCATTGCCGACAGTAAATTCTTCAATTTTATCATTCAGTTTATACTTTTTTTGCCAAAGTTTCATTATAAGATCCTTTAATAGTTTAAGTTAATATATTTTTCTAATTAATCCTTTTTTCATCTTTGCTTAGCTGAAATTAACTAATTCCCTTTTCTTAATCTTTTTCTCGTTTCAAACACGTTTGTGGGCGCAGCCACACGTCTCATGAAAAATTTTAAGGTTTTTTGAAGTTGTCTTCTTAAAAAAATAAAATTAAATATCATCATGAACGTTTGGCTTCGCCAAGGAACGAAAAATCATTCATTCATCGCTTTATGATATTCATTGCAGCTCTTAACCTTTAAATCATTTTCATTATAATTGCATATTGCCTCAACAAACAGCTTTGCACACTGCATATTGGTTATAAGCGGTATTGAAAAGTCTGCAGCAGTTCTTCGTATAGTGTAATCGTTTGAAAGTTCAATCCTTTCGTTGCTCTTTGGGATATTAATTACTAAATCTATTTTTCTGTTTTTCATGTATTCCATTACATTTGGTTTTTTATTCTCCAAAGGCCAATGAAGCACTTCCATCTGGATTCCGTGCATATTATAAAAATCTGCAGTTCCTTTGGTGCCGTAAAGCATATAACCTTTTTCTGCAAGTTTTTTTACTGAATCAAGCAGTTTTGCTTTTTGTTTTACATCTCCTGTTGAAAGCAGTATTGTATTTTTTGGCAGTTTAAAGCCAGTTGACATTAATGCTTTGAGGAAAGCTTCTTCCATATCATCGCCAAGGCAGGCAACCTCGCCAGTTGAGCTCATTTCAACGCCTAACTGCGGATCTGCGCCCCTTAATCTTGTGAATGAAAACTGCGGAGCTTTGACGCCGACATAATTAAAGTCAAATGCTTTTGTATCTATTCTTTCGACTTCCTTTCCTAAAATTGCCTTTGTTGCAGCTTCAATCATGTTTATGTCATAAACCTTTGACACGAATGGAAAACTTCTTGAAGCTCTGAGATTGCATTCAATTATTTTGATATTGTTGTCCTTTGCCAAAAATTGGAAATTTACAGGTCCTGTTATCTTCAAATGCTTGATTATTTGTTTTATTATCTTTTTAATTCTATGGACTGTTTCAAGATATAATTTTTGCGGTGGCGTTACAAGTGTTGCATCTCCAGAATGCACGCCTGCATTTTCAACATGCTCTGAAATCATATATATTTTTATTTCTCCTTTTGAAGCAACTGCATCCACGTCAATCTCTTTTGCACCCGTAATAAATTTAGACAGTACAATCGGATGCTCTTTTGAAAGTTGTGTAGCCTTATGCAGATATCTGTCAAGGTCACCTTCTTCATAGGCAACATTCATTGCAGCGCCGCTTAATACATACGACGGCCTTATAAGTATTGGATATCCGACTGTTGAACAAAATCTTTTTATCTCGCTCATATCTGTAAGCTCTTTCCATTCCGGCTGGTCAACACCAAGCTCGTCAAGTAGGTTTGAAAATTTGTGCCTGTCCTCAACCATGTCGATTATTTTTGCATCTGTTCCGAGTATCTTTACGCCGCATTTGGCCAGCTGCAGTGCAAGATTGTTTGGTATCTGGCCGCCGACTGAAACAATAATGCCTATAGGGTTTTCCTTTTCATAAATATCCAGTACAACCTCTAAACTGAGCTCATCAAAATAAAGCCTGTCGCATTCATCATAATCTGTGCTTACTGTTTCAGGATTGTAATTAATGACAATTGAGGGAAGGTTTTCTTTTCTTAATGTTTTCACACATTCAACACAGCACCAGTCAAATTCAACGCTTGATCCAATGCTGTAAGCTCCGCTGCCTAAAACAATCACACCATTCATACCTTCTTTTACGACGACATCATCTTTGGTTCCATTATATGTTAAATAAAGATAATTTGTTTTGCACGGATATTCAGCCCCAAGTGTATCAATCTGTTTAATTACAGGAATAATTTCTGCTTTTTTTCTTATATCTCTTATCAGCATCATTGTTTTGACGTCACTTTTTCCAGTAATACATTTTCCTATCTGCTTGTCAGAAAAGCCATGCTGTTTTGCTGTCTTTAAAAGCTCAGTTGGAAGAGTCGACAATATCTCTTGGCTGCAATTTTTTTGACTATGATTACTTTCTTTAATATAATCTTGTTGATTATTCTCTTTTTGATTATATTTTTTTAATTCATTGCTGATTTCTATTATATTCTTTAATTTATACAAAAACCATTTGTCTATTTTGGTTATATCAAATATTTTCTCGACGCTATAACCCTCTTCAAATGCTTTTGCAATTGCAAATACTCTTTTGTCAGTCGGATTTTTGAGTTCTTTATCTATGCTTTCCGTTACACATTTTTCATTTTCTTTCACACATTCTCCATTACCAAAACAGCTGCTCAAATCAAATCTCTCTGAAACTAATCCTATGTTGCCTGGGTGCGTCATTCTTATTGCTTTTTGGAGCGCTTCTTCAAATTTTCTGCCGATACCCATTACCTCTCCAACACTTTTCATTGAGCTGCCTATTACTCTGTCGACATTCTTGAATTTATCATGATCCCAGCGCGGCATTTTAACCACGACATAATCCATCGCAGGCTCGAAAAAAGTTTTGGTTGTTCCAGTTATTGGGTTTGGTATATCAATTAAACTATATCCCACTGCTAATTTTGCAGCTATGAACGCCAACGGATACCCTGTTGCCTTTGATGCCAGAGCTGAGCTTCTTGATAATCTTGCATTTACCTCGATAACTCTGTATTCTTCTGAGTAAGGATCAAGAGCAAACTGTATGTTGCATTCTCCAACAATGCCTAAATGCCTTATTACTTTTATAGATAAATCTCTTAACTGTTGATATTCATTATCAGTTAATGTTTGCGAAGGCGCGATTACTATCGATTCTCCAGTATGGATGCCTAAAGGATCAAAATTTTCCATATTGCAGACAGTCATGCAATTGTCATAACTATCGCGCATGACTTCGTATTCAATTTCTTTCCATCCTTTAAGCGATTCTTCAATTAGAATTTGGTTGGAATGTGTCAATGCTTCTTTCAATAATGTATTTAATTCATCTTCATTATTGCAGAATCCAGAGCCAAGACCACCTAGCGCATATCCTATTCTTACAATAACAGGATATCCTATCTTGTTTGCAGCTTGAATGCCCTCGTCAATCGTACTTGCATTAACGCTTTTAGGTACTTTAACATCAATCTTTCCAAGAGCCTCTGCAAACATGCCTTTATCTTCTGTGACTATGATTGTTTCAACTTGTGTTCCAAGTACTTTTACATTATATTTTCCCAGCACGCCGGAGTTATATAATTCAATTCCGCAGTTAAGTGCAGTTTGCCCCCCAAAACCAAGCAGAATTCCGTCAGGCTTTTCTTTAATAATTATTCTTTCAACAAACTCCTTTGTTACAGGCAGGAAATACACCTCGTCGGCAAATCCCTTTGATGTTTGAATTGTTGCAATGTTGGGATTTACAAGTATAATTTTTACACCTTCTTCTTTTAATGCTTTTATTGCCTGCGAGCCAGAATAGTCAAATTCACCAGCCTGTCCAATAGACAAACCTCCTGAACCAAGCAATATTACTTTTTTTATTTTCATCTTTGTTTTTTCGTTTGACATTTTTCAGTTTTTTTAAATTAATCTTTGTTAATTTTTTTGGTTTTTTACTCTCCTTTTTCTATAGTTTAATAGCTATTATTAATCTTTGACATTTTTATCATCTTAATGAATTCTTCAAATAAATATCCTGTATCTTTTGGCCCGCAAAACCCTTCGGGATGAAACTGTACGCTGAAAAATGGAAGGGTTTTATGTTTTATTCCTTCATTTGTGTTGTCATTTGCATTATAAAACAATTCTTCCCATTCTTTTGGCAGGGTTTTCTTGTCGACAGCAAATCCGTGATTTTGTGAAGTAATAAACCCTTTTTTTTCATGGTTTTCAGTGTTTAAAGTTATTACGCAAGGCTGGTTCTGGCTTCTGTGTCCGTATTTTAGTTTGTAAGTCTTTGCTCCCGCTGCTAATGCCAATAACTGATTTCCCAAGCAAATACCAAATATTGGTTTTTTTAATTCCATTGCTTTTTTTATATTATCTATTGTTACTTGGCACTGGATTGGATCGCCGGGACCATTTGACAAAAATAATCCCTCGTACTCTTCTTTATTAAAATCATAATCCCATGGAACAATTTTAAGAGTTACATCATGCTTAAGCAGGCATCTTACTTGGTTATATTTCATTCCGCAGTCAACAGCAATTATTTTATATTTTCCATTCCCTATTATTTTTACATCTTTTCTTGAAACTGATTTAACTTGATTTTCATGATTTGGATTATAAAATTCAATTTCTTTGTCGTCAACAATAATTTTTCCCAGCATTACTCCTTTTTCCCTTATTTTTATAGTCAGTGCTCTTGTGTCAATGCCGTGTATTCCAGGAATTTTGTTTTTTATAAGCCATTCTTCAAATGAACTCTCAGAATCCCAATGATTATGCTCTTGGCAGTATTCAGAAACAATTACGCCTTTTACATGTATTTTATCAGATTCAAAATTAAGCGGAAGAAGATTTTCATCTTGCTTTTTGCTCCCTACACCATAATTTCCAATTAAAGGATAAGTAAATATGAGAATTTGGCCTGCATAGGACGGATCAGTAAGTGATTGGGGATATCCAGCCATACCTGTATTGAAAACTACTTCGCCGGCTGAAGATTCCGAATAACCAAAAGAATAACCGTCGTATACAGAACCATCTTCTAACACAAGTTTTGCTTTTTTATGACTCTTCATTTCTTCCTCTGCGATATCGTCAACTAATCTAATTTAACAATTTCATATGAAAACTACTTATATACCTGTTAAAACTTCGTTTTACATTCGTTGTATTTGTTTAGATAATTTTCTGTTTCTTAATTTTCTCAATCTTTTTTCCGCTCTCAACTCGTAACTAGGGACGCAGTCCACCGTCCCATGAATTACGTTCGTTGAATAGTGTGGTCTTACGTCATACGTCTAACGACTTACGTCTTACTAATTAAATCATCATGAGACGGGTGGCTGCGCCCAGGAACTAAACAAAAACCATTCGTTTATATTGATTATTGAAATTAAATATATATATAAATCTAGCCAACCAATTAATTAACACTTTTTTGATTACTATATTATCTCTCATCAATTACCATTATCTTTCTTTCTTTCTTTTCTCTTTCTTGTTCATGATTACGTTGTGTGCCATCAATCTTATTGCATGTATTTTAATGAAGCCTTCTGAATCTTTCTGATTAAAGCCACCTTGAATATCCATGCTTGACAGCTCTTTGTCGTAGAGTGAACTAGGCGATTCTCTGCCAGCTACAAAAACATTGCCTTTGTAGAGTTTCAGGTATACATTGCCGTCTATTGCTTCCTGGCTTTTGTCAATAGCAGCCATAAGGAATTCCATCTCAGGACTGAACCAAAATCCGTAATAAATTATTTCAGAGAGTTTTGCGCTTAACATATCCCTTAATCTCATTACTTCTCTGTCCATTGCAATTCCCTCTATGTCACGGTGCGCAATATTTAATATTGTGCCGCCTGGTGTTTCATAGACTCCTCTGGATTTGATGCCAACAAAACGGTTTTCTACCATATCTATTCTGCCAACTCCATTCTCGCTTCCAATCTTATTAAGATAAGTAAACAATTCTAGCGGGGTTGTTTTCACAGTGCCGTCAATCAGATTTTTCACTTTTACAGGAATTCCATCTTTGAAAGTTAAACAAATCTTTGTTTCTTTGTCAGGAGCTTTTTGCGGGGATGTTGTTCTCGAGAACACATCTTCTGATGGCTCATGCAAAGGATCCTCTAAAATTCCAGCCTCGTGGCTGATATGCAGTAGATTCTCGTCTTCGCTGTATGGCTTTTTTATTGTTGCTTTTATTTCTATGTCATACTTTTGCGCGTAATTTATCATGTCTGTTCTTCCCTTAAACTCGTCAAGGAACTGCTGCATTTTCCATGGAGCCAAAACTTTTATTTTTGGATTTAATGAGTAGTATGACAGCTCAAATCTGACCTGATCGTTTCCTTTTCCTGTTGCACCATGTGAAACATACTCTGCATTTTCTATCATTGCAATTTCTATATGCTTCTTTGCAATGATTGGTCTTGCAATTGCTGTTCCTAAAAGATATCTTCCTTCATAGATTGCATTTCCTTTGAACGCAGGGAAAATAAAATCTTTTACAAACTCTTCCTTAAGATCTTCTACATAAACCTTAGAAGCACCTGTTTTCATCGCTTTTTGTTTTATTGCCTCAAAATCTTCCTGCTGACCTATATCAGCGACGTAAGCAATAACTTCATAGCCCTGATTTACCAGCCATTTTAAGATTACTGAAGTATCTAATCCCCCGCTATATGCTAAAACAACTTTTTGTTTCATTTTAATTCCTCCGTTCTTCTTCTACAAATGGATCATATCAATCCTTCTTTTTCATCAATCCCTAATATTATATTCATATTTTGAACAGCTTGCCCTGATGCGCCTTTGACAAGATTGTCCAGTACAGTTACAATAACTAACTGATTATTCTCATCAATCTCAAATCCGCCTATTATACATTTATTAGTGCCCTGAACTTTGTGTATGTCAGGTATATCGTCTACAACCTCAACAAATGAGCTTTCTTTGTAAAAACTTTTTATTTTCTCTTTTATTTCAGCAGCATCATAATTTTTTTTCAATAAAACATGCGCTGTAATCATCATTCCCTGAAATGTGTCAATAACATGCGGCGTAAAACTTAATTTTGTTTTGATAAATTGTGAAATCTCATACTTGTGCCTGTGGGTTGTCAGATTATATGCAATAATATTATCTTTTATTGTATTTGGATCTTTTGCATAAACTGACGATTTTCCAGCGCCTGACCATCCGGATTTGCAGTCGAAAACAATATACTTTGCTAACTTTTGTATAGGATAAGTGCTTAGAGTCATTCCTGTTGCATAACATCCGGGATTTGCAATTAATTCTGCTTTTTTGATTTTATTTCTGAAAAGCTCAGGCAATCCATAAACTGCTTTTCTCTCTTTATCATTATGCTGAACTTTGCCACTCTCTTTATCATTTTCTTTATCACAATGCTTGATATTGTACACTTTTTCATAAACTTCAGGATCCTTAAAGCGATAGTCTGCGCTTAAATCAATAACTTTAATATTTGCATTAAGCAATTCTGGCGCTAATTTCATCGCTGTTCCATTCGGCACTGCTAAAAATACGACGTCAACATTCATGCTTTTGATTTCTTCAATTGAATAATTGGTGAATATATTGTCTCCGCTAAAATCTTTATACAACTTATTAACCTTCTGTCCTGCATATGTTTCGCTGTTTAAAACAACAAGCTGAACAGAGTTATGCTTAGTCAATCTTTTTATCAATTCGTATCCTGTGTATCCGCTTGCCCCTATTATTCCAATATTGTACATTTTTGTTTCCTATTCTCACTTATCTAACTTTTTTTTAATTCATCATAAATTAACCAAAACGTCATTCAGTATCTTGACTGCAGCGTCGACATGTCTCTTCTTTGTTATCAATGGCGGCAAAAATCTTAATGTGTTCTCTGTTGCATTATTGATTAATAAACCTTTCTCCATGCATTTCTCGCAAATTTTTTTTGCGTTTATTTTTTCCACTTTTTCGTTGTTCTTATTCTCATTATTATTATCATCCTTATGATTATTATTGTTAAGATTAATATTATTATTGTAACTATTAGAGTTATTATTTTTATTATCACAAATTTCGTCTATCTCAGCGCCAATCATCAATCCTTTTCCTCTCACTTCTTTAATATGGGGCAGCTTTTTCAGCTCTTTTGTCATGTATTCTCCTATCTTTACAGCATTTTCCATTAATTTATTTTCTAAAACATAATCAATTGTTGCATTTGCAGCTGCGCATGCCAGATTATTCCCTCCAAATGTTGATGCATGGTCGCCTTTTTCAAATTCATAGTTGGATATGCACACACCAATAGGAACACCGTTTGCCAGTCCTTTTGCCAGGGTTACAATATCTGGTTTTATCTCGCTGTGTTCATAAGCAAAAAATTTGCCAGTCTTCCCGTTTCCCGACTGGACTTCGTCAAATATCAGTAAAACTCCTTTTTTTTTGCAAATCTCTGAAACATTTTTTAAATAATCTTCATCTGGAACAATTACTCCTGCTTCTCCTTGTATAGGTTCAATCATTACAGCCGCTGTTTTATCTGTTATTGCATCTTCAATGGCTTTTATATTGTTATATTCGACAAACACAAACCCTTCAACTAAAGGCATGAACGGCTCTTTGTATTTTTGTTTCCATGTTGCTGCCAGGCTTCCGTGTGTTCTTCCGTGAAACGCATGCTCGCAGACGATAAAATGCGTTTTTTTAGTGATTTTTTTCGCAAGTTTTATTGCTGCCTCATTTGCCTCGGCACCTGAGTTGCAAAAAAAGCATTTTTTTAATCCTGAAAGTTTAACTAATTTCTCTGCAAGTACAACCTGCGGCTCTGTATAATACAGATTGCTCACATGTATCAATATTTTTGCTTGCTCTGCGATTGCTTTGCAGACTTTTATATTCGAATGCCCAACAGAGACGCATGCAATCCCCCCAATGAAATCAAGATATTCTTTGCCATCTTTGTCGTATACATAAACTCCTTTGCCTTTATCTATAACTAGATTAAATCTGCCGTATGTCTGCATGATATATTTTTTTTCATTAAATTTTAATTCTTCCTTGTTCATTTTGATTACACCAATATGCATTACACTTTTTTTAATTAACTTTAATTATTCATTTTTCGTATTTGTTTAGTTCTTGGGCGAAGCCACACGTCTCATGATGAAGTTTAGTTTAGGATTACAATATTTATTTTTCTAATAAACCCCTTTAAAAAAAACTCTAAACTAAAATCATGAGACGGTGGACTGCGCCCCCAGTACGGATTGTGAGCGGTCAAAAAACATTAACCAGCTAAACAAATACCTTTTTTCTAATATTAATTATATCAATTCTCAATGCCCATTCTTGACAATTTCTGTTCCAATTCCCTCATGTGTGAAAATCTCAAACAAAAGCGAATGAAATATTGTTCCGTTGATTAAATGCGCTTTTTTACATCCATGCTCAACTGCCTCAATGCACGCCTTAACTTTTGGTATCATCCCTTCTGTGATTATACCTTCTTCTATGTACTTTCTTGCGTCACTAAGTGATAAATGCGAAAGCAGTTCCCCGTTTTTATTAACGCCGTCAACATCTGTGAGTATGGTAAACTTTTCAGCATTGAGAGACACAGCAATCTTTGCTGCGCTGGTATCAGCGTTTATATTATAAATTGTTTTTTTTCCGTTATCATCATCGCATACACCTATGCCTATCGAGGAGATTACTGGAATTTTGTCTTTCGCAATTGCTTCGATTATCTTTTCTTTGTCAACGCCAATTACCTCGCCAACCAAACCAAGATTCTTGTCTCTTAATCTTGAAATTAAACAGTCATTTATTTCAACAGACGCAACATTCAGCTGCCACAAATTCTCTCTTATTTCAGCATTTATATTTTTGAAAATCTTTTGGACTATTTTCATTGTTGCGTCGTCAGTTACTCTTAGGCCGTTGACAAATACAGGTTTCAGCCCAGCAAGTTCCATTTCTTTTGTTATCTCGGGCCCGCCGCCGTGAATAATGACTGGTTTTACACCAAAATATTTTAGCAATGCAATATCTGTTATAACCGCTTTTTTCAACTCTTCACTTCTCATTGCCTTGCCGCCGTATTTTACTACCACAATCTTGTCTTTGAATCTTTGAATGTAAGGCAGGGCTTCTTCAAGGAATTCTGTTGCTTTTTCTACAAGTTGTTCTTTCATTTCTTCCAACTCCTTCTTTTCCTAATCTGCATATAATAATTATAATCAACTAATGATAATAATTATCTTGATAATTATTATTTCATCATAATTTTCATGTATGATAATGCGCATTAATCTCAATATATTTTTCAGTCATGTCGCAGCCGTATGCAGTTGCTGAACAATTTCCAGATTGCATATCAATTATAATTTTTAATTCTTCCTTGCACATGATTTCTTTTATTTTTTCATAATCAAAATTCGCAGTGACTCCGTTTTTCACTATAATCTCATTTTTCACAATTGTTTCATTTTCAACATTTTTGTCATCTTTGCTTTTGCTTTCAAAATAAACATTAATTTTTTCTGCATCAAATTTTATTCCTGTATTTCCAAGTGCGCACAAAATTCTGCCCCAGTTTGGGTCATTTCCATAAACAGCGCATTTGACCAGGTTTGAGCATACAACTGATTTGGCCAATATTTTCGCGCTTGTCTCATCTTTTGCGTTTTTCACATATACTTCCATCAGTTTTGTTGCGCCTTCACCATCCTTTGCTATCTTTTTTGCCAGTTCTGTGCAGACAAAGTTTAGCGCATTCTGAAATTTCTCGTTGTTAACCCTTCCTGCATAGCCATTTGCCATAACAATGCACATGTCTGAGGTGGATGTATCCATATCAATAGTAATCATATTGAATGAATTTGTTACTGCTTTTTTTAGCATAGCATCCAATTTCTCGCAAGGAATTTCTGCATCAGTACAGACAAATGCTAACATTGTTGCCATGTTTGGATGTATCATGCCCGAGCCTTTTGCAATCCCTGCAATTGTAAAATTATCTTCTTTGACACAAATCTCTTTTTTTACTAAATCTGTTGTCAGGATTGCTTCAGCGATATTGCATGTTTTAGGATTATGAATTACATCGGCTAAATCTTTTTTTATTCCAATAACGCCTTTTTTTATTTTTTCCATCGGCAGGTATGCTCCAATTAATCCTGTCGACGCTACAAGCACATTTTCTTTGTCAATATTATTTTCTTTTGCAACTAATTCGCACATTTGTTTTGCGTCATTAATTCCTTTTTCACCAGTGCATACATTTGCTATGCCTGAATTTATTACTATTGCCTGCGCTTTTCCATTTTCTAAATGCTCCTTTGTGACAATCAACGGCGCTCCTTTCACACTATTTTTCGTATACACAGCACTGGCGTTGCATATCCTGTCAGAGTAAATTACTCCCAAGTCTAATTTTCCCTTTTTGATGCCAACTGCTCTCCCAACAGCGCTGAATCCTTTGACGTTTGTTATATTCCCATCTATTATTTTCATTTTAATTTTAACACCCTTGTTTTTTGTTCGAACCTCAATAATTTTTAGTAGATTTAATAATAATAATTAATTTAATACCCCACATTTTTACAATTTGTTTGGAACAATTATTTGAACTTTAAACCAAATGATGAGCTTATTCTTAAAAGTAGTGACCTGTCTCGAACAAAATATTCATAATTGTTCTATTTAGAACAAAATCGTTAAATTTATATACTTCTTGTTCTTTTTACCTTCTATGCAAACAGCGCCTAAAACAACCTCAACTTCAACAACAGAATTAACAGAGAGATATATCAACGAACACATCAATATTAAAGACTGCTTAAAGAAAGGTGTAATTAACTATTCAAAGCTCTCAAGAAAAATTGCAAAAGACCTTGGACTTGAAAAGAAAACAAGCATGGAAGCTATTCTGATAGCATGCAGAAGATATGCATTAAAAATATACAAAGAGAAAGACAGCGAAGAAAAGGTTCTGCAAATCTTAAAAAAAAGTGAGCTGGAAATAAAAAACAAAATCCTTGCAGCAATTATTGACAAAAAGATATATATGGAGAATCTTATCAGTATTGAAAAGAAAATCAGGGGAAAGGCAGACACCTTCTATGCAATTGAAGGAACAAGTGTATTCACTGTTATTGTTTCAGAGAAATATCTTGAAGAGCTGAATACGCTTTTCAAGCACAATGTTGTTAAGGTATCAAAGAACCTCGCAATGATCACAATAAAAAGCGGCGAAGATTTGGAAAGTACACCAAATGTCATTGCTTATTTATATTCCTTATTTGGAGCGCACAAAATCAACATTGTTGAGACAATGAGCTGCTGGACAGATACTATTTTTGTAATCGCAGAAAAAGATATCCCTAAGACAATGGAATTCCTGAGATTTTGTTGATTTTTTTAATCCTCTTCATAACCATAGAATGCCATTCGTGATTGCCATGGGACATATTCACTCTTGCAATATTCATGCCGCTTTCTGCAAGTTTCTGAATCATTTCCTCGCTTTCAGTTTTAGGCCCAATAGTTGCAATTATCTTCGTTCTTCTCATAAAAAAATGTGGTATTGGGCTGTTTTTAAAGGTTTTGAAGTCTTTGAATTCAAAGCCAAGGAAATCTTTGATTTTTTAATTTAGAATTATAAATAAAGAAATAAAAAATTCAGCCTGCAAGCGCTTTTTCAATGGCTTCTTTGTCATAGCCCACTATAATCTTTCCATTAATGTCTGTTACAGGAACTCCCATCTGGCCTGATTTTTCCACCATTTCTTCAGCAGCCTTTCTGTCTTCCCCAACATCTATATTTTCAAATTTAACATTTTTGGACTTAAGAAAATCTTTTACTTTTGTGCACCATGGGCATGTTTTTGTGGAATACACTTTGACTTTTACTTTTGCCATTTTGATACTGCCTCCGAATCTTTTACAAATTTTTGTAAAATAGTTTATTATTTAAATCTTTTGGAATTTTGATTTTTTACCTCCAATATTCTGCATTTAGCCTATAGTCTTATACACCAAAATTTCTGTTTGAGCAATCTTTCTTAAATATAAAAGTAAGAATTGAAGGGGATTTGAAAAGATTGAAAGGGTAAACAAAAAGGAATCTAACCCTTCTTCATCCCTTTCCCCCGATCTTTCCTAATAAGCCCTATCATGATGATCTAATGATATTATCCTGACAACATTTCCTTCTATTGTGTAAATCAGCACAAAGCTTCCGAAATGCAGCCTTCTGTATCCTGCCAGTACATTCCTCAACGGCTTATAATGTTCGGGGTTTTCAACAATCTCAATAATCTTCTTTTGTACCTGCTCAAATGTAGTTTTGTCCTTTTTCTTCAGCTTTTTCATTGATTTCTCAAACTCGGTGCTGAACTCTATAGAATAAGCCATCTTACAGCTCTTTAATATATTTAACAGCGCCTTTTTGGCTGAATTTTTTGACTCCAAGCCCTTTTTTCATTCTTCCATCTATTTTCCTGTACCTTTCGATATTCTGCAGCATGATCTTGTCCCTTACCAAATCCAAAATGAATTCCTGCACATTTTTGTATCCAAACTGCTCAGAATATTCTCTGGATGCCTGCAAAAGGTTTTCTGGCATTGTAAGGCTTATTTGCTTTAGTCCCATTTTAACCTCGTACTTAAATATACGTAGAAATATTTGTGGGTATTTAAATCTTTTGGAATTTTGATTTTTTACCTTAATATCCTACATTTAAGCCCCCTTGTTTTACCCTAAACGGGCTATTTAACCTGGATTTAGGCATTTTAGAAATATTTAAATATTGGATACAATACACTCCTGCACCTGTCTGACATTAAATAACATAAGAAATACTGCTGGGGGATATTGGTAATAAACTCATATGAGGCATTGATGAAAAGGCTAAAAAGCGACAATGCTGTTTCTTGGTGATGAAGATGCTAAATACCCTTAAGTGCCCAATGTGCGATTATGAAATAGAAAGCAATGATGATTACTGCCCTTACTGTGGGGAAAAAACCACAAAAACAGACAAGTCCAGGAGGTGAAAATTCAATGCACAAGTTTGAAGATGATGAAGGAGAGGAAGACGAAGATTACTGAAAAAATAATGATTTGAGCTAAAATGGTTAAGGTACACACAAGGGTTAAGAGAAAATTAGGTTTAAGCACTCGTTATAGGCATGACTATTTTTTTCATCCAACAGTTAGAAAGAAAAGGCCAAAAACTTTTAAGACAGAGAAAGCTGCAAATGCATGGGCATCAAATCACGGCCTAAAACCGGGGCAATATTCCCTTAAGAATGTTAAGCGGGATAAAAGATTCCAGATAGTGATGCATGACGTGAAGAATAAACACCCTGATTATAAAGAGCATAGCCAATAAATTAATCCATTCTATAATCTAAATTTGCCGAAAGCTTTTTTCGCAGTGCAAAAAGACATTAGAACTCTTGGCCTAAAAGCTGTAACAAAAAGAATAAATCAGTATAAGGCACCTTCGAGTTGCACTTCAAAATTTATTTGCTAATAGCCGCATAGCTTTATATTTTTTTCTGATGGGAGT
>Ga0209211_10006081_pt1 | contig 17698 bp, 25 predicted proteins | sample RifGroA2_FD_183992 | JGI IMG/M metagenome (GOLD analysis project Ga0209211, IMG submission 183992) | Groundwater microbial communities from Rifle, Colorado, USA - Groundwater A2 (SPAdes) (version 2) | ecosystem: Environmental > Aquatic > Deep subsurface > Groundwater | place: Rifle, Colorado... | reverse complement strand
AATAAAGGTGCGGTAGTTGAAGTGCTAAAAAAGTATAATTTTAAATCTTTGATTAGACGACTCGGGTTTGATGATAAAAAAGACTCAAAAAAACAAGAAACTCCTGATAACCAAATCCCACTTTTGTAAATCGCTCGTTTATGATATACTGCCTATAGTCTAGAAGCAAAAAGGAGAAAAGAGATGGACAGACCTGATTTTGTTTGGAGAGGTAGACCAATGAATATTTTATCTCTTACTGAAGAGCAGAAAATTAACATCGCAAAGGCTACAAATCTTGCTGATAATTGGCACGAATCCTATGCTGTATGCCGATTAGAGGATGATAGATTCATGACGGTTGATATATTAGTGGACGGCGAGTGTTACTATCTTGTTCCAGTAGCGAAAGAAGAAGTTGAGGAATAGGAGGAGGGAAAAATGCAACAAGACAACCTTCGATCAATTAAGTTTGTTTGGGACGAAAAAGGTACTTTTTCTGGCGTTGGATTAATGGAAAAGTTAATGGACAAGTACCACATACCAGGTGAAGTTTGGGATTGGACCATTAGAAGTTTAGATGGATCGGAAACCACATACCTTGAACAAGGTAAGGTTTATGTGTTTGTACGAATTTTTCGTGACCCGGGAAAGGAAAGCAAGAGAAAGGGTAGGTTGAAAGTTTTTAGTTAGGGTTTGATTCTCCCCGTTTGGCTTTGATGAGCAGGCGGGGTTTTTTTATCCTGTATAATCACCTAATGGCCGATAATAAATTTGCGGAAAATATTGCCAAACTTTTAAAAAATAAATACCCCAATCCAAAAACCGAATTAGTTCACGAAAACAAAATGCAATTGGCCGTTTCTGTAATGCTGTCCGCTCAAACAACAGATAAAAAAGTAAATGAAATAACCGCAAAGCTTTTTAAGAAATACAAAACCTGGGAAGATTTTGCCAACGCCAATCTAACCGAATTGCAAGAAGATATACGCGGAGTAAATTTTCATCTCGGGAAAGCGGAAAGATTAATTAAAGCCGGAAGAGTTGTAACTGCGGAATTTAACGGCAGTCTTCCAAATACAATTGATCAACTTACAAAAATTCCCGGAGTTGCCAGAAAAAGCGCGAACGTAATAATTCAAGAAATTTGGGGTATTGCGGAGGGAATTGTTGTTGATACCCACGTTACAAGAGTTTCAAACAGACTTGGTTTAACGAAAAATCAAGACGCAGTAAAAATAGAAAAAGATTTAATGTCGTTAGTTCCAAAAGAGTATTGGAGAAATTTTTCAGGTGCCTTGGTACTTCATGGCAGATATATATGTACAGCAAGAAATCCAAAATGCGAGGAATGCGTGCTAAATAAAGTGTGCCCCTCCGCCTTCAAATAAGTTCCACAAGGGGCCCCCTTGTAATTATTGACTTGATGCGGATTTTTAAGGGGCCGGGCCAGACCTAGGTCGGGACCTTCTTTTTGATTATCAAATGGGCATCCGCAAGGGGGCCCCTTAAAGAACTGTACTGTCACCCCTGACTGCGCAGACAGGCCTTAAATGATAAAAATTGATCCGAAGTTGCCGGTTTCAAGTTCTTTATACGTCCAAAGCTTATTTTTAGTTATTCTAAATTCGTAAATTCCATTTGGAGCTATTTTTATTCCAATTTCAAATTCAGAAAACTTTTTTATTGTTTCAACAATTGTAATTTCTTTATCTGTTATATTTTTCCATCTTACTAACTGTCCGGAAGCAGCGTCCGGTTCTTTGGGATTAAAACCGTCTTTTGTGTAAGTAATTTCTAGAACTTTGTTGCTAACGTCCGGTTTTTTCGCAGTATCAATTGTTCGGTCTGTACCGGAAGGTGTACTTTCGGTAGTTTTTGGTGGTTTTAGTCTTAATATTTCCGCTTCAACTTGATCAATTAAATCTTTAGTTGTTTTTAAAACCATTTTTTTGCCGTTTAAATAAAAAGTCGGAGTTGAATTAATCCCAAGTTTATTGCCGTCTTTAACATCAGAATTTATTATTGAAGCAAAAGTTCCGTTTCTAAGATCAGATGTAAACTTGTCTGTGTCAAGTCCAAGGGCTTTTGCGTATTTGATTAAATCTTCTTCGGAAAGATTTTGCTGTTTATACACAAGGTCGTAATATTCCCAAAATTTTCCCGATTCTCCCGCTATCTGTGATGCTTCGGCGACTTTTCTTGCGTACTTGTGTTGGGGAAGCGGAAAATGTCTGTAAGCAAACTTTAATTCATTCGCGTTATTTTCTAAAATGTAGTTAACAATAGGATAAAAGGTTTGACATGCCGAACATTCAAAATCTCCAAATTCAACCAAGGTAACTGAAGCATCTTTTGGTCCCTTTACATAAGTGTGGTCGGTTATTAATAAATCTTCACTTACAGGTTTTAGTGACGGGGGTTTATATTTTCCTTGAGACGCGAATATTATCACAACGAAGGTTATTGCTGTAACTAAGCCTATTATAAATATCGGAGCATTTCTTTTAATTATGTTCATAGCTTAATAAGGTTTTTGGGAGGCTTTCCGTTTATTAATACTTCTATCACATTTTCAACTGCCATTCTAGCCATTTCTACCCGCGCTTCTCTTGTTGCGCTTCCTATATGCGGTGTTAAGGTTACGTTATCAAGTTCCGTAAGTCCCGGATATATATTTGGTTCATTTTCATAAACATCAATTCCGGCCCCCTCAATCCACCCATCTTTTAAAGCCGTGTATAGAGCCGCTTCATTTATTACTTGTCCCCTTGAAGTATTTATTAGATATGAAGTTGGTTTCATTTTCTTTAGTTCTCTTTCTCCGATTAGGTGCTTTGTGGACGGCATTAAATTTACATGAATTGAAATAAAGTCTGAATTTTCAAGAAGGTCGTCAATACTTGTATACATTGCGCCAATTTCCTGCTCACTTTTATCAAATCTTTGTATGTCGTGATACAAAATTCTCATGTCAAAGCCTCTTTTTACTATTTTTGCGAGGTATTGACCAATTCTTCCAAACCCTATAATCCCAAGTGTCTTCTTAGTTAGAACAGGTCCCAAAAAAAGCATTGGATCCCAATATTTATAATTACCCGCTCTTACATATTTATCGGCTTGTACTATGTTTCTTGCGCCTGAAATCATAAGAGCTAGGGCGTGTTCGGCAACTGATTCAGTTAAATTTCCCGGTGTATTTGAAACGTATATTCCAAGATTTGTGGCGGTTTTTATATCAATATTGTCAAAACCAACCGCATAGTTCGCAACTAGTTTTAGGGTTGATTTGCCGGCATTTAGTACCTTTGCGTTTATTTGATCCGGCAATACAGAAACAATCGCGTCTTTTTCTTCAACGGCCCTTATAAGTTCCGTTTCCGTTAGTGGAGGACCTTTCCTTATGTCTAATTCTAAAGAAGGATGTTTTTTCAGTAAATCTATTCCGGCTCGTGGAATTTCCCGTGTAATTAAAACTTTCATGCCTCTATAATATCACGCCGCCCTATTTTCTGATCCGAAAAGCTTTATTTTTCCTTCAACTATTTTTTGTACTTCTTCTATTGCGTTCGGGGTTATTTTATAAATCGCAACTTCGGAAGTTTCGTCTAAAGATTTTTTTAACGCATTCTTAAAAGCAACTCTCATTTCTGAATTAATATTAATTTTTACAATTCTTCCAACTTTTATTGCCATCATAATATCTTTGTTGTCTATTCCTGAACCGCCGTGAAGAGACAGAAAAGTATTTGGAAGAAGACTTCTAATTTTTTCAAGTACATCAATTTTTAAATGTTTTTCTGTTGAGTAAAGCCCGTGAAGATTTCCAAAAAAAGCGGCAAATACATCAATACCTGAATCTTTAACAAATATTTTCGCTTTTTGGGGATTTGTATATAAAGTTTTATCTAAAACATCGTCCGGTTTTTCTTTAGTATGATCCGTCGAACTTCCCTGAATGTGATCCATTTCTCCCTCAACGGGAATTCCTTTTGCGTGGCACATTTTTACAACTTCTTTTGCGATCTTTAAGTTGTCTTCATACAAAAGTTTACTTCCGTCAAAATGAATATAATTAAACCCTGCATTTACGGCTTTTTCACATTCCTCAAAACTTTCTGAATGATCAAGGTTTAAAATTATCGGTATATTAAGCTCGTTTCTATAATTTTTTATTAAATCTGCAAGTTGAGTTTTGCCGATGTAATCAACTTCACCTTTTGAAGCTTCAATGATAATAGGGGAGTTAAGTTTTTTTGCTGCCGTAGTTATAGCTTTTAGCGTTTCAATATTTGCTGCGTTAAAAGCGCCGATCGCGTAACCTTCTTTTTGTGCTTTTAATAAAATTTCTCTTGTATTCATAGATTTTTCACTATGTACTCATAGCCTCTTTACTATGTACTCATAGCCTCTTTACTATGTACTCATAGCCTCTTCATAATTTCTTCAATTTCTTTTTTTGTTTTTAATCCGGCTGTTGAACCAATATATCTTGTGACTCCGCAAGAATTTACAGCTCCCCAATTTAACGCTTCTTTTAAGCTTTTTTTATCATCAACCACAAGTTCGCATATGTGGTTTGATGAAATTCCCGTTTCGCGGGAATTATAAAATAGTGCAGATAAAAATGCGGAGGCAAAAGCGTCACCCGCGCCTGTTTTGTCAATTAGTTTTTTTCCATCGTCATAAATTTTTGCATCAATAACTTCGTTACCGGAACTTGCGCTTGAGCCATTTTCACCATTGGTTATTACCGTTAACTTAGGTCCTAATTTCTGCAAATTTGTGTGTAATTCCTCAAGACCGCCTTCGTTTGTTGAAAGAATTTTTTGAGCCTCTTCTAAGTTAACAAATAGTACATCTGTAAGTTCCAATATGTTTTTTAAATTCTTAGCCCCCGCTCTTAAGTGATAGGTTCCCGGATTAAACGCAAGAAGTACACCTTCGTTTTGTTTTAAGTACTCAACCAGATTAGCCTGAAAAGTTTCAAAATTTTCCGGAAGTGAGGAGTAATAAATCCATAGGGGCGCTGTTGATTCTCTCATTTTGTGCTCAAATACTCCTATTTTATATTCAAAGTGTTCGTGGTATGAAAAAATTGTTCTCTCGCCCTTGAAGACTATTATTGAATGAACGTTAGTTGGTTTATTTTTATTTCTTAAACAGAAGAATGTATCAATTCCAAGTTTTTTAAATTCCGCAATGAACCTTTCTCCGTTTGAATCATCTCCAAGCTCGGTATAAATTGTACTTTCAAGACCCAAAAGTTTACAGGCTGTTACAACATTCGGAGCATTTCCCGCTAACGTTGCGTTGAATGACTCTACCGGAATTTTGTCCGCGTAATCAAAGCAAATTTTGCAGTTTTTTTGATCGATATCGCAAACAACAGAAGCGTCGCTTACTTTCATGAATTCATCAATAGAAGAATCGCCAATTGCTAAGAGGTCAAATTTCATTAAATTCCGGCTAAGAATAAAATAATTAAAGACTTTGCTATTATGTAGGCAAATATCCCTAGAAACATTGAAACAAGGAATTTAGTTATCGGTTTAACCTTTTTTGTTAAGGTATGAATACCAAGGTAAGTTAAAATAACTATAAAAGATATTGTCGTAAATTCAATTAAACCATATAGAGAGTTCATGTTACCTTTCTGAAATTAATTTTTTAACTTCCATAATTATATGATCAATTCCAAGTCCATACTTTTTAATTAATTGTTCGTAAGATCCCGATTCTCCGAAAGAGTCGCAAATCCCAAGCCTCTTAATTTTAACAGGATATTTTTCTGAAAGCATCTCGCTTACTGCTCCCCCCAAACCTCCGTTTATTTGGTGTTCTTCTAAAGTTATTACTCTTCCGGTTTTTCTTACTGAGTTTAGAATAGTTTTTTCATCAAGAGGTTTTATTGTGCAAGAATCAATTACCTCACATTTAATTCCGCTTTTCATATTTAATTCATAAGCCGCTTTGAGAGCTTCATAAATAATTGGACCCGCACAAATAATTGTCACGTCGTTTCCCGTCATGAGAATTTGTGCTTTTCCTATTTCAAAAGGTGATTCTTCTGTTCTGAAGGCTGCTGTCTTTTCTCTAGTTAGCCTTATATACACCGGTCCTTTGTGATTTGCTGACGAAATTGTGGCTTTTTTGGCTTGTTCATAGTCGGAAGGCACTAAAACAACTATATTTGGTAAAACCCTCATTAACGCAATGTCTTCCAGAGCTTGATGTGTTGCTCCATCCGGACCAACAGACAAGCCGGAATGCGCGCCTACAATTTTTACATTGGCGCTGGAATAAGCAATTGAAACTCTAATTTGATCCCAGTTTCTTCCCGGGCTAAACACAGCATAAGAAGACATAAAGGGAATTTTTCCACTTAACGCAAGGCCCGCAGAAATTCCTGCCATATTTTGTTCAGCAACGCCTATTTCAAAAAATCTTTTTGGGAATTTATCTTTAAACTTATTACTTCTCGTTGATTCTGTAAGATCCGCGCAAAGTACTACAACGTTTTCATCTTTTTCGCCGGCCAATACAACTCCATCTCCAAAACCGTCTCTTGTGGGCATTTCATTAAGTTTTGAGGTAAAAACTGCCTGGTTTAATTTTGCTTCATCTGCAATCATCAAATTCTTTTATCAATTCAAAGCCGATTTTTTTGTCGGTTTTGTTTATAGAAACTAAATCTACTGTAACATTTGGCTGTTGCTCAATTTTACAGATATCGCCCGGTTTTAATTCACGAGCCAAAACTGTTATGGAGTTATCTTCTTTATTCTTGTAAACCTTTTTTACTTTTGTTTCGTACCCGGTTGTGTTAAAAGTTTTTGAGGAAATTCCTATTAAGTAAACTTTATCAAAATTTATTTTATCTTCTACTTTCAATTGACCTGATTCATCGATAGTTTTTAGGAATGTTTCAAGCTCTTTTTCGTTGTGAATTATGCTTCTTTGTTTTTCGATTAATTTAGTTGTTGCAAAAGTGGTTGGGAAACCCTTAACTCTAGTGACTTCGATTGTATTATCATTTAGACCCAGAATTTTTATATCACCTTTAGTTAACAAATAACCCGCGCCAATAATTAGAATTACAATCAAAATTATAGGAAGAATGCTCATGTAGAGAGTGTAAGTTTTTTTAGTCATGTTCACTTTTGATTCGGCCTTCAAGCGTTCGGAGTTCTTTTAAAGCTTTCTCCGCCTGTACTCGGTTGGGAGGCTTGCCGTGCCATTCGAATTTATACTGCATAAAATCAACATCTTTTCCGGGGATTGTATGAGCAATTATAACAGTTGCCCTTTCAAAGATAGCTTTAGCATTATCGCAGGCATTTATGATTTCTTCAACATTGTGTCCGTCTATTTCTATAACATGCCAATTAAAGGCTTCCAGCTTTTGCCTTAAGGGTTCTAAAGGCATGATGTCTTCGGTATATCCGTCTATTTGAATATTATTTCTGTCTATTATCCATGTTAAATTATGCAAGTGATTATTTCCGGCAAACATGGCTGCTTCCCAGGTTTGCCCTTCCTGAAGCTCCGCGTCACTTCCGACACAGTAAATTCGATAATCCTGATTGTCTAAATTTGCAGAAAGAGCCATTCCGATTGCTTGAGATAATCCTTGGCCGAGGGGACCACTGCTATTTTCAACTCCCGGAGGTTCATTTATATGCGGATGGCCTTGCAAACGAGATCCTAGCTTTCTTAAAGTTCTTAATTCGGAAATCGGAAAAAAGCCTCGATGCGCAAGCGCTGCATATACAATCTATCTCTATTTGGCATTTCCGGATTTTTTGGATCAATGTTTAATATATGAAAACATAAAGATGCGAATATCTCCGCTGTACCAAGAGGTCCCGCGGAATGTCCGGAACCGGCTTCAAGTAGCATTTCGATGACTGATTTCCTAAGTTCTATTGCAATTTCTTCTATTTTGGCGATACTTTCGCTGTGTGAATGATTGGGCATTAGGGTGATTATAGCACTAAGGCTTCACCCAGTTAAACCCTAAATTATATTGATCTAGCGATTTCATACATCTTGAGTAAATATTTAAGGATTAATTTTATTGTAATGGCGCACTATGATTTTGAATAAAAGATCGAGATGCCTCAACAATAAGCATTTATCGGGTGGAACTGGGTGAAACCTTTCTTATGAACGTTAAAACTTCCTCTGGAGTTGAAACAATACCTCGAACCTGATCTAATTCTCCCTCTCTCATTACCATATTTTTATTTAATTCATTTACTATATTGTGCCAAAACTCTCCGAATAAAATCAAAGGTTTACCGTGTCCCGCATGAATTCTTGAATTAGCCCAGCTCATTCCAAACTCGCTAATAGTTCCTGTTCCGCCCTTAAAAACTATATGAACATCTGAATTTTGGAGCATAATCTTGGTTCTATCAAAATAATCATTTGTAATTACTTCCTCGTCAAATTTATTGTTTTTATTTACTCCCTCATAATTAACGTGTTTATAGTTTGGATGATAGGTAACTGCAAGTACCCTTGCTCCGCCGTCGTGAGCCCCAAGAGTCGATGCAAGCATAACACCGGGCCCTCCTCCGTTCACAATTTCGTAACCGTTTTGTCCTAATAGTTTAGCAGTATTATAGGCGTCCATAAAAACAGTATCTTCCAGTTTCCACGAAGCTCCTCCCAAAAAACAAATTCTTTTGATCTTATTCATAAGAGCACCCCATTACTAAATTTTATATATGCATCTCTAATATCACTCTGATTAAATAAGTGTGAACCTATTACTACATCTCTTACTCCGGTTTCTAAAACTAACGGAAGGGTTTTGGCGTCTATTCCGCCGTCAACTTGTACCGGCATTTTTGGATAGAGTTGTCTGAACTGATTTATTTTTGCCAGAACATTGTAGACAAATGGATTTCCCTGTTTGCCGGGAACTATGGTCATAAACTGAACATAATCTATTTTGTTTAGAAATTTATCTAACTTTCGTACTTCCGTTTCCGGGTTTAAAGAAAGTCCTGTTTCATATCCAAAGTCTTTACCGATATTTATGAAATCTTCTACGAAGCTTTCGGCTTCTATTTGCGCGCAAATTCTGCTAATGTTTTGAATTTTTTTTAATAGATATTTCAGAGGATTTTCTACCATTAAATGAATTTCTATTTTTGCCTTAGTTTTTATTTCTTCTACTCGTTCAATTTCTAAAAATGTTTCACCTTCTACAAGCTTTCCGTCTGCTATATCTATTTGAATCATAGTTGTAAAGTTTTCAACAAGCTCGATTTTGTTAACAACTTCCGCAAAGTCTTTTTCTAAAATTCCCGGTATTATCATTTTATTTCTTCCAATTTATTTAATCTTCTAACAAATCGTTCTTCTTTGCTAAAGTTTTTATTAAGCCAGCCTTCTAATACGTTTTCCGCTTCATTTTCGCTTATATAATCTGCCGGAAGAGCCAATACATTGCTATCGTCGTCGTTTCTGGAAGAAACCGCGTGTAAAACATTCCAAGATAATGCGCATCTAATTCCTTTAAACCTGTTGGCGATAATACTAACTCCAACTCCGTTTCTACAAATCAAAATAGCATTATTAACCGGCGATTCAAGGACTTTTCTCATAACGGGAATTACGTAGTCTGCATAATCGTCATTTGTAATTAATTTGTTAGGCCCGCAATCCTCAAATTCAACATCATTTTGTTTAAGAAATTCAACTAATCTATTTTTGAGTTTTAGCCCGCCGTGATCCGAAGTAATGTAAAGCATATATTAGTATTATATTAACAAAAGACAGAACACACCAGCCGCAAATTGCTTTTATAACAAAAACCTCCAAAAATGTTAAATAAGTTGAGTAAATTATTCCCCATACCATCCAGTATTTTGCGTACTTATTATATTTTTCGAGCAAAATGTATAAAATAAAGTAATAAACAACTCCAAGAGCGGAAACAGGGATTCCGAATACCTGTGAGTATGTACTGTTTTGTACCTTTTCACAATTTCCAAACGCGCACAAAAAAGGGCTGGAAGTAAGCTTAACGTATGTTAAATAAAGTGAAATTGAAATTCCGACAATAGTTAAAACTTTAAGCGTTTTTGCTAAAGGCATAGATTAAGTATAAACCCGTGATGATTAAGATTAAAGATATAAAACTAGCCACATTTATTCCGTATATTGTCCAAACTCCTTGTCTAATACCTTCAAGACTAAACCTTATTATGCCGTAACCGATTAAATAACTTGAAAAAGTTATTCCGACCTTAACTTTTTTTTGTTTAATTAAAGATGCAAGAATTAGAAATAAAATAATATCAAAAAAGGATTCATAAAAAGCGTAGGGAAGAAGTTCTTTACTAAAATAATCCCCCCATCTTCCGATTCCTTGTGCCAGTGGAATTCCAACTGCCGCAATATCAAGCCAGTTTAAAACACTCTCCTTTTTTATTTTGAGATAAATAATGAAAGCTGAAATACCGGCAAACAGACTTCCGTAAATTCCAAGTCCTCCATTCCAGATTTGAAATATTTTAACCGGATCTTGTGAATAAAAGCTAAACAAATCAAGAACGTGATATAGTCTTGCTCCAATTATTCCAAAGATTAGGCCTATGAACAAACTTTCCCATAAGATATCGGGATTAAGCCCTTTCTTTTTTGAAAGCTGATCACAGTATAAAGTTGAAATTAGAATTCCAAGAGAAATAAGGATTCCGTACATATCTGTTTTAAAAAGATAAGATGATGTAAATAAATAACCCGATTAATACTACAAAATACGTAAACAACGCACTGCCGGTTAGGTTTTTTTTGAGGGTCCAAAACCAAATATAGTTCTGCCAGTCTATAAATTGAATTTATATATGCAGAGATTACAAGCGATTTCACAAATAAACTGGCGTTTGAAGATACCGCGAATATAGCTCCTGCGCCAATCGCAATTTGAAATAAAGCACTGTTTAAGGTTTTTTCCTTAATATCGTGCCTGTGATAATGAATGAAAGCAAAAGCCGATTTTATGTCCATGTGTTTTACATATGAAACCAGTGTTTTTGAAAAGTCAGCCGTTGGGTCTAAAAAGTAAGCGTGAATGAAGTAATCAAGGTCCAGAAGAAAAGTTCCTGCGAACGCGCCTAGAAAAATCTGCGCTATATTGAGCGCGTTTTTTTCAACCCGCAAAGCTATTAGAACTATTGAAAGTGTTAGTGATAAGAGAAGCTGAATTTTGTAAATACTAAGAACTTTGGTAGGCATCACCTAAATCATAGTTCATTTAATTCTCTTCTTCAACATCTTTTCTAAGTTGAGTTAGTTTCCACATAAAGATTTTGCCTTTAGATGTAATTTTTTCGGCAGCAAGCGCGCATTCTCTGGCTTGTTCCAACAGACTTCTATTTTCATTCTTTGCAAGTTTTATATAAAGTGATCGTTTATTTGTGTCGTTTAATTCTTCGGCAAGTCTATTACCATAAGCTTGATATTCGTACTTGTTTCTTTTATCGCTTATTAAACTCTTACTGCCGATGATATCTTTAATATGCTTCACTTGTTAACTTGAGTGTGGGCAATCTTTCCAATTACTGGAAGTTCAAATTCCTCTTTGTTGTAGGCTTTCCACATGCATAAAAGCCACGCAAGAAAGCTTACAATATTTACAAGAGGAACTAAGATGAATCCAATAAGTAGAAAGGCTAACATTCCGGCAACAAAATTTGCCGCGATCCAAAATATGCCAAGAAGTATAGACTGGAAAGCGTGAAATCTTACGAATTTGTTGTTTTTCTCAAATATAAAAACCGCTATACCTGTTAGAGGAGTTAGCAAATAGGAAAGAGCCGCCTCGATATTTGATTCCAGATTATACGGCTTTTGACCTGTTGAACTTGATGTACCGCCTGCCGGCTGGGTTTGAGTTATATCACTTTCTTCCATATATTAATTTAAACCCTTTTTTGGGTTTTATGCAAGTGTTTTATTTCTTCAATGGTTGTGGTGTCGGCCGGGTCTTTATCTGGTCTAAATCTTATTAATCTTGGAAATCTTAAAGCGTATCCCGCGGTGTGTTTATCTGATCTTGAAATTTCGTCAGCACCCGCCTCAATTACAATTGAAGGCGTTATCCAAACATCCGGATAGAAGACTTTATCTATTTCAAGATTGTTTGGTTTTTCTTTAATTTTTAATTTGTCTGCTTCTTTTTTTAAGTATATCCAATCTTCATCTTTTAATCCCGTTCCCACTTTTGAAATCGTTTTAAAAGTCTCGGTTTTATTGTCATAAACTCCAACTAAAAATTTTCCAATTCCAAACTTCGATCTGCCTCCTTTTCCAAAATAGTATCCGATGATTGTACAATCAATTGTATCGTTTAGTTTCAAAGATTTTGATTGTTTAAACTTAACCCACGAAAATGACCTTGCCCCCGCTTGATATAAAGAGCTCGGTTTTTTAACAACAATTCCTTCAAGGCCTTTTTTCTTTGCAGCTTCAAAGTAGTCGTTCAGCTCTTCAGAATCACTGGTTTCAAGATATTCATCGGTTAAAATGAGGCCGTCGGGTTTTAATATTGATTCAAGTATTTCTCTCCTTTCTTTTAAAGTCTTGTCAAGCAGTTCTTTCCCGTTGTAGTAAAGGATGTCAAAAACGTAATATTTTAGTGGAATTTCTTTTCGGAATTTCTCAATATCGTATTTTCTTTTTCTTTGCATGATTTTTTGAAATTCCAAAAATTGATCTGACTTAGCATCATAGCCAACAGCTTCGCCGTCTAATATTGCCGAATCAGCGTCTATCTGATTATTTGCAGCTTCCACAATATCCGGAAATTGATGAGTTGTTTCTTTTAAATTTCTTGTAAAAGTTTTTATAAATACTTTTGCGGATGAATCGTTTAAGAGACTTTGTTGTTCTATTGGAAAATTCTTTGACGATTTTTTTCTGTCGATGTGTAATTGAACTCTTGTGCCGTCAAATTTATATTCAGCTCTAACCGTTCCCATTTTTCCTATTATTTCTTCTGAACTTTCAAGCCTTTGGGCTTTTTGAGCTTCAATCGGAATTCCTGTTTCTATTTTTATATTTTTTATACCTTCCACGCCTTTTTCTTTTAGAGATTTTGCAATAAGACCGATATCCGGGTGAATATTATATTTTTCTTCAATCAGTTTTCTTTCCGATTTGTCGTTATTGAGGAATTTTGATAATGCGTCAATTACAGTAAGGTCGGTGTATCCAAGCCTTGTAATTCCAAGTATTATTCTGACAACAAATTTCGCCGATAATTTATCGAGTTTTTGAAGTAGGGATGAGAGTAATCTGATCTTTTGATCCTGCGATCCTGCGCCTGAAATTTGCGCGAGCCTTTCTAATTCTTTGTAAATTTCTGTAACGCTAAGACCACCGTCTTTTACATTTGAAATCTCATTTACCACATTTCCAAGATCTCCGGATTTTGAGTAATGAGTTTTTATGTCTTTAGCTTTTATACCAAACGAAAATTCCAAAGCTTTCATTATCATTTTATCTGCGATATTAAAATTTGGATCTTCAAACTTTGCTTTAAGTGTTCCAAGAGCAAGATAAATAGCTTTATCAACTTCGGAAGCCGAAAGAGTGTTTATTAAATCAGAAAGGATGGCTATTATTTCAAGCCTTTTTGATGTGTTTTCAAGCCTTTGCAGATAGTTTGCGAATTCGTTAAATTTCATGGAGTTATTATACGTTACAAAGGATAAGGATAAACCTAGGTTTATCCTTATCCACTATGGGGCTCCACATTAAATTTTACAAATTATATTTATTTTGTTACTATAAGGCTAATAAAAAAGGAGTAGACATGAACATCTCAAATTGGCCATTTTGGTACTGGATAGCAGTCTTTTTTGTGGTTCCTGCGGCGTTTTTTGTTTTTGCGGGGAGATTATTTCCAGCAGTGAAAAACAAAAGGTTGAAAAACTTTCTCAAAGCAGTAGACCTAGTTGGTTTGCTTGTCGCGTGCATCACTACACTTATAAGTTTTGTAATGGTGTGGCAGACTTTAACGGGGTGGGGTTACTGGTCATTTCTTCTATGTCTGACTGTTCCATTTGCCCTAATCATTAGCTATGAATTATGGCGTTTTGGGATAACTCTTTTACTTACAAAGGCTGAGGTTACTACTTATACCATTGTTTTGAGCGAAGATTCAGATGAGATTCAGGTCGCTTGGGTTGCTGGTTCGGGAATACAGAACTGATGTCTAACAGGACACCTTTCACAACGCGGAGGTGTCCTTTTTTATCAAGGTTTATCCTTAACCACTATAGGGCTTAGTCTCTAAGTTCGTATCTTGATGATTTAGTTTTTCCGTTTTTAATAATTATTTTTTTGTCTATGAGAGTTTTTAAATCCCGCAATATTGAGTCTTCTGACACTCCCGGAAACATTTTTGAAAATTCATTATTTTGCATAATGCCATAATCCTGAAGATGCTCTACTATTTTTTCTTGTCTTTGAGTTAAATGTATTCTTCCTGAAACTTTTGCGATCTTTGTATCTTTTGCCAAAATTATAATCTTCTCCTTTATTATCGATGTTTCCCGCGCAAGGCCGTCGGTAAAGTATTCCAGCCAAACAGTTAGGTCTCCGTTATTTTCCCAAACAGATTTAACAGAATAATCATATTTCCCAAAATTTTGAGTGTAATACTCCTCAAGACAGATATAATTTCCAAACGAATATCCGTTTCTTTTGAGAATAATTAAAGCCAAAAGATTTGACACTATTGAATTCATGTTTTCGAAGGGAATTGCACTTTCTATTTGAATTTTTAAAATTCCCGAAAGTATTATCGGATGTGTTTCTTTAGCTTCAAGTGAGTTAAACCAGTCAATCATACTCTCCATTTCTGCTAAGATCTCCTCCGGATTTGTTCCCAAACTATTTTTTCTACTTCTAAAAGCACCCCCAATACTTTTAATGTCGTCAAACTCAAAACTTTCTAAAAACGTTTCATTCAAATTTACCTTTTTTATTAAGGTTAAAATATTATTCGCTTCTTTTGACGGGGGATTATTTAATCCGTCAACAAATTTTTTTATAATTTCAACCGAAAAATTTTGACCGATGACTTTTAGTGAGTTTGAGATACACCTTATTTGAGCATCTTTTTTGAGCTGTTTTTCCCAGCTTGGCATTATCCTAGCGTTTTCGATAATAGACCTGGCATATTCAATGTCAGAAATATTTTTTAAGATAGAGTTTGTAATAGTAAATTCCGGAAGATACATTAAAATAATTATTGCATAATTCCCGCACTAAAGCTCTATAAATTTAACTTTTTTCATGAATCCATCTATGTGTTCGTGAGGCTCCGCGCTTGTTATTATGGTTTGTTGAAGATTAATTACCTCAAGAATCGCGCCTCTATGTTTTTCGTCAAGTTCGGAGAAGATATCATCCAGTAGCAATACCGGTCTTTTTTGTGTAATTTGGGTAATAAAATCTATTTCACAAAGTTTAATTGCAAGAAGAGTTGATCTTTGCTGGCCTCTTGATCCAAAAGACGACAAGTCAAAACCGGATACATTAATCTTAAAGTCATCCCGGTGAGGGCCAATAAGAGTTGTCTTTGCGTAAATTTCCTTTTCTTTGTATTTTTCAATTCTATTTTCACTTATTTCATTTTTCAGATACAAAACGTCTATGTCTGTTTTAACTTCATTAAGTTTTTTAATATACTCCGTCATATTTTTTTGCAAGAAACTGAAAAACTCATTTCTTTTTTCTTGAATTATTTTTCCTGATTCGATAAGTTTTTCTTCCCAAAATTCAATCTGTTCTTTTCCGCGGCCAAAGTCCCTTACTTGTTCAAGTAGTTTGTTTCTTTGTCTTAGGGATTTTAAATATTTTAAATGAGCTTGTTTATATTTATAATCTACCTGAAAAAAAAGTGAGTCTATATATTTTCTTCGTACAGAAGGCGTTGCTGAAAACATTTCGATACTTTGCGGGGCAAATAAAACACTGTTAAAAGTTCCCGCAAATTTATTTAAGGCTTTTGTTACTCCGTTTATTTTTACTTTTTTGGATGATAAATTTTCTACTTTGAGACTTTTTACAATGGTTCTATCTATAATTGTCATTTCGAGTTTAATCTTTTGACCTTCAGATTCAACAATTAATTCAACGTCGCAGTGTTTACTATCATGAGAAATCATTTCTAAGTCGTGCCTTGACCTTAGTGATTTAGTTGTTGACATTAAATATATAGCCTCAAGAATATTACTTTTTCCCGAACCGTTTGGGCCGTATATTAAAAATGTTTCACCCCCAAAATTAATTTCAAGTTTAGTATGGTTTCTAAAGTTTACCAGTTTTATTTTTTTTAATTTCATATTTGTGAACTTGGCAGGTGGGACAGTAGTATGTGCCCCTTGAATTTATTTTTTTAAATTTAATTTTTGTACCGCAATTCTTGCAATTTTTTTGGTCATAAACTCTAAAGAAGTTTTGATGACTGCCGTACCTTCCAAATGCATCTACGTACATTTTATCATTTAAAGTTGAACCCCTATGTAGTATCGCTTCCTTAATTATTTCTTTGGCGTTACTAAGCAGCACTTTAGCTTTTGCAATTTTTATATCACCCGTTTGAGTTAAAGGATGGGTTTTTGACATCCAAAGTAAATCGTTTACATATATATTTCCTATTCCTGATACAATTGATTGGTCAAGAAGCGCGTTTTTTACGTTTGTTTTTTTTGTTAAAAGAGCTTTGAGAAATTCTTCAGGTGAAAGAGAGCCTTCCAAGATATCAGGACCGTACTTGTTTTTTAGATCTTTTATCAGGTCTTTTTTAATAACTTCGGCTTTGCCAAACATCCTCATATCACAAAATCTTAATTGTCCTGCTTTCCCGTTTCTAGTAAGAGCGATTACAATTCTTTCCCAGTCGTCGCTTGGATGTTCAGGTTTTCTTATTAATAACCTTCCTGTCATAGCAAGATGAAAAATCAGAAAAGTTTCGTCCGAAAGTTCAAATACTATATTTTTTGAAATTCTTGTTATACCGTTTATTTTTTTATTAATTAAGTTTTTTTTAAATTCATTCTGTTTTGGATTTGTTTTAAAATTATTCTTGACCTTAACACTTTGTATAACAAAGCCAATTAAATGTTTATTTAGGTCAGTCACAATTGTATGTACCTCCGGAAGCTCAGGCATTATGTATTCCCCATTTTTCGTACACAAAGTTTTTAAATTCACTTATAAAATTTTTCTCATCAAACTTTAAGGTTTGTTTTTTTATTTCTTCCGGGTTGAATTCATTTCTTCTTATTTTTTCATCAAATATTTTTACTTTGCCAATAAACTCGTCAAGTGAAAGATTTTCAAAAAACAATCCGTCTGTATTTTCTCTCATAATTTCTTTTACACCACCGGATTTATGTGCCAAAACAGGTTTTCCATGTGACATTGCCTCAACAACCACCATGCCAAAATCCTCTTCAACTACAGGAAATATAAATCCCAAACAGTTATTAAAATACGTATTTTTTTGTTTCTCAGAAGTTCTTCCTAGAAATGTTATGTTTTTTCCGGCCATTCTTTTAAGTCTTGATTCTTCGGAGCCTGTTCCGGAAATTACAAGGGGTATATCGAGAAGATTAAATGCAGAAATAACAAAGTCGAAATTTTTATATGCGGAGAGTCTTCCGTGCATAAAATAGTACGGTTC
>Ga0209211_10006080_pt1 | contig 17700 bp, 19 predicted proteins | sample RifGroA2_FD_183992 | JGI IMG/M metagenome (GOLD analysis project Ga0209211, IMG submission 183992) | Groundwater microbial communities from Rifle, Colorado, USA - Groundwater A2 (SPAdes) (version 2) | ecosystem: Environmental > Aquatic > Deep subsurface > Groundwater | place: Rifle, Colorado... | reverse complement strand
GTAAAAATGCCTGTCTTCGCGGTTCTCGCCGTTGTAGCGCATCAATTTTGCTTTTTCGGCAATCGCAGGATCATTCGTTGTGAGCATTCCGCTCCCACCAAAACCTCCCAATGCTTTTGCCCAGTACAAACTAAAACATCCCACAACGCCGAAAGATCCGGCTGACTGCACAGCGCCGTCTGCCATCTTCATGCTGGCGCCTAGAGACTGCGCTGCATCTTCTATTACTATCAAGCCTTTGCGCTTTGCGATATCCATAATCACTTCCATGTCGCAGAGCCGGCCGTTTAAGTGTACGGGCATAATGGCTTTTGTTTTGGGCGTGATGGCTTTCTCCAAAAGCTTTGCATCCATATTAAAATCTTGGCCAACATCTACGAGCACCGGTGTCGCCCCCGCAAGATATATAGAAGATATACTCGCGATAAACGTGTGAGCCACGGTAATTACCTCATCCTCCTGGCCAACGCCGGCCGCCTGCACAGCCACGTCTAAAGCTGAAGTGCCGGAGTTCACGCCAATGCCATACCCTACGCCTACAAATTTGGCAAAGTCTTCTTCAAACTTCCAGAGCTCTTCTTTGTTGACAATGGCGCCTCGGGAAAGCGCATTGTCGAACGCTTGTATGAATTCTTCCCTATGATCGGCATACTGCTTTGCCGGATTCGCAAACCGCACTTTGTATTCCATATAGTTTTATGGTAGCTCAAAAACCTTCCTTTCGCAAGTTTGACATACTCTAAAATTTATGCCACTATTTTCTCCAGCACCAACCGGCACTCGCCACCACTCATTTCCGATGAAAGGCGAAAACGAGGAGGCAGAATGCCCACCGAAATCCGGTATAGCCGAGGTACTTCGCAATATCCAGAAGACCTCCCTATCTTCTTCCCGACCGGAACAAAGGAAGGATTGTTCGGGGTCGTGGACGGGGTTTCTGGCCTGTGGTTTGGGCAGCCGCCGCTTTTCAGCGGGAAAACCGGCGGCCAGATCGCAAGCAGCGCCCTTGTGGCAGCGTGCGCTGCCGAACGCTCTGCCGAAGCGGCAATCCCCAAGGCGAACCGCCGCCTACGCACCAACGCAAGAAAGACTGGCTTGAATCTTCTCCGGAGCGAAACTCTGCCGGCAGCGGCATTCACGCTTGCCGACATCGAAGGCCAGACGCTCTGGCAAGCTGGCGACTGCATGGCGGTGTGGGAAACCGTCAGGGGATCGATTTCGTTCACACCCAACCCCATGCTGACGTATGAGCGGTGGGTCCTCGGGCTGCGCGACGAACTTGTGGCAAAGTACGGAGACCGAAAACGAGCCATGCAAGAGTTTTTCGGCGAAACGCTCGTGCAAACCAGAAGACAGTGCGTAAACACGAGCGATGCGCTTGGATACGCTGTCCTGAACGGACAGCCACAATTCCTCGGGCATGTGCGTCGGTATCTGCTCCCTTCCATAAAAAACCTCCAGCGCGTTCTCCTGTTCACGGACGGCCTCATGACAGTCGAAGATACCGCTCGCCTCGACTTTGGCGAGTGGATTCTCGACCTCTATGACCACGGCGGGTTCGAAGCAATCCTTGCTCGGACTCGTGAAGAGGAGAATCTCGTAGCCGCCAGAAGCCACGAGTTGCACGCCGAAGCCACACTCGTGGTATGGGAACCATAGGTTATAGCACAAGCCCCCCCGACAAGGCTACGCCGTGTCGGGGACTCTTTCTTTCAAATCAAAATGCAAAAAGACCTTCCGTAATTCTATAATTCTATCGTTTTAAAACTGCGATAGCATAATTAAAACGATGGTTTGAAGTTACGTTTGCACGACTCTAATTTTGCCTCCCGGAACACAAATACCAATTTCCCTTCCATAAACCACTCCGGGAATTTTTATGCTCAAAAGCTCGACTGTATCATCAGCATGCGACTTTACGTCTGACGGACATGGATAGTAAATATACCCTTCGTACTTTTCCCCCTCATAGTCGATCGATGTTTTTACGAACCAAAATGTCTCTGTAAGTTCTTCAAACCACGTACAGGTTATCTCATAATCTGGCTTTAGTATTTTAAAAATAAACGGCGAGATATCTACATTAATAGTCCCACTATACATTTCGGGAATGCCCTCCACTCCTGCTTGTTCAAAGAATGGCTTTTGCAAAGCAATCGTATTGTTGAGTTTCATTCCGAGCTTGATTGGCGGATTTGGGTTCAAACCAGAAGCTATCCTCAAACCCTTTTTTATTTTCCCTTTTACCACCACTTCTTTCATGGAAGTATTATACGCTAAAATCCTCTCTCCGCAAATTTGACAAGCCATAAAAATAGTGTTACTATCTCCCCAGTATTCGACCCCATAGGAAGGAGGGCGAGATGGCGATCAGGAAGATTGTTTTCGACATGGAAGGCACGATTCTCGGTCACGAGTTGGAAGAGATCCACTTCGAGGCGTTCCGCCTCGCGGCTGCGGCAGTCGGGGTTTTCTTTGACCCCGACAACATTGTCGCCGACATGGCGAGCAAGATCCCAAATGCAATTGGTGGCGGCGATCGCACCAACTGCGAGGGAATCTGGCGTCTGTCAAGCCGCCAGACATCCGTAGAAGAGATCATGAGACTCAAGAAGAGTCTCTACGGTGATATGGTGGAGAGGCTGGAATCCATCGCGCCCCGCCCCGGCTTCCTCGAGGTATTCGAGGCGATTCGCCGCCTCGGCCTTAAGGTGGCAATCGCCTCCCTGACCCCGCGGAACCAGGCGGAAGTCTTACTCGAGCGTTCGGGGGTTGGGAAGCTTTTCAAGGGGCACCCTGTGCTCCTCGAGGACTTCGGTGGGAAGGCAAAGCCTGCCCCCGACGTCTACCTCGAAGCAGCTCGCCGACTGGGCATTCGCCCGGACGAGCAGTTTGTTTTCGAGGATTCGCCGTCTGGCGTGAAAGCGGCTCACGCCGCTGGATCGCCGGTAATCGCGATGCCCATCTTCACTTTCCCGGAGAACCTCGCGAAACTCCGGGAAGCGGGCGCCTTGAAGATCTTTTTCAGCTGGGAGGAGGTAAACATCGTTCAGCTTCTCCGGGAGCTGAACAGCTAACCAAACTCAAGCCCCCGACACGGTGCAACCGTGTCGGGGGCTCTTTCTTTCAAAACAAAACTTAAAACACCCTCCATAATTCTATCGTTTTAAAACTGCGATAGCATAATTAAAACGACGGTTTGAAATTATGCCCGCATGTAACATGCGATGCGCTTACTATAAAATTCAGCGGCCGCAAGAATTTATAGTATTCGGAGCGATAATATTGTTTCTGCTATTACCTCTATTGCCTAAATGTTCTTTATCCAGCCAGCAAGGTGGCGGAAACCTTCTTCGATTTCCTCGGGACTGCAGGCAAAAGAAAAACGAAGGTGGCCTTCGCCATAAGGGCCAAACGCAACTCCCGGGATCGTAACAACTTTGGCTTCTTGCAAGATCTTCACGGCAAGTTCGGCAGACCCCATTTCAGATTTCGAGCCCGCCCTGAGCGAAGTCGAAGGGTACTTTGCAAGAATATAGTAAGCGCCTTGCGGTTTTTGATACTCAAAAAATTCAGAAAGTTCGTCTAACTTTTTGCACATTAACTCACGGTTTTCTGTAAGTTTCTCCGCAAACTCCGCAACACTCTTTTGATCTCCGCGCAAAGCCGTAATGACTGCTTTTTGCGAAATGGCAGGCGCGCAAATAGCAAGAGCATCATGCACCTTAAGCATATGCGCCATAATGCCCTGCTCTGCAAACGCATACCCCACTCGGTAACCAGTAAGAGCATACTTTTTTGAAAAGCTTCCGCACAGAATAACACGATCTCGAATGTCGGAAAAAGAAGCCGGAGAAACATGTGTTTTCCTTTCATACACAAGAAAGTCATATGTTTCGTCGGTTATAAGAACGAGATCATGCTCTTTCGCAAGGTCTGCCAAAATTCGCAGTTCCTCTTCTGCAAATACTGTTCCCGTGGGATTGGAAGGATGCGAGAATAAAATCGCTTTCGTTTTTGGACTCACCTTTTCGAGTAGAGCTTCTTTGTTCAAATGCCAGCCGCGCTCCTCGTCTAAAGGAACAAACACTGGCACGCCGCCCAGCTGAAGAATTTGTTCTGAATACGACGCAAACGAAGGCGAAAGCAACAGTACTTCGTCGCCCTCGTCGACCACCGTAACCAAAGCGCACATAACAGCTTCCTGGCAGCCGGAACTTATCATAACTTCGCTAGAGAATTTTACGTTCTCAACCCCCTTTCTTGCCATTAAGTCTTTTGCCACAAGCTCTCGCAATTCTGTAATGCCGGGCTCCAATGTATAGCGAGCAGTATCTTTTTCTTGCAGCGCCGCGCGGATGCCTTCCTTAATGTACTCTGGCGTATCGAAATATGGGATACCCTGCCCAAAAGAAACAATTGCTGCTCCAGTATCTTGGTGCACCTCATCTGCCAGAATCGACATTTCTTTAATAGGCGAGAGAACGATTCTCTGCACGCGCTCTGAAATATTTTTTGTTCGAACCTCGCGGCCCAAAACTTCAAAAGCGGATCTTTGCATATTCGAGTATTGTACTCTAAAAACTCTATTCCACACAAGTTTGACATATACTAAAATTTCTATTATACTTATGCCTATCGGAAATCCAGCTCTTTTTAGGAAAGGAGGCCAGAAATGGCAGAGAAGATCCGGGCGGACAACATAGCCGCCGTGGCAATCATTTTCCGGGCGGCGGATCCCCGCGAGATTTTCATCGACATCAAGGATGGCGGGTATCCACTCAAGGCGTTCAGGTGGATGCTCTGCCCTATTGGGGGCAACTGGATCGGGCCGACGGCCCGCGCCGACCGCAACCCGCGCGCCACGCTCTGCCGCGAGATCGGCGAAGAGCTGTCGCTTGATCCCACGGAGGTCTCGACCGAAGAGGCCACGCTTCTGGGGCTTGCCCAGGAGCAGGCCACGTACGTAGTCCCCAAGAAGGGCGTTGCGCCGACCCCCTGGGATCGTGCCAGACTCGAGTCCCTCAAGTACGCGTTCGCAAACACTGCAGAGCCCTTCGGGGATTTCCTGGTCAGCGTCCCGAAGTCGGTGTTGGATCGAGGCGTTCCGGACAACACGCGGATTGGGTATACCTCTATCCTCTCCTACTGGCGCGTGCCGGTAGGCGAGGAGGACTGGGCGACGCTCGTATCGCTGTACGAGAGATACGGCAATCTCTCTGTAGAGAGTATTGCCGTGCTCACGTCGCTCGACCAAATCGTGGCCACAAACCAGTATACCTGTTGCGGCCACGACCGGATCCTGCAGCAGTTCTTTGCGGCCATGGGGTGCGTCGAAGCGATACACCTCCCTCTGTTGCCAGAGATCACATGCAGCTACCTGCACCAGCCGCTCGCGACGTACGAGAAGTACCTCGAGCGGTACGACATCATCAGACACCCATAGCACCTTCGCAGCGCCTAGCGGAAATTCGTTTTCGTATCAACGATAACGAGCCCGCCCGGCGCTTCTTTTTTATTTGACAACCGCAAAAAAGAGTGGTAATTTTTAGACACGCGAAATCGCGCACCATCAAAGGAGGTTTGGGGTGGAGAATCTACAACAGGAACAGCAGCTCGCGATCAAACTGGCTATCGATGGAGGAACTATAGTCACGGGGGCGCTCGACTCGGCAAACAGAGACCCAGTAAGCCGTCGGTGGTCTCCAACGCGTCGCACCGTGTTCAAAACTGGCATCGATGTGGCAGTTGATCGCATGGTGCGGAAGAAGATCGCACACGCCTTTCCCGCAGATGCTATCCTTTCTGAGGAAAGTGACTTTCGGAAGGGAACCTCTGGGAGAGTTTGGGTGGTTGATTCCATCGACGGAACCTTGAATCTTCAGGGCCCGTTGTTTGGAATGTTTGGGGTTTGCGTGGCGCTCGCGATCGGGAACACCCCCGTCTTAGGGATTGTGTACTCGCCGATCATGTGGCGCGTACCCCGTGGGAAACTCTGGATTGGAGAGATTGGAAAACCGACTCTCTATTCCTCTGATTACCCGGGCTTTGAGCCCGCGCCAGTTCGGGTTTCTGATTGCCGGATACGCAATCACGCGATCGGAGGCTGCGACGGCGGAAAACACAATCGGCTCGCAGCGCACCCTTATCGCGCCAAACTCGAACACGACACGCAGGGAGTGACCTGCGTGTACAACATCGGCTGCGCCTCCATGGCGCTGATGGGTGTAGCCACCGGCGAATGGGATTTCTACTGCGCCACATCGCTGGAACCAGAGGACATGGCCGCCGCAGTGCCGATTCTCCAAGGCGCCGAAGCTGTAGTCACCACTCTCGACGGCCGGCCATGGACTATAAAAGAGCCGTCGATCCTGACGGCCAACCCTCTACTCCATGGCGATCTCCTGCAGTACCTAAACTCGTAACGATAAACACAACTCGAAAGCCCCTACCGAGAACGATCTGTACGGAAGGAGAAGCTAATGCCCGAACAAATCGTTGAACGGAGACAAATTCCTCTCCCCCCACTTCCACCGGGAAGCGAGTCATCACTTGGCGTCGTGGATCTTGTCTACGACGACGGCAGCGTAAAGCGGTTGTGGACAAAGGATGACGGCGTGCAAGTGCTCGGCCTCACGCCCGAGGGCAAGGTAATCGCCATCAGAGAACGCGGCTACACACACCTTGTCGGAGGATTTGTGGAGCCCGGCGAAAATCCGGAGACAGCCGCTAGAAGGGAACTACTCGAGGAAACCGGCTATATCGCCGAATCTATCGAGCTCCTGGCTGCCCCTTATCAGGACAGTGGAGGGAGTGAAAGAATCATCTGGCTCTGTCTCGCAACCGGCTGCCGGAAGGCCCAAGATAGCGAAACCGGCATCGGTGTAACACCGATGTCCCCAAGCGAACTCTGGCAGCACATTACGAATTGTATCGCCAACCCAAGCGAAAAACGCCGAGGCATCATGTCGCTTGCGGTAGCGACCCTTGCATTCCAAAGACTTGGGTTGCTCACCTTCAACACACCGTAAGGAGGAAAAACATGGGATCGATGGTCATCGCAATCGCAGGCCTACCCACGACTGGAAAGACAACCCTTGGAAGGGCGCTTGCGAAAGCAACTCATTTGCACTTTGTCGATATTGACGAGGGGCCGGCGCGCTGCGCCCCGCCACAAGAAGAAAATCCGCTACGTTCCGATGAAGCGCGCGCTCGCGAGCGAGCACGCATGACGGTGGCTTACGACACTCTCCACGCCGCTGTACAAGCAAACCTTGTACAAGGCTTCTCCCTTATCATAGCAGCCACGTACTCGCGGCACAGCAGTCAAGATTTTCTGCAGGCAGCCGTAGCACGTAGGGGAGGAGTCCTCAAGATCATCTGGTGCCAGTATCACGACACTCCAGAGGAGATCGAACGCCGCGTAGCTGATCGCCTCGCTCACGGCGCAGTCGGCGGATGCCGATCAACTTCCCACTATCTTGACGATAAAGGGCGGTATGAAGGTATTAAGTTACCTCACACCGTTGTCTTGATGGATGGTGGGGAAGAAGGCACTCAAAAAGCTGTGGAGAAAGCGCTCGCCTATATCCACAGTTGAAGACAACACACAAAAACCCCCACGGTCGCACAGACTGCGGGGGAATTCTATTTTTATTTCACAAACGAATATACGCGGGGCCGGGCTCTGCGTATGTTTTTTGGATAATATCCCGAGTTTCTTCCGGATCTTTTGGAATATACGTTTTCATTCCAGGCAATTTGCTCAAGAAATCAATCTCTTCGTCTTTGCGCAACAGGTTGTGGCTAAAGCCTAAGAACTTGTATTTCTCTGACCCTTTCACTCCGAGAATCTTCACATTCGCTCCATGCATGCAGATGGCGTTCCTCACCATCTCGTGAACTCTGAAGGTAACAAAATTTATCATAGAATACAGATAGGGTTTTTTACCGCTTAACGCCAAAGCCGCGGCGATGATAGTTGAACTTGCCTCGGTCACGCCAAAGTTAAAAAATCTGTCGGGATACAGTTTCTGGAATTTCTCCGCATAGTTAAAACCGACATCGGGAATAATAAAAACAATATTTCTGTCTTTTTCTGCCAACTCGCAGAGAGTATCAATAAATACTCGCCGATTATCTTGTTGTTGAACTACTTCACCCATGGGAAATTGATAATTCTTGCATTGCTTCGGTATATTCTTCTTCAGAAAGATTCTTGTAATGATACACGTTGTTGTTTTCGGCCCTCTTCCAACCTTTTCCCTTAGTTGTATCGCATACGATCATGCGCGGGGACTGGACCCGAGATCCTGCAAAAGCAGCTTCAATCTGTTCAAAATTATGACCATCTATCCGCTCCACAGCCCAGCCAAATGCCCGAACCCTCTCGTCGAGCGGTTCAATGTTCAAAATCTCTTCTGTTTTTCCCATTGCCTGAAATCGATTGTTGTCCACCCACACCACAAGATTTGAAAGGCCATGCTGCTTGGCGATTAAGATTGATTCCCATGTAGTACCTATTTGCATTTCTCCATCTGACATAAGGATATGGACTGTTCCGTTGTCTGCGTTGAGCTTTTTTGCCAAGGCAAATCCAACGCCCGCAGGCAAACCAAACCCCATGCTTCCGCCGGCAAACTCCAGCCCAAACTTTCCTTGCGGCTCTATCAGACCTATATATTCTGTTTCGTTCGGCTGGCAATATCGTTCCAAATCTTTCTCTGGGATAACCCCCTTTTGCCCAAGGAAATAATACACAGAAGCCGCCACCCAACCCTTGCTTGCAATAAATGTATCTTTCTGAAGATCCATTTTCTCGAAGAGAACGCTTAATATATCGATACAGCTAAAATTACTCCCAATATGGCTTGATTGAGCTTTGTATATCATGCGGAGAACGGTTTTGCGCGCATCGTTAGCTATTTTCTTGTACTCATTAAGTGTCATTGGAAAATCTCTATTCTTTGTTCCATATTCAGTTTATCTTCAAAATATGTAATCCAATATTCTCTATTTTTCCTTTTTGGAACTTCTCGCATCATACTCATCTAAAAACCGCGACGAAGAAGGTTTCTATTATGATTTTCATATCTAACCAGAAAGATTTTTTTCTTACATATTCTAAATTCAATCTAATTTTCTCTGGTTTAATTTTTTCGACATAGGTTTTATGGGGGTCTTTACTACCTTTCAAAATTTCTCCTTCGTGAGGATTTGCGAGGGTGGCAAGGCTTGTTATGCCCGGTTTAACACTTAGCATAATCTTTCTTGTCCCAAAATCAAGGGATTTAACTTCTGATGGAACTTCCGGTCTTGGGCCTACAATGCTCATTTCTCCCTTTATGACGTTGATAAGTTGGGGCAGTTCGTCGAGCTGAAACTTTTTCAAAAACTTTCCCATGCGAGTTAGCCGAGGATCATCTCCCGCCGTGGAAGGGCCTCCTATTTTATCGGCGTTTTGCACCATGCTGCGGAACTTAAACATACGGAATTCTTTTCCCTGCTTCCCCACTCTTAGCCCTTTGTAAAACACGGGGCCCGGCGAATCCAGTTTAATCGCGAGGGCGATGGCAAGAAAAATAGGAGCTATCAGCACGAGCCCCGCCAGAGCAGCCAAAAAATCAAACATTCTCTTCTCCATTGTTTCTTTCTATTGTTTCTTAGCTTCTCTTCGTTTTAGAATTCCCTGAAATATTTTTCTCATCAGAAGAATCTTTGGAAAATCCTTCGCTTTTTGGGGCTTATGCATAGACACATTCACTCCCTTTTCATTAAACCGCGGCACTAAATGCCAATGCACCTGCTTTACTTCATCCATATAGAGCAAATAGACTTTTTGTGTTTTGTAAACCTTGAGCAATGCATCTCTTGCAATATCTACCATATCCATTAAGTAGTTGTATTCTCCATCTGAAAGGTAGTGCAGGTCCGGAATCTGCTTTTTCCATACGACAACCGTATGACCCCATCCAATTGGATAAGAAGCAAAGCACACATACACCTTTTTATCTTCGTAAATAATCGCATTTGAGGGCGGATAAGGCAGCATTTTTTATCTTATCCCCTTTCTCATATAAAAACAATTAATGTATGCAAAAGGGGGTTCGCGCGCTGCGCGCGCGAGCCCCCTTCCCTTCCCTCCTATCTCAGTGCCTCGATCAGGAGGGGAATTTTCGCGAGATCGGTTAGGTTGCCCGATGGTTGCACGAGCAACTCGGGCCCCCTCTTCTCGCTGTCTGGATGGCGCGGGACAAGATGGAGGTGCACGTGGCCCGCCTCATTCCAATAGTTCATGTACACAAGGGAGCTAGGATACACTCTTCCCAAGGCCAACCTCACCCGGCGGATCACCGCCATTAGATGGTGGTATTCCTCGTCATTGAGATCGTTGAGGTCTGTAGCGTGCTCCTTCCACGCCACGATGGTATGCCCCTTGGACTTTGGTGCAAACGCCAGGCAGACGTAGCACCTTGCGTCCTCAAAGAACACTGATCCCTCTCGGGGCTCTGGAAAGCCGCAACATGAATGGTACACCCAGCACTTCCTTTAAGAGAACTTGCCTACGTCTATTCTTATATTAAAAAAGTGCAATCGTCAAGCTCTCTATCGCGTCACCCATCTCGCCAAGGATTCTTGCACACAAATACTATTTTGAACGCGTACTTTTGCAAAAAAGGAATGCGCAAGGGCAAGTCATCAATTCCTTCAAGCAATCGAAGCATAAGGCGCCCTCCCGGGGAATCAAGCAATGGGAACGCGAACAAAGAGATAAGATGGAAATAAAAAACCTCAACCCGCTCGAAATTCTGCCTCAAGCGCGCGAGTTCTTTTTGTCGCACAATGTGCGAGGCCGCCCACGATGTTCTCTTTCCTGTAATTCGGTTAAGGGCGCGTTTTGCGTTTGCCAAAGGATTGTGCCCAAAAGTTTCAATGCCAACCAACACTCCATCTGGCCGCAGCACTCGGGTAATCTCTTGTATTGCTTTGCCAAAATCCAATGAAGAAAACGTGCCTCCATCGAACACCACATCAAAAGAATTATCCGGAAATTCAAGCTTCTCGCAGTCCATGGCAAGAAATTTCGCTTTGTTCTCAACTTTTTCTTTCTCTGCGTTTCTCCTGGCGATCGCCAAAGCTCCTTGGGACAAATCAATGCCGACCACTTCTCTTGCATGCTCTGCAAGAAATTTCGTATGCACGCCGTTCCCACAGCCATAGTCCAGTACTTTTTTATCCTTTATCAGAGGAGCGACAGCAGAATACAGGAAACTATAACTTCCCAGCACCTGGGGGACAAATCCTTCCTCCTCCAGCTGGCGAGCTGCTGCTTCGTCATAATATTCAATTTCCTTCCTCTTCCTATCTTCCATTATTTTTTGTGCAGCTCAAACGTAAACATCCAAGACATCAATTTTACCAAAGGCAATTTGAGGAATACTTCGTCTAAAGCATTCAAGAGAGGCAGAGCAGATGGCACGTACGCAGCTGCAATACTAAACAAATGCCAATGCCTAATGTTTTTTACCTCAAAAAATCTTTTTGCAAACCCAATCTCTTTGTAGGAAAGAATGTGCCGCTTTTCCCAATCGGTGCGCAAATGAGGCGTAAGCATCCGATACGCCTTAATGGCAGGATTGCAATCCAATGCCTCCACTGCCAAAAGCACTCCTCCCCTTTTCAAAATCCTCCTTAACTCCGGAAACGCATACGATAAATCCAAATGATGTAGCATGCCAGAACAGATAACAACATCCACAGATTCATTAGGAAGACCGGTATTCTCGCAATCTCCCTGGAGGAAATAGGTATTTCTCAAAACCCCTTCTTTTTCGGCTAACGCGTGGGCATTCTTAATAGAAACATCGCTTATATCCAAACCAATTGCCAGCTCTGCCCCCGCTTTCGCCGCTTTCACGGCATTCTCCCCATCGCCGCAGGCATAATCCAAAAAGATTTTGCCCTTGCTATGTTGAGCTATCCAGGCATCAACATACTCATTAATGAGGTGCGCGGTCTGGTAGAACTTGGCATTCTCGTGAAGCTTCTCATACTCGCCTTCCGCAAGGGTTTTATCTTTGTCTATATTATGAAATTCAATTTCCTTTTGTTTCCTCTCGTCCAAAGAAGCCAGCCACTCCTCGTTTGTTTTCTTGCTTACAGTGTCTAACTGTTCAATAAGTTCTTGTGTAGTCATACCACGAGTTTCGCTATGCCAATGAGAGACCCTAACCCATACCCAATATGGCGGGCTCCGAAAGCAAGGGGCATAGCGAATAGCAACTTATTATCTCTCTCGATTATGGCAATTTTTAAAGAGAAAAACAAGGAAAGCAGCATATAAGGCCAAATGCTTACGGGCAGGGTTAAGACAAAGATCAAAGGGATATAATGCCTTAAGGAACCTGAAACAAAACCAAATTTTAGAGGATATGTCGTCCAAATGCCATCGGTAACATTATGCACAAAAAAATCTTTCAGGTTATCGGAAGAAGGGTAGTACAATGCCTTGATATCCGGAAACAGCATAATTTTCCCGCCCGCCTTCCGCAACCGTAAATTTAAATCCAAATCTTCTATCTTCTCCATACGTTCGTCGAACATGCCTATCCTCTCAAACACTTCTCTTCTATAACAGCCGAAAGCAACGGTATCGACTTCCATTGGTTGCCCTGCGCCTGTCCGAAAATATGACCCGCCTGCTCCAAACATATGAGAAAGGCAAATGGCTATGGCTCTTGCCATAAGAGTATTTTTCGCGGGAATGCTTTGAAGCGCTCCTCCAACATTATCTGCTCCGGATTCCTCCAAATGCTCAACGCATTTTGAAATATAATCTTTCGCATATACGCTGTGCGCATCCATTTTGATGATAATATCGCCCTTTGCATTTTTAATGCCCACGTTCATTGCCGCTGGCGTAATAACTTTTGGATTGTCCAAAAGCTGTATCTTGTATCTTGTATTTTGTATCTTGTATCTTTGAACGATTTCTCGCGTGCGATCCTTGCTCATTCCATCCACTACTAAAATCTCCGCCTTCCCTGCAGGATAGTTATTTGCAAGTATCGAGTCCAAACACTCTGCAATATGCCGCTCCTCGTTCAAGCAAGGGACTATGATTGTAACAACAGGCAATATTCTTTCAGGCATATAAATCATTTTCTACGCCTCCTATACGCTTTAATCATCGCGACTGCGGCGTTCTTTAAAAGCACCCTTGCTCGCAAGTACGCGTTTTCGCCAAAAACTTTTATGTACACTTCCTCCGTAAATCTTTTTGATTTGAAAAGAATAAAAAGAAACTTGTTCTTTTTGAGATAGACAAGAACTCTATCGTATTCACCTCGATCATATTCTACTGCTTCAATAGTTTCTTCTTTTCGAGCCAGTAAAGCCTGCGTAATGGGCAGGAAAGTATCGAAGCGCCTTTCTACTCTAAAACCGCATTTTTTTAGCAGAGTTTCTAATGTCTTGCGGCTGAAATAAAAGGTATGAGGGATGGCGAACTGTGAAAAAGGCCTATCAAATTTGTAGAAATCTGGTGTTGCTATATAGAGAATACCGCCATCGGCCATTAAACTATAGAGTATCTTGAAGTCCTTGTCCGGCTCAATAAAGTGTTCGACCACTTGATCGAGAATCACGCAATCAAATTTTTTCTTTCCTCCAATTTCTTGGGCGAATTCTGAAAGCGATTTGTTGGAACATTCGATATTATACAACTCCTCTAAACTCTTGCGGTGCTCTTCCTTTAAGCCCGGATCTATGCCCATGAGATTGCGAAAGCCGTCTTGCTTGAACAAAATGAGGGCTTCACCGACACCACAACCCACCTCAAGTATCGCGGCTTCCCTCGACAGATAACCCTTCAGATCACTAAACACTTTTTTTGCCCCTCGGCTTTCTACCGGCTTGTCATAAAACTCTTTACTATCAACGTCATGAGCAAGATAACCGCCGAATAAGTCTTTGCGGTAGTTTTTATACAATTTTTCCATATACTCACTTTCATCCATGCGCGGATTCAAACAAACCAAACCGCACGAACGACAGAGAGCAACGGTAAAAATGCTCACGCCGTACACCTTGTGAAACTTAGCGCCACCACAAATAGGGCAAACAAAGAAAAATGTTTTTATCTTTCTTTCCATGTTTTCATCCATCTTACGCCATCAATTATTATTTTATTCTTTCCGAGTATACTCACCAGAGAAACCATGCCGCGCACATCAATAGAACGGAAATCTCTGTACCTAATAAGCTTTTGCTTATGGCTTCTTCTCAAAAACGTTATAAAGTCAGAAACTCCATTGTTGATATGGGCATAACTCCGAATAAGAAAATTAACTGAATAGGCGCGGAACAACTTCTCGTCCTTTTTTGACAACGCTGCGGGCAAACTATCTCTGAAAAAAGAAAGGAATGCTATGGATCCTTGCCCATACGCCTTTTTTGCAACCTGTGAGTATTGCCCAGAATGCAAACGATAATTAAGCAGGGGGGCTGCAATAAAAGCGGAGGGCCCTTTTTGAGAAATCTCCACAAGGAGCGCGCTGTCGGCAAAGTCAGAGAATCTGCCCGGCTTCATGCGGGAATCGCCAATGGCATCCACCCGATACATCACAGAATCAAACGCGCATCTAATCCATGACATCCACGCTTTTAAAAACTCGCGACCATTTTTATACATACTATACTGTATCTCATTCTCGTCAAAGTTCTGGAATCTATGAATGTTTTCTCCTAAAACTCCCTTGAAATCTGAGCCTACAAATACGACTTCTTTATGCGCGTCCAAAAAAGAAGTTTGGAGCTCGAGCATTTTTGGATGCATTGTATCGTCATCATGAAATATGGACAGATATTCTGATTCGAATGGGTAACCTAAAATACGATTTAAATTTCCCTCCGCGCCCACATTTTTGTTGTTGCCGATGAAACGTATTCTATTGTCTGCAAGCTTTTCCAATTCTTCCTCAACCGGCTCATCCGAAGCATTATCGAATACGAAAATAGAAAAATCCTGAAACGACTGGTTCAAAACACTATTAATACATTCTTTGAGGTATTGAAGCCTGTTATAAGTAGGTATGGCTACGGACAATTTTTTACGCATGCTTTTTTAGAAATTCGGTCACCACATTAATCATGTACGTTCTTTTTTGTTGTGTTATGCCAGGGTACACGCCAATCCACAACAGATTGTTCATAACCAAATCTGTATTCTCCAAAGAGCCTTGGACCCTATAAAGGATAGACTTATACGCTGGCTGCTTGAGCAGATTTCCCCCAAGGAACATTCGCGTCATCACCTTCCTGTCTTCGAGGTATTGAACCATATCGTTTCTCGAAAAAGGAGCTGTGAGTTTCACGAGAATGGGAAAGCCAAACCAGCAGGGATCTGCCTCTTTTTCCTGCCGGGGAGAAGCAAGAAACTCGCTGTAGGGCTCAAGAGCTTTTTTGAGGGCAGCAAAATTCTTTTTCCGAGCCTCGATAAATGCAGGCAATTTTTCGAGCTGTGCCAACCCAATAGCTGGCTGTAGATCAGTAATCTTAAGATTGTATCCGATATGAGAAAAAATATACCTGCGATCGTATCCGAAAGGCAGTTCTCCCACTTTTGAGGAAAACCGGTTGGTTTGCATCCCAGGTTCGTCGAATTCCCTGCCCCAATCCCGAAAGGAAGCAATAATCCTTTTGAGCGTTTCGTTACTGGTGAGCACCGCGCCTCCTTCCCCCATAGTCATATCGTGGCTTGCGTAAAAACTACAAGTAGCAATATCGCCAAAGGTTCCCGTGTACTTTCCCTGATACTTCGAGCCTACGGCATCACAGTTGTCTTCAATAAGCCATAGCTTGTATTTTTTTGCGATACGCAAAAGCTCCCGAAGGTTCGCGGGGTTGCCGAGACCGTGAGCCACAAAGATTGCCTTTGTTTTTGGAGAAAGCGCCTTTTCAATATCTCCAACCTTAATATTATACGTGTCGAGCTCAACATCGAGAAAAACAGGAACAAGGTTATTCTGCACGATGGGATTAAGTGTGGTAGGAAATCCGCACGCAGTGGTGATAACTTCGTCTCCTGGTTTCAATCGCCGTGCTCCCAGTTTTGGAGAAGTGAGCGCCGAAACAGCAAGCAGGTTTGCGGAAGATCCAGAATTTGTGAGAAGACAATACTTTACTCCGAGAAACGCGGCAAATTCTTTTTCGAACTGCGCTGCAAATCTGCCCATGGAAAGCCAAAAATCCAAAGCAGCATCCACCAAATTCATCATTTCTTTTTCGTTGTACACGCGGCCGCCATAACTAATCTGCGTCTGGCCCGGAACAAATATGACCTGCTGTTTCCGCACACGATAAAACTCCTTAACCTTTTGTGCAATCTCTTTGCGGATTTGTTTCTCTGTTCTCATGCTTCAGGATACAAATGTATATTTTTCTGAAACCATTCTGTGGTTTTTGTAATGCCAGAAACAAAATCGTGCTTTGACTCCCATCCAAATGCTTCCTTCGCTTTTGCGACATCTGCCACAAAAACTTTTGGTTCCTCGTAATAGCTTGGCCGCTGCCCATAGCGAACATCGAGCCGCCTGCCCAACACTTTCTCTACCGTGTCCACAACCTCCTGAATGCTGTGCTGTTCTCCAGAACCTGCGTTAAACATTTCTCCTCGATACGCACGCTCTTGGGTAATAATTTTTACAAACAAATCCATGACATCTTCTATAAAAATAAAGTCGCGTACATTATTCGGCGAACTTAACTCAACCGGCTGGTTGCGCAAGGCATGGAGAATGATCGAGGGTATCAATTTTTTGCTATCTTCATAATAGCCATAGACAGTGAACAAGCGTACGTTCACAACGGGCAGATTGTGCGCTTTCGCAAATTGTTTGAGCACTTGCCCTCCCGCAGACTTTGTGAGCGCATAAAAATTTACGGGGTCGCTCGGATCTTCCTCTTTCAGTTTAGATTCTTTTTCTTTATATTCCAAGGACGTGCTTGTGTACACGAACGATGAAATGGGGTGGTTTTTGAGCGCTTCGGCGAGATTCAGCGTTCCTTCAATATTTACCCGCATCATTGTTCGCACGTCTGTTTGCGCAGAAGCATACACGCCGTAACCTGCCAAATGTAACACAATGTGGGGCTGTATTTCGTCGACTGCATTTTGGACTGCGGCAGCATCTTCCAAATCCGTATAGCAAATCATAATCCTATCTATCACATCGTTCAATCTCCACAAATTCGTCCCTTCTTTTTCAATGACAACCACTTCAAACTCTCCCTCTGCAAGCAGCCTTCGTACCAAATTCGCCCCAATAAACCCCGCTCCTCCTGTTATTAAAACTTTTTTCATACGCCCCATTATACTCTTTGAATTTCGGCAACAATTGCCATGTGGTCGCTTATCCCGTCTTGCAGGCGAACATTGCTGCACTGATAAGACGGCGTGGTAAACAAGCCATCTACCATTAATGGTTTGCCCTGCATATTGTTGGCATCGCGATGCAACGCCATGTCGATACTCGTCATGTATTGCAAAGGAATATTGTCTTTGTAGTATTTGGCAAGGGTATCGAATATTTCCTTCCCACGCGGAGCGTTGAAGTCACCGCACAAAACAATTTCCGGGATGGTTTTTAAAATACCTAACAGACTTTGGAAATCGTCTCTCTGGTACTCATTCGCTTCCCC
>Ga0209211_10006079_pt1 | contig 17703 bp, 12 predicted proteins | sample RifGroA2_FD_183992 | JGI IMG/M metagenome (GOLD analysis project Ga0209211, IMG submission 183992) | Groundwater microbial communities from Rifle, Colorado, USA - Groundwater A2 (SPAdes) (version 2) | ecosystem: Environmental > Aquatic > Deep subsurface > Groundwater | place: Rifle, Colorado... | reverse complement strand
CGGCCATCTTCTCCATGTTGCGCCGACGGCACTGGAACAGGCCGTGGAGATACAGGCGCGCCGAGTCTTCGACCGAGCGGGTAAGGCTCTGGAAGCAGGGAATGTAGGGCGTGAAGTGGGAATCGAAGTGCGTGAGCGCGGAAGCGACCAGCGCAGAGATGCTATTCGGGTATTTGAGTTGACATCGTATTCATCAACTCCAAGGTAAATAACATGAGAATCAATGCTTTGCATTATATCAGATGACAACGGCAGATGTTTGAAATTCAATCTGACAAAGTAGAATTAGTCCATAGAGGAATACTGGAACATCCTTGGAATATTGGCATTTCCCAGTCGAACGGCAGCAATGCGCAATGTTGCTGCCGTTCAAGCAGCAAGCGTCCAATGACCGTTAAGGCCGACAACCGGTCCTACGGAGGGGTTGTGGCCGACTCTTCGCCGACGAAAAGAATTCATGGTGCCTTTAAGAGGAACACAAAATTGGCTGGTAGCGGTTGTTTACCTGGGCATCGCGGCGAGTCGCGCGGTCTGCGCCTGAATGCCCTCAAGGATCGGCACACTCACCTTTGCTGTAAAGCCTAGCGGCAACTCTGCTGCAACTTTCTCAAGCACGGCAGGCACCGCCGCCAGTACCTTCTCAATGGTCGCCTCGAAGGTCAGGCCCATAGCATTGCGTTTAGCCGTCTCGTTCCAGTGCCGTCGCTGGATGCCGTCAACGAGGTCGTGCTTGTTCTTGCCCCACACAGCCATGGCCAGCTTGAGTTTCTTGCGATCGAAAAGATTCGGCCCGGAGCCGGTCACCGGCCAGGCTGACATCACGTCGTAGAGCGGTGTCAGTCGGAAGCGTCCCTCGGGTTCGAGGAAGACGCTGAAGTTCTTTGCGTGCCCGTCCGGCGCCCCCAGCAGCCAGAAGATGAGCTGGGTCATGAGAAAGCGCTGCCGGTCAGCTTCAGCATCCTGACTGCCGCGCAACTTGTCGAGGATGGCATCGATACCCGGCCCGCCGTGGCTCTCGTACTTGTGCTGGGGCGGAATCCCCAGCACCTGGCAGAAGTCCTCCTGGGGAAGCCTCGCCCACCAGTCGGGAAACCGATGCCGGTCGAAGCGCTCGACGACCAGAACCTTGTGCGGCCCGAAGGACTCCATCCAGCAGTGCGCGACCGGCAAGCCGAACGCATTGAGTACGCGGCCGCAGAGCCACTCGTTCTCCACCGAGGTGGAGAAGTCGGCTTGTACTGCGCCGACCCGGCCGAGAGGCAGCTTGAGGATGTGGGTCGTCGGTGTGGTGCCCAGGGGGAGCTGCCACTGGTTGTCTTGCAGAAGCAGTGCTGTCTTCTCCTGGGCGCCGGCGAGCGAGATGCGCAGCTCGTCATGTTCGCCCGGGGGTAGGGGCGCGGCACTCAGCGTCTGGTCCAACAGAGCCACAATTCCAGCCGTGGTGAGGGGCCGGGCTTCGATGCGCCGCACCCCCGGCGTCGGGCTGCCGGCCGGCAGAAGCTGCACGGCGCCAACGCAGTCCCGGCCAATGGCCTGGAGCATCTGAAAAGCATGGGTGGGACTTACTCCATAGCGCCGCGCGATCCGGGTCCGGATGTCCCGACTGTCAGGCAGCAGGTTGTCGAACCAGGCCTCGACCACATCGCCACGGAATGGATCTGTTTCGCGGGTGAGGGGGAGCGACAGCGAAATCGGGCGCCGACGGGGATTGGCAAGCCACTCTTGCGCGTAGGCAAACGTGTGACCGTCACGCGGCGACACCGACCAAGTACCGACCCGCTCACCGTTCATCCAGACATCCAGTGCCTGGGACTTCGACGGGCGACCGGCCATTACCATTCCTCTCCGGACAGCTTACCGCCGGCCGTGCCTGTCGCCGCAGTCTTGCCGGACAGAGCGTGCCGTGGGGCCACCTGAAGCTCGGCATCGAGCGCCATCAGTACCGTCAGTAGCTGATCAAGGGTAACCTTTTCCGGGAATCGCTCAATTCGAGAAATTCGCTCCTGCGACAGCCCGAGCTTTTGACCTAGTCCAGCCTGCGACAAGCCCTGATTCTTGCGCAAGCGCTGCAGGAGTGGCGCCAGTTGTCCAGTGGTAGTGATGGGTGTGCCCATGGAAGCACCGTCAGTTCTGATAAGGAATATTGTTAGATTATTCTTTATAACGCATACTGTCAATATATTCTTTATGCAGCATATCTTGGTGATATTAGTTACGGTGTGAGTGGCTGTGAGGAAAGTATTCCTGGAAAATTTCGAGGCCTCTCACCATGGCAGCTTGTTCTTCAAAGTGTCGAGCGCAGCTTCGATCCGTTCGTCATGGATCCTGGCGCACGCTGATTTCCTGCTTCAATGTAACGATGGCGGAGCGCCATCCGCGCCGCAGCACTTTTTGAACTTCTTGCCACTGCCGCAGGGACAGGGATCGTTGCGACCGATCTTCGGGCCACCACGAACGATCGGTGCAATTTCCTTCTGACCACGATGATGATGAAAGTCGGCGTTGAATATTCCGGCCGGCTGGCTGCCGCGCTTCTCTTTCCAGTAGGCGTGGATTCTCACGAGCGCCGGTTCAATCCCGTTCATCCACGTCTCGGCATCCCCCGCGCTCTTTGTAATGTCGATACCCTCGTCGGTACCGAGGCGCAGAAATGGCGTGAACCATGTCGGTTGTCCCATGGATAGCAGACTCCACGCATCTTCGTTGAACATGAAGCCGGTAATGAAGCCTTCACTCCACTCGGCAGCGCCCCATTGGATGCCTCGCCAGAAGATCGTCTCGAATGAAGCCGGATCGGTGTCGAAGGTATGAATCACGCTGTTGTAGTGCCGCAGGATGAGCGACATGATCCGGCTGGCCTGCGCCTCGCTTGCAAAGTCGGCCTCGACTTCTCCACCCTCCATGTCCCACACCCAGGGCAGCCAGTCCGAGGGCGGCACCATGCGCGGGCCGATGGCGATGGCGGTCAGGAAGCCTTCCAGCGTGGAGACATCCATCGACGTATCCTCGTTGGCCTCGTTGGCAAGGAAGTCGTCAAGTTCGTTGAATTCTGTTTCCGAGAGAGGTTGATTCAGCCCCGTCATCTGCTGCCCATCAGGTGGCGAGCCAATCAGAGAATCTATTCCATCTTCATTGATAGTCTTCAGCACCTCGTCGAGTGCATCCTGATCGGTCGCAAACGGATCGTCCCATACGGTGGAGTTGCCGAAATCATCGACCACCTCCAGGAGCCAGCCGCCTTCGCCGTCGTCGTATATCTCGACTTGAACAGTCTTGCCATCTCGTGTCACTGATTGACAGAGCGGTGAGTGGCGCGGGAATTGGTCGAGTTCCGTCATTTCTTGTTTCGCATAATGTTGTGATGGAAATGCTGCGGTCCCTATTGTGCACCTTGAGAACAGCATCGGGATCAGCTATGAACATCGTCCAGCGGAGAACTGCTACTGGTAGTCATCCCCTTCGATGCGTTCGACTGCCGCGTTGTCTATCAGGCTGATGATCCCCTCGGATATTTCCTGGATCTTGCTCTCCGGCAGCCTGAGTGACTCGCAGTAGTTGTTCATCGCCGAGAAGTGCCGACTCAGGCAACGCTGGAGTTCCTCGGAATCAATCGATGTCACGCCAGGTACCACCTCGATGCTGTCGCACAGGCAGCTTTCGATGACCTTGATCGAGTCGTCGGCCTGCGACAGGAAGAAGAACCAGTACGGCCACATCGCGTCCAGTTCCTTGATGAATCGCCGGACTTCAGGAATCTCGAAGAGTTCGCGCGGATCCTTGTTGTAGCCATCGATGACGAGACTGATTCGACCGCAGGCGGCTACCGCCTTTTCGGGATTGCCCTGCAATTGGCGCAAGACTCTCAGTGGCCCGGAAATGTCGCATTCATTGATCTGCTCTCGCGAAATCACAAGGTAGATCGGTTCACTGACGGCTGGGAGGAAGCGATGGTTCATATCGGAACAGTGGGCCGCGCCCGAATCGACCGGAGGCAGGCTTCCAGACCGCCTTCCACGATGTGGGCGGGTATGGCGAGCATCAAATTGCAGGGGAGGCCAAAGTTCTCGATCAGCATGCCCTGAAGGTCAAAGATCTTGTCGCCGTAGGGAGGAGGGGGATCGCTCTGCTTCTCGGCCAATTCGACGCGCTTCGCGAGCGTATCGAGTCGTGTCACATAACCGCAGATCTTCTTGCCCAATGCCAGGGCATATCCAAGTTCAAAGGCGGCGCCCGAATCCGGCTCGGGGCCGCGAAATGGATCCAGGTTGGCTACGACGATCTGCGCCTTTCGGATCAGGGCAATGTTTGCCTGAAAAATCTTCTCCGGTGCGGTTTCACAGTGATCAACGGGGAGGAGGGGCTCAAAGCCATATCGTCGGCACAATTCGCGGACTGATTCTGCCCAGGCGGAGACATCCGGTCTGAAAACGTCGGGGCCAGCGAGATAAATCTTCATGCGGCAACAATGAGGTCGGGAGATACTTTACGGGAGGAATTGACAGGCGATGTCGTGCGGTCCCCCAGGGGAACTTCCCGCAGAGCGTAAGTCGGGAACAGCTTCATCTTCCGGTGTCCGCGTTCGATCGTCTCGACGGCCCGGATTTTGCCTTCACTGAGCAGACTGGCAGCATGATCGTGGGCTCTGCGATATTGAAGCCCAAGTGATTTGGCGACCTCGTAGATACTCATTCCGGGAGCACACGCCACCTGGGTGAGAAAATCTCGGCGCCTTTCCGGCATGGAGAAAAAATCCTCCGTCGGCCGAAGATTCCAACTGCCGCCGACGGCCTGGCTCCACGCGAGGTCGAAAACCGGGGCGTATCTGACGGTTCCTTTCGGGAGTTTCGCCCGCAGGGCCGGCCAGTCGCGCTTGAATTTCGAGAGGCCATAAAACCGGACGAACTCGGCCGGAGTCATGGTCGAGACGGCATCAGGAAGATAGGAGCGGTGTCCGACGGAAATCCTTTCCCGCCAGCGTTCCAGAGGAACGTCCCGATCCCAATAGACCTTCTTGCTGAGCGTTTCCCAGCTATCGACGCTCATGGCTTGAGCCCTCCTGGCTTAACCTGTTTCTTTCCGGGTCGGGATTTCTTCGGCGTTGCGCCCGACGCGGGCCTGGATTCTTCTGCCCACTCATCCTCGACGAGAACAGCTCCTATTTGCTCATAGAGAGTGCTCTGCAAGAATGCGACATCCCTGGCGCGCGCCCATTCATCAGCGCAAATGATCTCCCCAAGTTCGTCTGCAAGATCGTACCAAGGCATGCTGGCGAGTCCGTTGTTGAAGGCCGCCGAGGGAAAGGCATACGGCAGGGACTCGATGAACTCCGCCAGGGGCTTGAAGGCCTGGGAGAGGACGTAGAGGTCAAAGACATCGCGAGCCGTCTGCCGACCGCCTGCAAACGAATCACCTTCCGAACCATGTCCGGCGACCGTCCTGAGTTTCCTGTGATACAGACCGGGTATCTCTTCCGTTCGAACCAGCCCACCCCCGAAAGACTTCTCGACAGCAGGGAACAAAGTGAAATAGGCATCTTCCACAAACGACACTTTGAGAAACCTTCCCTCGTGTGAAACGTAGCCGTGGAGCTGGTTCGCCCTTTTCAGATCGTCCACGATGTCTTTCGTTCGAAAGTCGATGCCCGCCTTTTTCAGGGCAACGGCCAGTTCCCCTGCCTTGAAACCCTCCGGCAGGAAGAAGTCGAGGTCGAATGAAACCCGATGGCCGAGCCAGCAACGGGAAAGGGCAGTTCCTCCGCATAGCTTGGCCACGGACAACTGCGGGTCGTTCATCGACTGCAATCTGACGAGCACCGCTTCCTGGAGCGGGTAGATGTCTTCTGTTCGCATTTCTTCGGACATTCTGGCTACTTCTTTTGATATGGTGACATATATGTCATTGTCGGCTTGATAGCGGAAAAGTCAAGCTACTGCGCTTATTGGGTTTGAGGAGCCGTGAGCTGAGCTTGGCGATAGCATGACGATTTTGCTGCCGTGCCAACGGTCGCTGAACATATCGCAACACGGGCGGGTAGCAAAAGTTACATTCAGGAGGCATGAACTCGCTTGCTTTCCGAATGCAAGTCATGGATAAAGGCGACCATGAGCGAAACCACATACGACGCTGCTGAAACCACCCCGGACTACACATCGTGTCCGTTCTGCCAGTTGCCGGCAGCGCGTATTGTGGCCCAAGACGAGCTAGGGAACCGCTGAATAAGCCACCGCAAAATACGGCGACGAACTGAAATCGAGACGAAATTGTGGCGGCAATGTCATTTTCATCGAATAATTGGCCTGTTTTGCGGCGGGAAGCGGGGTATTTCCCCTCGTTTTGCTCATGCCGGACGCACCTCTCCCGTCAGAGGTCGTCCCCATTTGCTGAGGTTGAGCATCGCCAGCATGGCAAAGGCCCGGTTGGCATTCTTCGCCAAACCGCGATAGCGAACCTTGGCAAAGCCCCACAGACGCTTCAGGGTCAGAAACGGATGCTCAACTTTCGATCTGACACTCGACTTGCGCCGGTTGGTTTCCTTATCGGCTTCCGTCAGGGGGCAGTTCCGGTAGGCACGTTTGTTGGTGAAGTCCTTCGCCTTCGGCGCAATGTCCTTGAGTCGTTCCCGCTGCTGTTTGCCCCGGTAGGCGCTATCACCGTAGAAGCGGGTTTCTTTACCATGAAGCAGCTTCGGTACTTGGTGACTGTCATGCACGTTCGCCGCAGTGACGCTCGCGCTATGGACCAGACCGGTCTGGCTGTCCGCGCCAATGTGCAGCTTCATGCCGAAGTGCCACTCGTTGCCTTTCTTGGTCTGGTGCATTTCCGGGTCGCGGCTCTTCTCTTGGTTCTTGGTGGAAGGAGGTGCGGCGATCAGCGTGGCATCGACAATCGTGCCGCCCGACAGCTTCATGCCGTTGGCCAGCAACAACTCGCCTACCTTGGCGAACAGCGCTGCGCCCAGATCGTGCTCTTCCATCAGGTGACGAAAGTTAAGCAGTGTCGTCGAATCGGGCGCTCGCTCCCGGCCAAAATCGAACCGGCAGAACTCCCGGAACACGGCTACGTCGTAGAGCGCATCTTCGCAGCCTTCGTCGCTCAGGTTGAACCAGTTGGCCACGCAGTACATCCGCAGCATCCGCTCCACGCCCACCGGCGGCCGCCCGTTCCCGGCCTTCGGGTAATACGGTTCGATCAACGCACAGAACTCGGCCCACGGAATCAAGCCGTCCATCCGTGCCAGAAACTCCGCCTTGCGCGTCGCCCGGTTGTGCTTCTGGAATTCCTTCACTGCCGCCAACGTCATCTGCTTCATCGTCTTGTCCGCCACTCTTCAAACCGAAGGGCTGATTATATATGACAACCGCATTGATTGCAACTTATTCAGTGTTTCCCTAGCCGTTGTCATCCGCGATGCCTTTCCGGTCTCGGCGGGGCATACGATCATTGTTCCTCGTCGGCACATCAGCTCATTCTTCGAGGCCACTGACACCGAACGAGCAAGTCTGTTGCGTCTGCTCGATGAAGCCAAGGTCACGCTCGATGCCGAACACCAACCAGATGGCTACAACATTGGCATCAACGATGGGGTTGTGGCTGATCCATGTCGGATGAATTGACACCTATCGAGCCGGAAAAGCGGCAAACCGAATGTTCGGAGCGAAAGCGTTGCTACCGAAAACCTGCTATTTCTGACAGATGTATTGATCTGGGTATTGGGATAGGCTTAATCACTAGCATGAAGCCACTTCACGGAATTTCTGCCTTAAATGCCGTTAAACGCTACTGGCATTTCTTCTGTGCTCCGGCTTGGGTGTCGCTTATTTGTGAACCTCTTGAACGAATGGTGAAGACAATATGTCACGTCAAATCTTTCTTGTGATAATCATGAGCCTAGTCGGTGTGCTAAGCGGCTGTGTTAGCAATGCACCTATGGCCCTAAACCAACCCGGCCTTCCAAAGGAAAATTCGCTCCAGGCAGGACAACCTATTCAGTTGCCGCCCCCTGATAAATCCGTGAAGGGTAATTTCACTCCGATCAACATTACTCCCTTTACCCAGTTCTCAGATGGGTGGTCTACTGGTGATTTCGCTGAAATTGAGAAGGGGCTGTCGGGAATGTACACGCGGTTGATTGTTTCCAGCAATCTAGCCACGATCCAAGGGAACTCAGCTGACCAAGAGATCGCACTGCCCTATGAAATACGTTCTGGGTTGGCCCGCTTTATTGTGGGCAAGGATTACTCGCTCAACCTGACCGCTAAAGTCACCGCTGGGTCGGGAGGTGGACTCTATAAAGCTACTGTTCCGTTAATGACAATTACGCATCAAAGCAATTGGTCCGTTGGGGAGCAATTTACGCGGGTCGTTTACCACTCCGTAAATGCCTTTCCGCTTTTCCTGATCAATAGAAATGGCACTGCTGTTTCATCAACCGTTGAATTCAACTTGAGGGGAGCCGACGAATATTCTTCAAGAGTGGCTGGAGCGGCATTGCAAATCGCTGTCGGTGTAGCGCAGACCATGGCAGCACAGCCATCAGTCATTACGTCGCTAACTTCCCAAGCAGCTAAGAACAAGGCAGATGCGCTTGACAAGGCGGTCGGGCAGGTGTTCAGCAAAGGAATTGACGAACAGCACTGGACTGATCGTGATATGCGCGAATGGCGGCCTGGGGCGAAGAAAGGCGCAGTTATCCAGTTGCGCATTCCTCAGCGTGAAGGAACGTTCAATGTTGTGAACGAGAAAGAAACGTATTTGGTGGGCAATTGGATCCTGACCTTTGACTATCCGCGTCCATCAATATTTGTAGACTGGTACGTCTGCAAGAAGGAGTCAGGTATTCGTTGCCAAGAGAGCTTCGACAAAGCACTTCCGGTGATTCACAAAGACCTCAGGGCCCCAAGCGTTCTTTCATATTCCCTGATAGATAGTATAGGCGGAGCCAAGGCAATAGGGACCATCGGCGCGTACATACAGCAGCAGCCTTGGTTTACAACAGCGCAAGCTGAAATGATTGCATCCGGCGACCTTAATGATCCAAAATCTCAGTCAGCCGCAACGGGATTCTGCCGCAACATTCGCAATCTTGTTACGAGTCTAAATCTAAACGATACTGATGCCGACATCGTGGTGTGGGCCGTTTGGAAGGGAATTCCCACGACTCCAAAGATGGCGTTAGATACTATCGCGAACAATCCCGATTGTCGGGCATCAATCGAACCCATCGAGTTGGACAAAGGAAACAAGTTGATCGTCTTGGTAAAACCAACCCATCAGAAAGAAGCTGTGGCGGCACCAAAACCCAAGACGGGGTCCAGAGAACAACTTTCGAGATAGGTATCCACATTCAATTCGTCAATGGTAAGGTCTGGTTAAGCATATCCACACGTCGAAACTTGTAGCGCCACGGAAAGAGATCCCAGGTTTTTGGATATTGGTGCGTGCTCAGGCCAACTTGCACGCTTAATTCTGGGACGAGTCTGACCTTGCGTGAAAGCTGCTCAGGTCTGAGGTAGGTGTTTCGCTTCATATTGGCAAGGGGGAATCATGCAAACCGACATCCACTATTACGGCACTTATGCCATGGCGCGGTGTGCTGGAACCGACGAACCCTGTCGTTTTGAATCAGAAACGCAGGCAATCCTGCTCGTTGATTGAGCCAAGTCCTTCCCCGGCGCCATGGATGGCGTGAATGGCGTCAGATGGCTCCAACACAGAGCTTGGACGAGTTGACGTGCCCAGCGCAGCGCCGGGGCAGCCATGGAGGTCAATATCTACGACGATTACCGTACGAGGCATGAATACCGAACGTGAGCTCTACACGTGTATCGCGCATGAGTTCGGGCATATGCCGGGAATTGGTTACTCGGATTTTGCGGCTGACGCCATGTCTGAGCGCGTTCGTACCCGGTCAGTTCTTTGCCTATTACTTTTGTCGTATTTACAGATATGACGCAAAGGAACATGATACGCGGCAATGTATGCGAGCCCAATTTCTCGTTGTCCTTTCTGCGCGTCCAGGGGCGCATTCCTGAAAGAAGTTGTCGCGTCGAGATGGGCGGTGACTTGCGATGCCTGCGGTGGAATCGGTCCAGTGGCCGAGGATCAGGCTGATTCAATCGACCAGTGGAATATGCGCTTGAGCCCGCCCCGCAATCCTGGCCTAGCTCACGGCGGCGTGGAATAGCAAACCGACAAGTCATCAGGTTCGAAATGATTGGTGCATGGACAACATGCTCCACGAGCAAAAACCTGTCAGTTCTGACAGTTACCTATTCATTCCAATCCCGGTAGTCTCCAAACCAGCGTCATGGCATTCCCATTCAGGGGAGGTATGCCGCTGACAAACCAAGACGCGACGCTGCCGGGCTGAACAAGACGGACACGCGCAAAGCGGTCAGCGTCGCCAGTGCGCGGGCTTGGGTAATAACCGAGGGAGACGGGGAATCGTGGATCGGGTGCTGCTGAGCGAACAGACGCTCTGGCTGCTGGGCAGCCTGTGCAATCTCTATCGAATCCCGTTTGATGCTGCTCTGGTGGCGCAACAGTATCCGCCGCCGCATGCCCTGGCTTCATTCCACCAAGCCGCACGGGGCCTCGGCTTCAAAACCGGCGTCCGCAAACTCGAAGGCTTGAATTGGCCCAAGCTGCCCCTGCCGGTAATCGCGTTCCTGCGCGCCCCTGAAACACCGCCAGCCACGGAGCCAATCGACCCGGACTCGGTCCCCGCTCCCATCTCCGCAGTCACGCCCATCCTGATCCTCAAGAGCGACAACGGAACGCTACTCTACTTCCTGCCAGGCAACCCGGCCCCGGAAACTCTCAGCCTCGAAGACGCGACAGCCCGACTCGAACCGGAACTGATCCTCGTCGCTAGGGAACCCGCGACCGGCGAGGGCAAGGACGAGGAAATCCCCGGCTTCGAGGCCGAGAAAAAGCCCTTCGGCTTCAGTTGGTTCGTCCCCGAACTGCTCAAGCACAAACGTATCTGGCGCGACATCCTGCTCGCCTCGCTGGTCATCCAGTTGGTCGGTCTGGCGACGCCGCTGTTCACCCAGGTCATCATCGACAAGGTCGTCGTCCATCAGACGCAGAACACCCTCATCGTGCTCGGCGTTGCCCTGGTGATGTTCATGCTCTTCACCAGCGCCATGACCTGGCTGCGCCAGTACCTTGTGCTGCACACCGGCAACCGCATCGATGCCGTGCTCGGCAGCCAAGTCTTTCGCCACTTGCTGCACTTGCCCGCGCCGTATTTCGAGCACCGCCCCACCGGCACACTGGTGGCCCGCCTGCATGGGGTGGAGACCATCCGCGAATTCGTTTCCGGCGCCGCCGTCACGCTGATACTCGACTTTCCGTTTCTGCTCATCTTTCTTGCCGTGATGTTCTGGTACTCGTGGCAACTGTCGCTGATCGTCGTCGGCCTGATGAGCGTCATCGCCGTGATGAGCCTGCTCATGGTGCCGGTGTTCCGCGAACGCCTCAACCGGCAATTCATGCTCGGTGCGCGCAACCAGGCCTTCCTCACCGAATACATCTGCGGCATGGACACGGTGAAGTCCTTGCAGATGGAACCGGACGTCGACCGCAAGTACGGCGATCTGCTCGCCGGCTATCTCGCCGCCGGTTTCAGCACCAAGCAGGTCGGCAATACCTACAACGTCGTCGCCAATGGCGTTGAGCAGGTGATGACGCTGTCCATCCTGGTCGTCGGCGCCTTGCTGGTAATGCGCAACGAAGGCTTCACCATCGGTATGCTGGTTGCCTTCCAGATGTTCGCCAGCCGCATGAGTCAGCCCATGCTGCGCCTGGTCGGCCTGTGGCAGGAATTCCAGCAGGCCAACATCGCCGTCAAGCGCCTCGGCGACATCCTCGACATGCCGCAGGAGCCGCATACCCTCACTCCGGCCAGAGAAGCCGGCGGCAGCGGCCTGATCGAACTGGCGGACATCGGTTTTCGTTATTCCGAGCAGCATCCCTGGCTCTACCGCAACCTCAGGCTCGGCTTCAAGCCCGGTCGGCTCACCGTGCTGATGGGGCCGTCGGGCTGCGGCAAGAGCACCCTGGCCAAGCTGCTGTTGGGCTTCTACCAGCCGCAGGAAGGGCAAATTCGTCTCGATGGCCGCGACATCCGCCATCTGGCCGCCAATGAACTGCGCCGCTGCTTCGGCGTCGTGCCGCAGGAAACCGTGCTGTTCGCCGGCACGCTCTACGACAACCTCGTCATGGCCCAGCCCCATGCCACGTTCGACGACGTGATCGGTGCTTGCAAGGCGGCCGAAATTCACGAGGTCATCGACACGCTGCCTGACGGCTACCAGACCGAGATCGGCGAGCGCGGCGTCGGCCTCTCCGGTGGCCAGCGCCAGCGCATCGCCATCGCCAGAGCGCTCTTGAAGAAGCCGCGCATCCTGATCTTCGACGAGGCGGTGTCCAACCTCGACCAGGCCACCGCCGAGCACTTCGCCCGCACCATCAACACGCTGAAAGGCAAGGTGACCATGATCTTCATCACGCACCAGATACCGCGCGGGTTGCATGTCGACGAGGTAATCACGCTCGGCGAACACGGGGCGCGGATGGGGGTGGTGAGCGAGGCAGAACCGGGACCGACGACCAAGGAGGCAAAGGAATGAGTGAAACGACGGAGCAAACGATGGGCGCCAGCGAGCTCGTGAAAGTTATCGCTTCCAGCGACGGCAACACGGCGCGTCTCGTGGCGGGGATTGTTCCGACCGATCTGAAGATGGCGCACAGCGATGACGGGCAGTACCTCTTCATCCATTGCGGCGACGAGTTCGTGGCGATGTACGGGGCCATGGGCGGCAGTCCGGCTGCCGTCGAATTTGCCGATGGTGGATCTTATTCGGTCGAGGAGTTGCTTGACCTTGTGTCGGGGGTTTGAGGAGAAGGTTATGGATGAGAAGAGAAGCGTTCTCTGGAAAGCATGTGTGGGGCAGTGGCGTTTGAGTCAATGCCAAATTCATTCGCGCGGGGAACTTGCCGGAGAAAGTCGGCGCTGGCGGGACGGCGATGTTGCTTGTGCGAATGAGGAATGGAGGGTGGCGGCGTGACAGACGAGAAATCGACCCTGGCCCCCTTATCGAAGATCAATTGGTTCGTCGTAACTGGAATCTTCTTGATTCTTGGCGCATTAACGAAGCTTGCGCAAATTGCTTACTCAACTCCGACAAGCGACCAATTGGAAAGAAGCGCATTCCTTACAAAACAGATGAAAGTCGTCGTTTGCGGCGACGCATCCCTCGGATCACGGACCTTCGTGGACCCTTGTAATGGAAAAGATGTTCGCTTTCGAGCAATCGCTGGTCAAACCACGATATCTGTGTACGGGCTTCAACGGACTGAGGACATTCAACGATTAGCGCGCTATGCAAAAAGTGAGTTTGAAAAGACTGATCTTATGGCAGTAGAAGTGATTTTCTTGGACGACTTAGCCTCGACAGATGCGAAAGTCATCTCAACCATTCGGTTTGATAAGGAGAAAAATGATGCCAAGCGTTGAAATTCGGGTAGATACAGGCGGAGCAAATGGAATTCCCCACACTTTCATGGTTATCGACAATGGAGCAGGTTTTGTACAGGCGTATGGGTTTGCCCCCGTACAAACCGGGTTGTGGGGGCCAGGACATGTGTCGGACGACAACGGGCATGAGCACCAGCCGCATCTTTCCTCTGGTCCGATCGAAATATCGGCGGAGCAATACAATATGCTAGTCGCCTATATCAACGAGAGTATTGCGAATCCCCCCGACTATTCGATACCTGCGCAGGTGCAATGCACAATGTGGGTAAACCACGCTCTTGCGGCAGCAGGAATATGGGACCCAGTAATGATTGGCGCCGATCCCTATGCGCAAGCAATAATTCAGTCTATCCGTAACATTATGGGACGACTGAGCACCACATGGCCAACGGGACATGAAGGTCTCTTAGATCTTGAAATCGGACCGGAGACATCGACGAGTTTCCAATCCGCCCGCAACTGGTTCCAGCGCCGCGACCCTCTTACCCTCGACCTTGATGGTGATGGTTTAGAGACGGTCGGCATCAACAGTGCCAACCCCATCCTCTTCGACCACGACGGCGACGGCGTCAAGAACGCCACGGGCTGGATCAAGCCCGATGACGGCTTTCTCGTGCTCGACCGCAACGGCAACAACACCATCGACGACGGCACCGAACTCTTCGGCGATTCCACTCCCATCCTCGATGCTAATGGCCTTGAACTGCGCAAAGCTCTTGATGGCTTCGACGCGCTGGCCGCCCAGGACAGCAACGCCGACGGCCTGGTCAACGCCCTCGACGCCAACTGGACCGAGTTGCGCGTCTGGCAAGACGCCAACAGCGACGGCCTCACTGACGCGGGTGAGCTCAAGACCCTGGAAGAGCTCGACATCGTCGGCTTCCACGTCGCCAAGACAGAAAACTCTCGTCCGCTCGCCAACGGCAATCAGCTCGCCGACCTCGGCAGCTACATCAAGAGCGACGGCTCGGAATCCGCCGTCGGCAACGTCTCTGGCGGCATGGCCGACATCGACTTGGCCGACAATCCCTTCTATCGCCAGTTCACCGACGCCCTCGACACTAGCGCAGTGGCTGACCTGCCCGACATGCAAGGCTCGGGGAGCCTGCGCGACCTGCGCGAAGCCGCCAGTCTCAGCCCCGCCATGGCCGGCGCGGTGGCCACCTACGCCGCCGCCGACACCCGTGCTTCGCAACTCGCTCAAGCCGACGCCATCATTCGTGAATGGGCCGCCACCTCCGGCATGCAAACCGGCGTGCAAAAGGCCGCCAGCGTCGGCAAGACCCTGATCTACCTCGCCCCCGGTCAGACCATCGCCGACCTGCACCTGTCGCTGTTCAGCAGCGGCAGCGGCGCCCCGGTGCCGTCGACCGGTTTCGGTCAGACCCCGGCCGAAGCCGCCCGCCTCGCCGCCCTGACGCAGGCCCAAGCCGACATCACCAACCTCATCGCGCTGCTCGAACGCTTCAACGGCATGACCTTCGTCAACATCCAGAGCGATGCCGAGATACGCACCGGCGCAAACGCGGTGCTGGCCAGTTTCACCAGCGGGAACCCGAACGACCCCTGGGAAGCCAGTTGGGGATTGGCGACCCCGCCCTACGTCTTTCTGCCCATCTCCTCGGCCCAGATCAACTTCCTCAACAGCGCCTACGCCTCGCTCAAGCAAAGCGTCTATGACGGTCTGCTGTTGCAAACCCGTCTCAAGCCCTACCTCGATGCCGTCAGCCTCACCATCGACGACACCGGCATCGGAATGGACTTCAGCGGCGTCGATACTGCCCTCCAGACCCGCTACCAGGCGACTCCTGCCGAAGCTGTGCGCGATCTGCTCGACCTGCAACGTCTGGCCGGCGCCAACCTCAATGGCCTGGGTTGGGATGGCTACGGCCAGTTGCGTAGCTGGCTGTCCGATGCCGCCACCAACCCGGACCTCGACACCGCGACCCGTAGTGCGCTGATGAGTGCCTTCGTCGCCGGCTTTGCCGACTTCGGCTATCCCAACCTCAAGACCGACGGCGTTGGCACCAACTCCAACGACGCCATTATCGGCGACGATGCGGGGGCAACGCTCAATGGCAACGGCGGCAACGACTTGGTCCTCGGTGGCAATGGCGACGACACCCTCACTGGCGGCAGCGGCAACGATGTGCTTTATGGCGGGGCCGGTAACGACACCTACGTCTTCAACCTCGGCGACGGGGCCGACACGATAGTCGAGACCCACGGCGATACGGGCGAGGACAGCCTGCAACTGGGCGCTGGCGTGACTGCCGGCGAACTGGACATTTATATCGACGGCGACAAGCTGGTGTTTGCGCATGCCAACGGGCAGGACAAGGTGTCGATTGCCAACTGGTTCGACAGTCTTGCCGACAGCGCGCACCGCCTCGATACGGTGCGCTTCGCCGATGGCGCGCTGCTGAATCTCGACGCCCTGCAACTCGGCACCGATGGCGCCGATACCCTGATCGGCACCTCGCAGAGCGACATCCTGATGGGCGGCGCCGGCGACGATATCCTGATCAGCGACGGCAACGATTGGTTGAACGGCGGTACCGGCGCCGACAGCATGACCGGCTCGATTGGCGACGACATGTATGTGGTGGATAACGCCGGCGATGTCGTCATCGAACTGGCCGACGAAGGGACGGACACGGTCTATGGCCGGGTTTCAGCGACGCTCGCGGACAACGTCGAGAATCTGGTGCTGGTGGGAAGTGGCAATACCAGCGGCACGGGTAACAACCTCGACAACACGATCACCGGCAACGGCGGCAGCAACGCCCTCTATGGCGGTGACGGCAACGACATTCTGATCGGCAACGGCGGCAACGACCTGCTCGATGGCGGCAGCGGCGCCGACGTGATGATCGGCGGCATGGGCGATGACGGCTATGTGGTCGACACCCTGGACGACACCGTCACCGAACTGGCCGGTCAGGGCATCGACACGGTTTACACCGGGCTCGCCTACACACTCGGCGCCAACCTCGAGAACCTCACGCTCACCGGCGCGGAAGCGGTCGACGGCACCGGCAACGAACTCAACAACGTCCTCACAGGCAACGCCGCCGACAACCTCCTCACGAGCCTGGCCGGCAACGACACCCTGAATGGCGGACTCGGCGCCGACACGATGCAGGGCGGCACGGGCAACGACACTTACGTCGTCGAAAGCAGCGGCGATGCCGTTATCGAACAGGCTGGCGAAGGCACCGACCTGGTTCAATCCAGCATCACCTACACCCTGACGGACAACGTCGAGAACCTCACCCTGACCGGCACGCAGAACCTCGACGGCACCGGCAACGCGCTGGACAACGTCATCGTCGGCAACAGCGGCGACAACCTGCTGATCGGTTTGGAAGGCAACGACACGCTGAACGGCGGACAAGGCGTTGACACCCTGATCGGCGGCGTCGGCAACGACACCTACATCATTGACACCATGAACGCAAATGCGGCCGACGTCGTCGTCGAGAATGCCGGAGAAGGCGTCGACACCGTGCAATCGGCGATCAGCTATACGCTGGGCGCCAACCTCGAGAACCTGACCCTGATCGGCGCCGGCGGCACCGCCACAGGCAACGAACTCGACAACCTCATCATCGGCAGCAGCTATGCCGATGTGATCGATGGCGGACTGGGCGCCGACACCCTGATCGGCGGCGACGGCGGCGACACCTACCTGCTCGACAATCTCGGCGACACCGTCATCGAAACCGGTAGCCGGGGTACCGACACCGTCATCGCACCCTTCGACTACACGCTCACCGCCAACGTCGAGAACCTGACGTTGACCGGAGCGGCGCTGAACGGCACCGGCAATGCGCTGGGCAATGCGATCACCGGCACGGCTGTGGACAACACCCTCACGGGGCTGGCCGGCAGCGACACGCTCGACGGCGGCGCGGGCGCCGACCTGTTGCTCGGCGGCACGGGCGATGACACCTACATCGTCGACAACCTCGGCGACACCCCGCTCGAACTCGCCAACGAAGGCGTCGACACGGTGCGCTCGAACCTGACGTGGACGCTCGGCGATAACCTCGACAACCTGACGCTAACCGGCGCGGACGCTATCAACGGCTCGGGCAACGAACTCGACAACGCGATCACCGGCAACGCCGCAGCCAACACCCTGACCGCGCCGGTTA
>Ga0209211_10006076_pt1 | contig 17709 bp, 13 predicted proteins | sample RifGroA2_FD_183992 | JGI IMG/M metagenome (GOLD analysis project Ga0209211, IMG submission 183992) | Groundwater microbial communities from Rifle, Colorado, USA - Groundwater A2 (SPAdes) (version 2) | ecosystem: Environmental > Aquatic > Deep subsurface > Groundwater | place: Rifle, Colorado... | reverse complement strand
GGGCTGCGTCCATGTCCGTGCATGTCTTCACTTTCGGCGCGATGGGTCTGGTCATTCCCGCGATGATTGTCAGGATATCGAAGGGGCACACGGGCAGGAAAGTGGTTTTTGATGCGCTCGACAAACTTGCGCTATGGATCATGCTGCTGGCCTTCATGTTCCGCATCATCGCGCCGCAAATTCATCCCGCCGCCTATGCGCACTGGATTTCTCTCGCGGCGTTGTGCTGGTTTGCCTGTTTCGCGCTGCTTGCCTGGCGGTACATTCCTTTCCTTATGCAACCGCGCATCGACGGCAAGGAACATTGACCGCGCCTCCGGTCTTCTTGCGCTTCGCACTGTGGCGGAAGCGTATGGTGGTCTTGGGGCGGTTCGCTGAAGCCGGAATCAGCCGCGAATCGCTGTATCGGACACTCTCTGCCAAAGGGAATCCGACACACATTGAGATTTTCATAATTCGTGACAACATATGGTTCACCGTCGGGCTTCAGCCCGACATGTCGGGTTAAAACCCGACCTACAAAATATGGAGGTTGTGTCCTCGATTATGGAAAACTCAATAAAACGCTGCTTGCAGTGTTGAAAGCCATTGGCATGAAACTTTCTGTGGAACCAGAACATCACGCTACGGCATAGTGTGCCAGCAGACGTCGCATGTCTAATAGGCGGTAGAGTGCAAAGCTCTGATGGCCACTTCCAAAATGCCTATAACATCGTTCGGCGTGCAGCATCGTGTCAATTGCCGAAGTTCTTATACGCTTTCCGTTGAGCCAGTTATATGCCGAAATCTGCTAGCATCACGCCTCTGGTGTCTATGTTGATCGGCATGGTCGGCCAACAATAAAAAATTCAGGGAAGTCTGATGGCAAAAGCAGCAACTAAAAACAACGACTCTACCGCCAACATCGGCTTCGAAGCCAAGCTTTGGCTTGCCGCTGACAAGTTGCGCAACAACATGGATGCGGCGGAATACAAGCACGTTGTGCTTGGTCTCATCTTCATCAAATACATCTCCGATGCCTTCGAGGAAATGCGCGCCAAGCTCATCGCTGGCAAAGGCGACTATGCAGGCTCCGACCCCGAGGATGCCGACGAATACCGCGCCGAGAATGTTTTCTGGGTGCCGAAGGAAGCGCGCTGGTCACACCTCATGGCTGCGGCCAAGCAGGCCACCATCGGCAAGGTGGTGGATGATGCGATGGTCGCGCTCGAACGCGACAACCCGCGCCTCAAAGGTGTACTGCCGAAAGACTACGCCCGCCCTGCGCTGGACAAGCACCGTCTCGGCGAGCTGATTGATCTCATCAGCACCATCACGCTGATCGCCACCGCTACGGAAGGCGAGGATGCAAAATCGCACCGCTCGGTTGATCTGCTCGGTCGCGTTTACGAATATTTCCTCACCCGCTTTGCCAGTGCCGAGGGCAAGAATGGCGGCCAGTTTTACACCCCCAGTTCCGTCGTCCGCGTCATCGTCGAAATGCTCGCCCCCTACAAAGGCCGCGTCTATGACCCCGCCTGCGGCTCCGGCGGCATGTTCGTGCAGTCGGAAAAGTTCGTGCTTGAACACGGCGGACGCATCGGCGACCTCAGCATCTACGGTCAGGAGAGCAACGCCACCACCCGCCGCCTGGCCGTCATGAACCTCGCGATTCGCGGCATCGAGGCTGACTTCGGCCCCGAGCAAGCCGACACCTTTCGGCGTGACTTACACAAAGACCTCAAGGCGCAGTTCGTTATCGCCAATCCGCCCTTCAACGATTCCGACTGGCATCGCGTGGATGACGACGTGCGCTGGCAATACGGTGTGCCGCCCAAGGGCAACGCCAACTTCGCCTGGGTGCAGCACTTCATCCATCATCTCGCACCCGATGGCTACGCAGGCTTCGTCCTCGCCAACGGCAGCATGTCCTCCAACCAGTCCGGCGAAGGCGACATCCGCAAAGCCATCATCGAGGCTGACCTAGTGGACTGCATGGTCGCGCTGCCCGGCCAGCTTTTCTACTCCACGCAAATTCCGGTCTGCCTGTGGTTCCTCACGAAAAACAGAAATGATGGAAAACGCCGCGACCGCCGCAAACAAACGCTGTTCATTGACGCCCGCAAACTCGGCACGTTGGTTGATCGTGTGCATCGTGAACTAACCGATGAAGACATCGCCAAAATAACCAGCACCTACCACGCATGGCGCGGCGACCCTCTAACTCCTTCCCACTTGCAGGGGGAAGGTGGGGATGGGGGTAGAACGGTCGAATACAGCGACATCCCCGGCTTCTGCAAATCCGCTGACCTCGATCTGATCAAACAGCATGGCTATGTGCTTACGCCGGGCCGCTACGTCGGCGCGGAAGAAGTCGAAGACGACGGCGAACCCTTCGAGGAAAAGATGGCACGCCTCGTGGCCGAACTGAACGGGCAATTCGCCGAGTCCGCGAAACTGGAAATGGCGATCCGGCAAAATTTGAAAAGGCTCGGTCATGCCTTCTAAAAAGAAAAACCAGCCGACCGCAACTGCACCGGATATCCGCCTTGCCCGAGGCCGCGCCCGTGACGAGGCGCGCTTCACCGCCGCGCCGATCAAAGCAGACCTGCCCGCGAGCTACCCGGCAACCCTCGCCGAAATCAAGCAGCGCGTTCAGCAAGCCCGCCTGCGCACGGTTTTGGCTGCCAATGCAGCGATGGTGGTGGCCTACTGGGAGATCGGTCAGGTCATCCTTACCCGCCAGCAATCCGAGGGATGGGGCGCAAAAGTCATTGACCGACTCTCGGCTGACCTGCGCGAGGCATTCCCCGACATGCAGGGACTCTCACCGCGCAACCTCAAATACATGCGCAGCTTTGCCGCCGCTTGGCCTGATTCTGAAATTGTGCAACGGGTCGTTGCACAATTGCCGTGGCGTCAAAATATCGCACTCCTCGATAAGCTCCGCGACCCCACAACCCGCCTCTGGTATGCGCAACAGGCAGCGCATCACGGCTGGTCGCAACCCATCCTATGCATCCAGATCGAAACTCGCCTGCACGAGCGCCAGGGCAAAGCCCCGAACAATTTTCCGCAGACGCTGCCCCCTGCGGATTCCGACCTGGCCGCGCAAATTTTCAAAGACCCTTACCTCTTCGACTTTCTCGGCACCGCTGATCCGAGACGAGAGCGTGAGGTCGAACAAGCGCTGGTAGATCACATACAGCGATTCCTTCTGGAACTCGGCGCGGGCTTCGCTTTCGTCGGGCGGCAAGTCCATCTCGAAGTGGGCGATCAGGATTTCTATCTTGACTTGCTCTTTTACCACCTCAAGCTCCGGCGCTACATCGTGGTCGAACTCAAAGCGGTGGCCTTTGAACCAAGCTTCACCGGGCAAATGAGCCTGTACCTTTCCGCCGTGGATGACCTCCTGCGCCACCCCGACGACCAGCCCGCCATCGGCCTGCTGCTGTGCAAGGGGCAGAATAAGCTCGTGGTGGAGTACGCCTTGCGCGGAATGGCCAGCCCCATCGGCGTCGCCGAGTGGCAGACCCAACTCACCGAAACCCTGCCGCAAGAACTCAAAGGCAGCCTGCCAACGGTAGCGGAGATCGAAGCCGAACTGGCCGGTGATATGGGGACAATGGAAGGTGAACAAAATGATTGAACTTGATAGCAGCCTCGCCATTGTTGATGCGCCTTTTGAAGTGGAAGAAACCGAACAGCCTTTTGGCAAGCGCTGGGGAGGCGAAATCATGACGCTGAGCAAAGAACATCTGGCCGCTTTGCAAGAAGGAAAGCTGGTGGCAGTGGATGTGATGAACGAGTATGTCGTGTTTTTGCGGTTGCAGGGCAAACGTGAGAATGAGTGAGCGCCCAAAATCCGTAGGTCGGGTTTTAACCCGACAAGCCACTCCGGCGCATGGCGATGTTGGGTTACGCGAAGAAGCCGCTAACCCAACCTACGGAGGCTGGCCGACTACGCCTCTCGGTAAGCTGACGAAAAATTTTGATTCAGTTCGTGTGCCTGTGAAGGGAGCCGACCGAAAGTCTGGCAAGTACCCATATTACGGCGCATCTGGCATCGTCGATCATGTAGATGGTTTTCTTTTCGATGGTGAATATCTGCTCATCGCAGAAGATGGCGAAAACCTGCGAACACGGCAAACACCGGTGGCATTCATGGCTACCGGCAAGTTTTGGGTGAACAACCATGCGCACATTGTTCAAGGTAATGACAGAGCACTGACCCGCTATCTCTCTTATGCGCTCTCGCAAACGGAAATCAGCGGCTTCTTAAGTGGCTCGACGATGCCAAAGCTCACACAGGGGAATATGAATCGGATTCCCGTCATTGAGCCGCCCCTCCCCGAACAAAAAGCCATCGCGCACATTCTCGTCACGTTGGACGACAAGATCGAGTTGAACCGGCGGATGAATGCGACACTGGAAGCAATGGCGCGGGCGCTGTTCCAGAGCTGGTTCGTGGATTTCGATCCCGTCCGCGCCAAACTCGATGGGCGCGAACCTGCCGGCCTCGACGCTGCCACCGCCGCACTTTTCCCCGCTCATTTTCAAGATTCCACCCTCGGTCATATTCCGCATGGGTGGGGGGTGCGCAGCCTAGATCAGATAGCTCATTTCCTGAATGGCCTCGCTCTTCAAAAATATCCGCCCGGCGATGGCGCAACGCTCCCAGTCATCAAGATTGCTCAGCTCCGAAAAGGCGGCAGTGAAGGTGCTGACCGATGCAACACTGAGCTTGCTCCTCAATACATCGTTGAAGATGGCGATGTCCTATTTTCGTGGTCGGGTAGCCTGGAAGTGGAACTCTGGTGCGGCGGGCAAGGTGCATTGAACCAGCACCTTTTCAAAGTCACATCGCACGAGTTTCCAAAGTGGTTCTACTACCTCTGGACGCTCTACCATCTCGATGAATTTCGGCTCATTGCCGCTGGCAAGGCAACCACGATGGGGCATATTCAGCGCGGGCACCTCACCGCAGCCAAGGCCCTCGTTCCGCCACCCGCGTTGCTAAAGTCCATGACCCACATCATGGCGCCACTGATTGACCAAATTATCGCCAACCGCGCCCAATCCCGCACCCTCGCCACTCTGCGCGATGCGCTGCTACCGAAGCTGCTGGGCGGGGAATTGTGCATATCTGAATCCAAAACCAAAGCCAAAGCCAAAGCCAAAGCCAAAGCCTCCTTAGGCTCTCCTGCTAATCTGCCATGACAGCTAACGATTATTTACTGCCCAAAGAGGCCATTGCGCTTGTTCAGCACATCGAGTTAAACCGGGCAGGGTGGTGGGATAAATCCGTACATCGCCTCCTAATGGCTACCATTTGGCTTTCAGACAACCCGCCAAATGCAGACGCAATCCAGGCTGGCATGAAAGCAACGTTTAAGCTGCTTCTATCCACTCAAAAAATACAGTCTGCACTTGACTCCCTAGCGTCACGGAATATGTTGTTGAGACTTCCGAATCTCACATACCGAATCCCAGATGAACATCGAGCAGCTTTTGAAAAAGAAATCGCCGAATCTGAAAAGGTAGAGCTCGAAGCCAAAATCTTATTTGGCAAACTCGCGACAGAGTTGGGCGAAGGATTAGAATCAGAAAAACTTTGGTCTGCATTTGAACATGATTTTCTTGGCCCACTCATTCGACAAGTCGGCGCGAACGCTTATCGTTTGATTGCCGGTGAGAGAATGACAGTAGATAAGTCATTAGTAGATACTTTCTTAAAGCCATTCCCTTCAGAACTTCACGCCAAACTACGTGCCTTGGTGGCAACGTACCTCGACCCCAAAAAGCCTGAGGCCTGCGCTCACATAAGTCGATTGCTCCATGCTAGGTTTTGTGTGGAGGCTAGTGGATTATCGGAAGATATTTTATCGAAACTCAATGCAAGTGTTGGCAAGCAAATCCATTTCCGCATGTTTGTTGACACAAACTTTCTTTTTTCCTTGCTCGAGTTGCATGAGAACCCGTCTAATGCGGCAGCACAGGAGCTGCGCGATCTAATCGCGCACCTAAAAGGGAATCCACGCATTGAGTTGGTAATCACCCCGGACACTATAGAAGAGGCCAAGAACTCGATTTCATACACCAAAGGGCAGTTGAGTAATCTTCCTATGGGAAATAATTTTACTCAGGCTGCACTCCATGCAAATATTTCTGGCATGGCAGTGCGTTTTCTTTCGGAACGCCTGCGCCGAAAGGGTAATTTAACAGCCGAAGAGTGGTTCGATCCATACTTGAATGACTTTGTACCAATAGCACGGAGCAAAGGCGTTGAACTCTTCAATCAAAAACTCGACGGATATTCAACACGCCAAGATGTTATCGATGACATCCATGTCGTATTCAAGCATGAAGAAAAAATGCCTGAGGCTAAACGCAAGTCTTATCCAAAGGTAGCTCACGATATGGTGTTATGGCATTTCGTCAACGACAAACGGCCTGCATATATAGAATCACCTATTGATGCCACCAATTGGATTCTCACAGTAGATTTTCGGCTCATTGGCTTCGATGAGCACAAGCAGAAACACTCGAAATCCAAGGTTCCGCTTTGCATTCATCCAACTTCGCTTATCCAGCTTCTCCAATTTTGGGTGCCGAGAACAAAAGAGTTTGAAGAAGCAATGTTGGGTAGTTTGCGCCTGCCATTTTTGTTTCAGGACTTTGATGCCGAAGGCGAGCAGACCAGCCTGAAAATCTTAAAAGGCATTGGCCGATTTGATGGAAGCGAAGGGCTTTCGCAAGACACAATTACACATGTAATGCTCAATGACGGGCTTCGCTCCCGATTGCAGTCATGCCAGACGGATGACGCTGAGATTGCATTAATTCGTGATGCACTCGTTGAGGAGATGAGGCTCCATGCTGAGGCTGAAGCGAGCAAGGCCAAGGAGCTTCAACAGGAAGTGCTAAAACGCGACGCTGAACTCGCAACTCTTGCTGCACAAAAGCAAGCTGCGGAAAATGAAAGTGCCGAGACAAAAAAACAGAAGGCAGAAGTTGAAACTGCAGCAAAGCGGCTGCTCTCATCACAGGGAGTTGAATTAGATGCTGTAAAGGCACGTTTACAAGCTATGGAAGAGGCTGAACTTCGTCGAGCCGAAAAAGATACAGAGGATCATGTAAAACGCAACGAAAGAAAAGCACTCTACACTTACTTAAGCTGGTTGCTTTTTGTTCTTTTAATTTCCGCCCTCAGTGCATGGCAGGCTGAGGGACTCTTCCCATGGTATGCCAAAATCCTTGGCTCTGTTCCGACAAGGGGACTTGCGGCGGTTATCGCTTTTGCTCTCGGGCATCTTATCCTCGAATTCTCAATCTGTCGTAAGCCCGCGTTTTCACTTCTTTGGCCATTCCGCCAAGTAAAACGATTCAGCAATATTTTATGGGCGGTAGTAGTCCTAGGCTTCTTTGGTGGTGTAGGAGGCAACATATATGCGAATTGGGTACAAAAGAATATTGAAGCTGAGCAGCTTATCTTGCCTGAAAAGGAGTCCAAGGCTGTGAAGCCCACTGCTTCAAGATAAGAATGATACACAATGTCCATCATCAAAGACTCCGTACCAACTTTGCTCGGGGGCTGGACTGACAACTGATTAAAAGGAAATAGGATGGCGCGCCAAAAGAAAAATGTAGCAGGATTCGGCCCTCTGTTCGAGGAAGACTACCTGCTGAGAACGCTCGGACGTATCGCTCACGATCCCGATGTGGCTCTGACGGAGTTGGTGGCAAATGCCTGGGATGCAGGGGCTTCATTTGTTGACATCACGATTCCGCTTGAAAAGCAGAACGCGCTTGTCGTCTCTGATGATGGGCACGGGATGAGTGCAGCGCAATTCAAGGGGCGCTGGATGAAGCTGGCCTATGATCGAGTTAAGCACCAAGGCTCGAATGTAGAGTTTCCGCCGGAGCGCAAGGATCTGCGGCGTCGAGCCTATGGTCGTAATGGAGTGGGCCGTCATGGTTTGCTCTGTTTTGCGGATTGCTACGAAGTTGAAACATGGCGCGAAGGTAAGGGAGCGCAGTTTGTCGTGAGCACCCATAGCCAGCAAACGCCTTTCATTATCGAGAGCGAGAGTGCCTCTCAGAAAAGTGGTCATGGCTCGCGACTATCGGTAGTGGTGGAGCGGCACATTCCAGATGCTGACCACATACGTGAAATTATTTCAGCTCGATTTTTGCACGACCCGCAGTTTGTGGTGCGTGTAAATGGTCAATCAATATCTTTGCCTGAACACTCCGGCCTGATTGAACGATCTGTGTTGCAGGTCACGGGAACGCTCAGTGCCGAAGCTTTTGTGGTGGACTCTACAAAGGCGGCCACGTCGACGCTTTATCAAGGAATCGCATTTTGGGTGAACAACCGTTTAGTCGGAGCTCCGGGATGGATTATTGGTAATACAGCTATCCTTGATGGGCGGTGCCGCTTTGCGAAGCGCTACGCTATCGTTGTCCGAGCGGGAGCAGAGTGGATTCCGGAAGTAGAAGAAGACTGGGGACGGTTCAAGTCCACCGATACCGTTAAGGCGCTCAACGAGGCTGTGTGCCGTTACGCGCAGGCAATGTTTGAAAAGCTTTCTGCCAACTTCGTTGAGGAAAGCTCGGAGGATGCGCTTGTGCGCAATCGTGAACAGTTCAAAGAGCTTTCCACACTTGGCCGGATTGAGGTCGCCAGTTTCACGCAAGATTTGGTAAAGCAGCATCCGACTATCAATTCTGAGACATTGGCGATAGCTGTTCAGGCGGTCATTAACTTGGAGAAATCCAGGAGCGGCGCTGCTTTGCTGGAGAAACTCACGCAGCTTGATGAATCAGATATTGATGGATTGGATCGATTGCTTAGCCAGTGGACGGTGAGAGATGCGTTATCAGTGCTTGATGAAATCGACCACAGGCTAGCAGTAATCGTGGCAATCGAGAAGCTCTGCGGAGATCCAAATACCGACGAGCTTCACACGCTGCACCCATTAGTTACCCAAGCACGCTGGCTGTTTGGCCACGAGTTTGACAGCCATGAGTATGCTTCAAATGTCACTTTGCGAACTGCTGCGGAAAAAGTTTTTGGCCAGAAGCCAGATGCCTCTGCATTTATCAACGCGCGTCAGCGCCCCGACTTGGTGGTCATGGCTGATGCGACCTATTCGGTCGTCGGCACAGAGACCTTCGACAGCTACGACCAGAATCTGACGAAGATTCAGGACGTGCTCATCATCGAATTGAAGAAGGGTAAATCAGCTATCGGGCGCGATGAGATGAACCAGGCCGACAGCTATGTTCAGGATTTTTTGAGCAGTGGTGTCATGGACGGAACACCGATGTTTCGTGCGTTTGTCGTTGGTTACGAGATTCAGCCCAAGACCAGCAAAGAAAAAGAGATCAAGGAAGATGGTGTTCTTCGCGGGCGCGTGATTGCAATCACCTACGGACAGCTTACCCGATCAGCGCACCAGCGCTTCTTCAAGCTCAGGGAGAAGATTCCAACACGCTACGACGATGTTTCAGGTGCTGATCTAATGACTAGAGTTATGCAAACGCCAACTCAGGCCTCATTTATCCCATGATTATTCACCGCCTCAACGAATCCATCGTGGTTGATTCTGTTCTGAATTGTCTCGGGGAGCTGAGCGTGGGGACGGCAACTATTAAGCGACACTTAATAGTTCAAAACGTGGGGGGATGAAGCCATGAGCGAGCAAGACAAATTCCTTCTCTACACCGCGCCGGACGGGGCGGTGAAGGTGGATGTTTTCTTCAAGGAAGAGACGGTGTGGTTGACGCAAAAGGCGCTGGCGGAGCTTTTTGCCGTCAAGGTGCCGGCGATCAACAAGCACCTGAAGAACATTTTTGAAGCGGGGGAGCTGGTGGAGGATTCAGTTATTTCCATTTTGGAAACAACTGCCGCAGACGGGAAAAACTACCAGACCCGTTACTACAATCTCGATGCCATCATTGCCGTCGGTTATCGGGTCAACAGCTACCAAGCAACACAGTTCCGCATCTGGGCGACGAAGACGCTGAAGGAATTCATCATCAAGGGCTTTGTCATGGACGACGAACGCCTTAAGCAGGGCAAGCGGGTCTTCGGCAAAGATTACTTCGATGAGTTGTTAGAACGCATCCGGGAAATCCGCGCCAGCGAGCGGCGGTTTTACCAGAAGATCACCGATATTTATGCGCTCTCGGTGGACTACAGCGGCGACGCACCGATGACAAAGGAGTTTTTTGCCTCGGTGCAGAACAAACTTCACTGGGCGATCACCGGGCAGACGGCGGCGGAAAAAATCTACGCTTCCGCAGATGCGACAAAAATCTACATGGGGCTGACGACGTGGAAGCACGCACCGGGCGGGAAGATTCTGAAGTCCGATGTGGTGGTGGCGAAGAACTATCTGAGTGAGGCGCATGTAAAGGAGTTGAATCGGATCGTCTCCGCCTACCTCGATTTGGCGGAGAACCGCGCCGAGCGGGGCATCCTGATGAAAATGGCCGATTGGGTGGGATTTCTGCACAGCTTCCTTGAGTTGTCGAACTACCCGATACTCCAGGACAAGGGCAAGGTGAGCGCGCTGGAAGCGAAGCTCAAAGCCGAAGGGGAATATGAGATTTATCGTAAGCGGCAGGACGCGGAATATATCTCGGATTTCGACAGGGAGATCAAACGAATCGAGGGCAAGAAACCATGAGCCTCAACGAATCTATCGTCGAAGACGCAGCCCTGACTTGGTTCGGGGAGCTGAGCTATGCCATCGGCCACGGACCGCACATGGCTCCCGGCGAACCGGCGGCGGAGCGGGATTCGTTTGCTGACGTGGTGCTGGTTGGCCGATTGCGCGATGCGATCTGGCGATTAAATCCATCCATGCCGGAAGATGCGCGCGAGGATGCGCTGCGCAAGGTGCTGCGCGTCGGTACGCCGTCGCCCACGCAGACCAACCGTAACTTTCACGCCATGCTGCGCGATGGGGTGCCGGTGGAATACAAGCGCGCGGATGGCAGCATCGCAGGAGATCATGCGCGGCTGGTGGATTTTGATAACGCCAAGAACAATGACTGGCTGGCAGTGAATCAGTTCACCGTGATCGAGGGCCAGAACAATCGGCGGCCTGACATCGTGGTCTTCGTCAACGGCTTGCCACTGGCGGTGATCGAGCTGAAGAACGCGGCAGATGAGGATGCGACGATCTGGTCGGCTTTCAATCAACTGCAAACCTACAAGCAGCAAATCGGAAGCCTGTTTAACTATAACGAGGTGATGGTGGTGTCCGATGGCATGAATGCGCGCATCGGTTCGCTGACAGCTAATCAGGAGTGGTTCAAGGTGTGGCGCACGATAGACGGCGAGGGGGATGCACCGAAGACCGCGCTGGAGCTGGATGTGCTGGTGCGCGGAGTGTTTGAGCCGCGCCGCTTCCTCGATCTGCTCCAGCATTTCATCGTGTTTGAAGAAGACACGGACAGCGACCGTTTGCACAAGATCATCGCGGGTTATCACCAGTTCCACGCGGTGAACGCCGCCGTGGAAGAAACGGTGCGCGCGAGCGGCATGGCGGATGAAAATCTTCTGCGCCAAGAACACGGCACCTACTGGGCGGGCAGGATGCACGGCGGCAAACCGGGCGACCGTCGCGCAGGCGTGGTGTGGCACACGCAGGGTTCGGGCAAGAGCTTCTCCATGCTCTTTTATGCCGCGCGCGTGGTGCGTCATCCGGCGATGCAGAACCCGACGCTGGTCGTGTTGACTGACCGCAACGATCTGGACGATCAGCTCTTCGGCCAGTTCCAACGCTGCCACGAGTTGCTGCGCCAGATGCCGGTGCAGGCCGATAGCCGCGAGCGATTGCGCGAGTTGCTGCAAGTGGCCAGCGGCGGCGTGGTGTTCACCACGATACAAAAATTCATGCCGGACAAGGGCGAGAAAATGCCGGAGCTTTCGCCACGGCGAAATATCGTGGTGATTGCCGACGAGGCGCACCGCAGCCAATATGACTTGATCGACGGCCTCGCGCGCAACCTGCGCGATGCGCTGCCGAATGCGTCGTTCATCGGCTTCACTGGTACACCCATCGAGAAGAACGATGCCAACACACGGGCGATCTTCGGCGATTACATCAGCATCTACGATATCCAGCGCGCCGTGGCGGACAAGGCGACGGTACCGATCTACTATGAGAGCCGTATCGCCAAGCTGGCGCTGAACCAAGCCGCGCTGCCGGAGATAGACGAGGAGTTCGACGAGATCACCGAGGGCGAGGAAGAAGACAAGAAGCAGAAGCTCAAAACCAAATGGGCCGCACTGGAGGCGCTGGTTGGCGATCCCAAGCGTATCGCACTCGTTGCCGCAGACCTTGTGCAGCACTACGAGCGCCGCCTCGAAGCGATGGATGGCAAGGCGATGGTGGTGTGTATGAGCCGCCGCATCTGCGTGGATCTCTACAACGCCATCATCAAGCTGCGGCCTGGCTGGGCGAGTGCCAAAGACGACGATATTGAAGCCGAGAAAAAGCGTGCGTGCGTGGTGAAGGTCGTGATGACCGGCAGCGCCGACGACGGTCCCGATTGGCAGCCGCATATTCGCAACAAGGCGCGCCGCCGCGCATTGGCGACCCGGTTCAAGGACAGCAAAGACTCGTTCCGCATCGTGATCGTGCGCGATATGTGGCTGACCGGGTTCGACGCGCCGTGCCTGCACACGATGTATGCCGACAAACCGATGCGCAGCCACGGTTTGATGCAGGCCATTGCACGCGTGAACCGTGTGTTCCGGGACAAGCCAGGCGGCTTGGTGGTGGATTACCTTGGACTCGCCGATCAGTTAAAACACGCGCTCGCCACTTACACCGAGAGCGGCGGTCAAGGTAGCCCGAGCATCGATACCGCGCAGGCCATCGCGATGATGCAGGAAAAACATGAGGTCTCTTGCGCCATCATGCATGGCTTCAATTGGGATAAGTGGGTTACTGGCACGTCAGCAGAACGTCTCGGCTTGATTCCTGCAGGGCAGGAACATGTGTTGCAGCAAGAGGACGGCAAGCAACGATTTGTCCAAGTGGTGACCGACCTCTCCCGCGTGTTTGCACTTTGCGCTGCGACTGATGAGGCCATCGAGTTGCGCGACGACATTGCCTTCTTTCAATCCATCAAGGTACAGCTCGCGAAGACCTCTGGCACGCAACGTCCACCGGAAGAATTCGACGCCGCAATACGCCAGCTTGTGTCCAAAGCGATCATGGCAGACGAAGGCATCATTGATGTTTTCACCGCTGCAGGATTGAAGAAGCCGGACATCAGCATTCTTTCTGACCAATTCCTCGCCGAAGTGCGCGGCCTGAAGTACAAAAATGTCGCTGCTGAATTGTTGGCGAAGTTGCTCAAGGACGAAATCAAAAAACGTTCAGTGCGTAATCTTGTTCAGAGCCGCGCCTTTTCCGAGATGTTGAAGAGCACGCTCAACGCTTATCACAACCGCGCTATCGCCACGCAAGAAGTCATTGAGGAGCTGATTAAGTTGGCGAAGGCGATGGATGCAGCCACGAAGCGCGGTGAAGACCTTGGTTTGAACGAAGACGAGATTGCTTTTTACGATGCTCTCGCCGCAAACGAAAGCGCAGTGCAAGCGATGGGAAATGACGAGCTTAAAGTCATCGCCGCCGAACTCGTGACTCAAGTTCGAAAGAGCGTGACCATTGACTGGGCCGTTCGCGAAAGTGCGCGTGCCAGAATCAAAGTGATGGTGAAGCGCATCCTAAAGAAACACGGCTACCCGCCGGATTTGCAGGAAGAGGCAACTAAGACAGTGCTGGCGCAGGCGGAACTTCTGTCGGCTTTGTGGGCTGATGCATAGGTGTAAATGACCGCTTTGGAGAAAATTGACCGTCTCTTAAGGTTTAGGGTTGTCAGATGCCTGCCCCCAGTCGCAGGCCGAGCAGAATGCAACGAGCCTCATGGGGCAGGCGTCTGACAAGCCTCCAGGGAGGAAACCGCGGTGATGATGCCGGTGCGCGTTAGAGCGGGCAATGACCTATGGGGATTTGAGTAATGGCTCTGCCACTGAGCATGAACATCTTGCTATTCAACCTGACGATGACACGGCTCAGATGGCTCCGGCATGCCGCATCGAAACGACTATTTGCAATTTCCTGTTGAGGCGAAGCGCACGAAATGGCATTTTCACACCGCCAGGCAACGGCTTCTCGTAACGGCATTGCCCGGTGTCGTTTGGATTGTCGAAACCCGCTGATGTTCATGTCACACCTCGACACTGTGGTGGCGCGCGGATGTTTGGTGTGCGTGCCAAGATTCCAGTCACGATCATCGCCGCACCACATTCACGGCAAACGAAGGTCGGTGTAACGGCTTCGTTCGGTACATCCATCTCTTTGGGTTCCACCGGTGCCACATTCAGTAGCTCGCGTGCCCGTGCAAGATTCTCGCGGCGCCCGGAATTAGCGATTAACCCGTAGTGACGGATGCGATGAAACCCACTCGGCAGCACATGCAACAGAAAGCGCCGTATGAACTCATCCGTAGCAAGCGTCATGGTCTTGTGGCGTGTTTCTCCCGTCTCCCGGTAATCCTTCCACTTGAAAGTCACACCACGCGCATCCAGCGAGATCAGCCTGGAATTGGCAATCGCCACGCGATGGGTGTAACGCGACAGATAAGCCAACACCGCCGCAGGCCCGGCGAACGGGCGTTTGGCATACACCACCCATTCGCACTTCCGCAGCGGGGCAAGCCAATCAGCGAAGGTAGTGGCATCACTCAGCTGCGCGTTCTCACCGAAGAACTGTAACTGGCCGGCACAATGCGCCTGCGCCAGCTCTTCCAGAAAGCGCCGCCGGAACAACCTCGACAGTACGCGCACCGACAGAAAGAAGCCCGGCTTGCACGCCACCCAACGCACCCCGTCAAAGGATAGGCCGCCACCCGGAACAATGCCATGCACATGCGGATGATGCGTCAGCGCTGAACCCCAAGTGTGCAGCACCAGCGTTGCGCCAATCCGCGCGCCCAGATGCTTGGGATCGGCGGCGATGGTGCGCAGCGTTTCTGCGGCCACCTCAAACAACAAACGATAGATCACCGCCTTGTTGGTGTAAGCGATGGCGCTGATCGGTGCGGGCAAGGTGAACACGACATGGTAATAATCCACCGGCAGCAGCTCGGTCTGACGGGCTTCGAGCCAGCGCTTGGCCGCACTCGCCTGACATTTGGGGCAATGCCGGTTGCGGCAGGAGTTGTAGGCGATCTCGTCATGCGCACACGCCGGGCAATGCAACACGTGTCCTCCCAGCGCCGCGCTGCGGCACTGTTCGATGGCTGACATGACCTTCAGTTGCCCTAAACTTAACTGCCCGAGCTTCGCTGCTCGCCATGCCGGACCCTGGGCGCGGAAGATGTCCGCGACCTCCAGTGCGGGACGCACCATGATGGTGAGTTACACGATATCTACATCGAATGCAGGCTATCCAGGGGACTGGCCACTTCACGCAGAATCTTGGTTGCTACTTGCGTATAGAGTGCCGTCGTCTCCAGTTTTTTATGCCCCAGCAAAACCTGAATCACCCTGATATCCACCTTCTGTTCCAGCAAGTGGGTGGCGAAGCTGTGGCGCAGGGTATGCATCGAAACGCGCTTGTCGATCTGGGCTACTTTGGCCGCCTCATGGATCACTCGGTTGAGCTGACGGGTGCTGATCGGGTCAGCGGGATCTTGACCCGGAAACAACCAGCCGCCGTTGAGCATCCAACCGGCGGCTCGGGCGGCGCGCCACCAAGCCCGCAGGCTCTCCAGCAGGACGGGTGAGAGCATCGCGTAGCGATCCTTGCTGCCCTTGCCCTGTTCGATACGCAAGGTCATGCGCCCGCTATCGATGTCACTGACTTTGAGCGCCACGACTTCGCTGACGCGCAGTCCCGCGCCGTAGGCAACGGACAACGCCGTTTGGTTCTTGAGGCTTCCGGCACAGCCAATCAGGCGGGCGACTTCATCCGGGCTCAAGACAATCGGAATCTTGCGCGGCTCGCGCACCGGATGCATGTGCCTCGTTAACTCGGGCTGATCGAGGGTGCTAGCGAAGAAGAACTTCAATCCGGTAATCGTGATGTTGAGTGAGATCGCCGACATGCCGTGATCGACCAAGTACATCTGGTAACGCCGTAAGTCTTCGGCCGTTGCGGTATCCGGCGAACGTTTCAGCCAGCCATAAAACCGGCTGACGGTGCGGAGGTAACCGCTCTGGGTCTTGGGGGCAAGTTTGCGCATCCGCATGTCGTCAAGAAAGCGTTGGCGCAACGGACTGATTGTGGGTGTCGTTGAGTTCATGATGCTGCTCCTATCGAAAAATGAGGCGGATTGCCTCACTTCTCAACATAAGCAGCGGTGCGCTTCTGTCAACTACCCACAAGCGCCAAATCGGAGTGCCAATTACCGCGCGAGCGGTTTAGTCCATGTGTCGTTAGCAGTCAACCAAGTCCCGTTATGGGTTGGAAGGAGTCGTTCGTGTCTTGTTCAGCTATATCTCTGCCAAGGCGTATGGTCAGGCGGCCGGTGCCGAAGGGAATTTCGCGCCGCGCCGTTCCGCCATGTTCTTTCCCATTGCCATGATTTGCTGCGGGCTGAGCAGGTGCGCGGAAAGCGGCAGCAGTTGGGTTTCTTCAAGGTCGATGTGCGGGGTGTAGCTGCCGACCAGTTTTTCTACCAGCGCTTCGGGCAGCGGCGTATTCACCCCCTCGGCAAATTTCACCAATACCACACGCACATCGCTCCAGGCGGCGAACATGATGACGTGTTGGGCGAGCAGACGGTCGATCAGGGTTTTGATCTCATCCTTGTTCGGAACGTCCAGGGCAAGCAGAACAGGGAATAGATTTTCTTCTTCATCCTGATGGTGGAACTGCCCGGCGGTATCGAAGTAACGCAGGATGGATTGCGCGGCTTGTTGCACTTGCTGGTCGCAACCGTGGACGGGCAAATGGGCGGCCAGTTTTTGCAGGGTATCGAGTTGCTGCTGAATCTTGCCGTGGCAGGCGTGCAGCAATTCAAGGGGATGGTCGAACCCGGGGGCGGTTTCGCCGGAGTTAAGGGAAATCATGTCGTCGGCCTCAGGAAATAAAAGGTAAGGGAGTGTGGTTGGTGGCGACCAGCACGATGTAGGCAAATGCCACCTGCGCCCCCAGCCACGCGGCAATGCGGATGGCTTTGGTCTTGCCGTATTTCAGCGCGACGGAGCCCAGTATGATGTACAGCAGCAGGCCGAAAAATTTGGCGGTCAGCCATGCATCCACCAGAGGGTATTGCTGGATGATGAAGGCCAACGCCAGTGCGCTGACGAGCAGCAGCGTATCCACGGCATGCGGCACAATCTTGACCCAGCGTTGCTGCATGATCGGCGAGCCGTTGAAACTCCAGATGCCGCGCAGAAAGAACAGCGCGAAGCTGATGACGGCGCAGGAGACGTGGATGTGTTTGAGTAATATGAAGCTCATGGGAATCCTAAAAATTCAAGCTTCGTCATTCCCGCGAAGGCGGGAATGACGGATTTTTAGTAGAGGTTCCATCATGTTGCTGCCTGTTCAATTTTTCGGAATGTGCGCCGGTAAACCGTGATGCCCGTAATGACGCCGTAGCACATCAGCATGCCTTGCAGGAGCAACCCGATCATCACCAGCCATGCCGCCGCCAGCGACCAGGGCGCCAGCAGTGCTGCCAGCAGCG
>Ga0209211_10006075_pt1 | contig 17709 bp, 14 predicted proteins | sample RifGroA2_FD_183992 | JGI IMG/M metagenome (GOLD analysis project Ga0209211, IMG submission 183992) | Groundwater microbial communities from Rifle, Colorado, USA - Groundwater A2 (SPAdes) (version 2) | ecosystem: Environmental > Aquatic > Deep subsurface > Groundwater | place: Rifle, Colorado... | reverse complement strand
ATTTATGAACAACCGAGGGCCATAGCAGATACAATAAGCGGCAGGGTCTTTCCCGAAAAAGGCGATATAGCTATAGAAGAATTCGGACTCACCAGTGAAATAATAAAAGCTACCGATAAAATATTCATTGTAGCTTGCGGCACTTCATACCACGCAGCGCTTGTCGGCAAGTATGTGATAGAAGAACTGGCAAGGATACCCGTGGAAGTAGATATAGCATCAGAATTCAGATATAGGGACCCCATATTAACAAACAGGTCCCTTGTCATAACAATAAGCCAGTCAGGTGAGACCGCGGACACGCTTGCAGCCATGAGAGAGGCAAAAAAACTCGGCTCAGGAGTAATGAGCATTTGCAATGTAATCGGCAGTTCTGCTTCAAGGGAAGCTGATTTTGTTTTTTACACACACTCCGGCCCTGAAATCGGGGTCGCCTCCACAAAGGCCTTTACGACCCAGATTGTAGCTTTAAACCTTCTGGCTATCGCCTTTGGCAAGGCAAGAGGCGCTTTATCGGACAGTGCTGCTTCCTCGTTGATCGAAGACCTCCTTCATCTCCCGGTAAAGGTCGAGCATGCCCTTGAACTGGACGGTGAAGTAGGCCGCATTGCAAAAGAATTTTTCAAGGCAAAGGATTTCCTGTATCTCGGCAGGGGGATAAGCTATCCCATAGCGCTTGAAGGCGCCCTGAAATTAAAGGAAATCTCTTATATTCACGCCGAAGGATACCCGGCAGGCGAGATGAAACATGGTCCAATTGCCTTGATTGATGAAGAACTCCCCGTGGTTGTGCTTGCGCCTTCCGGCAAGAACCATGAAAAAATCCTGTCAAATATTGAGGAAGTCAAAAGCCGCGGAGGCATCGTAATAACCATCACCGGCAATGACGATGAAGCCGCAAGGAAGCATCCAGAACATACCCTTTTTATCAAAGAGAGCAATACTTATTTAAATCCGATTCTCCAGACAATTCCCCTGCAACTCCTTGCGTATCATATTGCCGTGTTGCGCGGGTGTGACGTAGATCAGCCAAGGAACCTTGCTAAGAGTGTGACCGTTGAATAGATGCTAAGTGATAAGCAGGGCTTATAACGCCATAAACAGCAACTCCGTACGAATTGAATATGTTATAATTTAAGGAGATTACGATGGCAAAAGAAGTCTTATTAGAAGATCTTAATGTCCAGCAGAAAGAGGCTATTCAGCATTCAAACGGCCCCCTACTTGTACTCGCTGGTGCAGGCAGCGGTAAGACACGGGTAATCACACATAAATTTGCACATCTCGTCAGGAAAAAGAAATATCGCCCCAATTCCATCTTTACCGTCACCTTCACAAACAAGGCAGCTTCCGAGATGAAAGATAGGATTTACAATTTTATTGAAGCCGATGTAAAGAATTCCTGGGTAGGCACCTTTCATTCGCAGTGCAACAAAATCCTGAGAAAAGAAATTAAGACCTTCGGATACAGACCGGACTTCTCCATATACGACGATGACGACCAGTACAATCTTATCCGGCATATCCTGAAAGAGTTCAAGATATACGAAGCACTATACAAAGGCATTGCCTCACGGATCAGTATCCTTAAATCATCTTTAATCTCCCCAAAGGATTTTTTGTCGCAGGGTGACGGGTTCGGGTTTGACGAGAAACTCGGGAGAGTATATCTGAAATACCAGGATGAACTTAAACGTTGCAATGCCCTGGATTTCGATGATCTCATAATGCTCGTGGTCCAACTGTTTGAAGAAAACCCCAAGATACTCGAAAAATACCAGGAAATATTTCCGTATATCCTGGTAGATGAATTCCAGGATACAAACAGGGCACAGTACCGGCTTCTGCAATTATTGTCATCATCCCACCAGAACATATGCGCTGTTGGAGATGACGACCAAAGCATATACAAATTCAGGGGCGCCGATGTCGGTAATATCCTGAATTTTGAAAAAGACTTTCCCATGGCAAAAATCATAAAGCTGGAACAAAATTACAGATCAACTCAAAACATCCTCAACGTATCAGGGGCTGTTATTTCAAAAAACCCTCACAGGAAGCCAAAAACACTCTGGACAGATAAGACTTGCGGGGACAAGGTCTTTTATTGCAAGCTCAACACCGAGGAGGAAGAGGCGAAGTATGTCGCACGGACCATAAAAGACCTTTTTCTAAAAGGCGCTTATGAATACAGGAATTTCGCCGTCCTTTACAGGACAAACATCCAGGCAAGGGCAATAGAAGACTCACTCAGGGAAGAAGGCATACACTACCACGTAATCAGCGGAATAAGTTTTTATCACAGGCGTGAGATAAAAGATATTATTTCATATATGCGGGTAGCGCTGAATCGTGACGACAATGTCAGCCTGAGGAGGATAATAAACAGTCCCCCAAGGGGCATAGGCGTGTCCACTATATCAAAAATCGAACAGGAATCCAGGAAAAGTCAGACAAGCCTTTTCGCTGCAATTAAAGCAATAATCAAATCAGGCGCAGTTGCGCCATCTATTAAGGAAAAATTATCTTCATTCGTAAAAATAATAGATGCGATATCTTCAGTCTCATACAAAACCGCTGCAGAGATGCTTAAGGACATTGTGGAAAGGACAGGGTATATTGAAGACATAGAAGACGAGAGATTACAAAATATACTGGAACTCACCTCCTCTGCCGAAAATATCAATATCAAGGATTTTTCCGACAAGATCTCACTTGCAGCCTCAAACGATGAAATAGTCAGCGGCAAGGCCGTTTCCCTGATGACCCTGCACAACTCAAAGGGCCTTGAATTCCCGGTCGTTTTTATTGTGGGACTGGAGGAAGGGATACTCCCGTACTTTAAGGCCATTGATGATACATCGGAAATGCAGGAAGAGAGAAGGCTCTTTTACGTAGGAATGACAAGGGCAAAAGACATACTCTGTTTAACCGGAGCAAAGAAAAGGCGACTTTATTCAAAAGTACAGGAACAGGAGCCTTCAAGGTTCTTATCCGATATACCCAAAAGTTGCTGCCAATGGATAGACAAGGTACACCAAAAGCCGGCTGTACTTTCTACTCCTATTAAACTGCCATTAAAACACCCTTGCCTGTACGTTGTAGGTTGCAGGGTAAAGCATCCATCCTGGGGTGTTGGCGTGGTCAGGGACTGCTTTGGGGAAGGGGACGACACAAAAATAACCGTTAATTTCCCTACTGTAGGGTTGAAACGTCTTGCAATCAAATATGCGAACCTTGAGAGGATAAAGCTGTGAAAATTAAAAGAGATGAAGTCAGACACATAGCAGGCCTTTCGAGACTTCACCTGTCAGAGGAGGAAACAGACATTTTGGGCAGCCAGTTAAACTCGATCCTTGGATATATAGAACAATTAAACAGGCTTGATACAACTAACATAAAACCAACTTCACATGTAATACCTTTAAATAATGTTATGCGGGAAGACACGCCTGACATCTCCCTTCCGAGGACGGAAGCGCTCAAGAATGCTCCGGATTCCACTGAAAAATTTTACAGGGTCCTGAAAATAATAGAGTAGATCATACTTGCCCAGGATAAAAATGTGATAAATTTATTGAGAGGTTATTAATTATGCTTAGATGTTTCTTGAGATCAAAAATCCATATGGCCACTGTTACAGAATCAAATCTTGCATACGAAGGGAGCATAACGATTGACAGGGAACTGATGGATGTAGCAGGGATATTCCCATATGAGCAGGTGATGATAAGCAACATGAACAACGGAGAGAGGTTTGAAACCTATGTGATACCCGGCAAATTCGGGTCACGTGAATTTTGCCTGAACGGCCCTACTGCAAGGAAAGGCGTGGCCGGCGATAAAATTATTATTTTTTCATACTGCTATCTGGATGAGCAGGGCATCAGGGACCTTAATCCAAAAATAATCAAACTCGACGGAAACAACAATCCCTTCTAACGTTTTTTTGACTTCACGGTTATAACGGTCTTCACATTGCCCCTCGGATTAAAATCTCCGGCAACTTCAATATATCTTGGCTTGAGAATCTTCTTCAGTTCGGCAAACACACCATTAGTTACTTCTTCATGGGATATGTGGATGTCCCTGAAAGAATTCAAATATAACTTTAAGGCTTTAAGCTCAATAATTTTTTTATCCGGGACATATTTTATGTTAATGGTTGCAAAATCAGGATAACCCGATCGCGGGCACAGGCATGTGAATTCAGAAAATGAAATGGAAATCTCATAATCTCTTTCAGGGTTTGGGTTGTCCCATATCTCAAGGACCGCTTTTTTAATGGCCTTTTCACCGTACCTCATAATAATAAATTAACATTTAACACAGGAGTTTTTCTACCGCCATTAAGACTTCGTCCACACTTATAGCATCTGCTCTTTTAATTTCATTCTGCAAAAGAATGTGCTTTGCCGCCCACGGTCTCCAAATATCGGGATTTGTAGACCCCCATATTGTGACAATTGGTTTTCCCAATGCAGCAGCAATATGCATCGCCCCGCCATCACAGCAAACAACCAGGTCGCTTAGACTCAGCGCCGCAACAAGCTCACTGACCCTTGCAGTTCTAAATATCAGAGGGGCAACAGCCATCTTTTTTGCGATATATTCCGCTTTCTGATCATCCCCCGGGTGATAGACATTATTTTCATCTCCAGGGGACCATAAAAGCAGAACAGATGTTCCTTTTTTTTTGTTGAGCAGATTCCCTATATCAACAAACCTGTCAACAGGCCATCTGTTTTCAGTTCTCCTGCTGCTTATATGCAATGCTACAATAGTTTTCCCCTCACTTTCTTTTAAATCCATGGAGGTTTTAACTTTACAAGCATCTGAATCATGCGCAATCATTTTCAAATTCGGAGGAGTGCCGGTTATACCCAGAGGAGAAAGCAGATTGAAGACCTTCTCAACCTCATGCAGCTTGCCTTTTGGCTCAAAAAGAGGCATATTATAAAACCACTGCCTCTCGCATTTGTTTTTAATATACCCTATCCTTTTTTTTGCGCCTGTGAGGAAAGTGTATCTGGCAAGCGTAGGAGAATATAAGCCGCAGCCCACAGCTATATCGTATCTTTCCCTCCTTATAGCACCCAGAATCTTCATATTATTTATCCACACAGAAAACTTGCTCTTTTCCGGGACATGCTTTGCCTTTTCATATGCGTAAACAACATCAATGTCAGGATTATTTGATACAACATCCTCATTATATGTATTGACCAGAATACCTATCTGTGCATTGGGGAAGGCAGCTCTTGCAGCGCTAATAGCCGGGGTTGTGCAGACAAGATCACCGATATTATCACGCCGAATGAAGAGTATTTTCATCGCCCGCAACCAACGGCATTTATTGTTTCGATGACTTCGGCTATCTTTTCCGCCCTCTTCTCATAAGTGTATTTTTTCACTTCCTCCCGGGCCGCCTCAGCAAGTGTTGCTGCCATTTCCGGATTATCTAAAAGCTCCCTTATGCACCCTGCCAGTGCTCTGGCATTTGCTGGTTCAAATAAAAGTGCATTTTTTTTATGGCTGATGATCTCAGAGAATGCGGGGATTGCTGATGCAACTACAGGGACGCCGCAGGCCATGTATTCAAACAACTTGAGAGGTGATGAGAACTCAGAAGGGCCGTCCGGTATATTCGGCAGAACTGCTACCTTTGCGTCTGAAAGATAGTCAGGGACAGAATCATGAGGAACAATGCCTGTAAATGTTACCCTGTCAGAAACGCCTTCAGCCAAAGCAAGTCCTTTCAATTCTTCAAGCCTGCTGCCTCCTCCGACTAAAACAAGCCTTTCATCCGGAAGATACCTCATCGCCTTAACCAGTATATCCACACCTTTCCACAGGTACAGGCCGCCGGTATAACAGATGTAAGAACCAGGCAGCTCTTTCCCTGCACTAAACCACTTTTTACGCACACCATCGCTTATAACATGCGCATGGCCTGTAAAAATGCCTTCCCGATACAAATAGTCGAGTATAGCTCCTGATATTGAAATGACAACATTTGCATTATTGTAAACCAGACACTCCAACCGTTTGGTCTTCTCCTGGTTATCAGGACTTCCTGTGCTTAAATGAAAAATCTCATGGACTTCAAAAATCATGGGGACATTCAGTACCTTTTTAAGCTTCAAGATAAAGGCGGCCAGTTTTAAATGCCTGAGAAAAATAATTACCTGCTTTTGTTTTGATATGTTTCCAAGAAGATACAGCAACAAAGAACAATAAAACATGCCATGCCATGAAAACCTGAAAAGCCCTTCCATTCTCAACATCGGCAGCTTTATAATTTCGAGGTTAGTATTGTCAGACAAGCCGTAAAACCCGATAATACTTTCCCTGGAATGCCCATTTTTGAAGCCGGCCAGGATTTTGACTTTCAATCCTGCAACGGCAAGCGCATGACATGTATTAATTAACTGTATAAACCTTGCCCTGGGATCAGGCAAGAGTTCAGGAACAGGATAAATTATTGTTGATGCTCTCATCAGTTTTTTTTGCCATATTAAGATATGCGCCGGCAAGGCCTAAAAGAAAACCCAACGGCACAAACTGCAAATCCTCAACCATGCCGCGGACCACATAGGCCCCCACGAGGGAAGAAATTACAGCAATTCCAGCAGACCTCATAGTAAATGTTTTTCCTATCCTTATTTGTGAATTCAGCTTCAGAATTACGACTGCAATCAGAGAAATATAGACGGACAATCCTATAAGCCCCTGTTTATACAGAACAAAGAGATAGAAATTGTGCGGGTTTTTAGCGATCTTTCTGAATCTGACCGAGTCCCTGTTTTTTTCAAGCCACTTGTCAAAATCATCATACATTATCTTCTTGTCAAGACCTTTTCCTATTATTTTTTTATCAACCCCGGATTCCATATAGTTGTCGATAGCGGCCCTCCATGTCATACCAAACCTGCTCGCTGAATAAAATTTCTTCTGGACCTGTTTATGAATATATGATGCCGGAATAATTTGCATGGCCACAACCGTTAATAGCATAATACCGCCAACAAATACAACGATGTCTTTGAGCCTGCCTATATTGAGATAATAATAAGCCAGCCAAATGATTAAAGAGAAAAGGAGACTGACCCAGGCCCCTCTGGCTCCGGTCAGCAGAATTGCTATTATGCCAAGAGACAACGCCAGAGCCCACAGTATTTTCCCTGCAGTTTTTTTAGAGATAACAAACGCGCATGGAACGAATGGCAAAAGATATTCCAGGGGGACCGAGTATTTTCTTACTGATCCTGCATAATCAATTCCCCCCCCTGTCACAAAGGCCTTTGTAGCAAAGTCGTAAAAGGTAACAATGGAAAAAAAGACGCTGAGGACAGCTAATAATAGAATAAGCCTTGTTAATTTATCATGCTCGCTGAAGACAGAAGATATAACAACAAAAAGAAGAAAGACTTTCAGATATGAGCTTTTAAAAAAACCAAAAGAATCTATCATGTTTTCAGCAAACAGGGATGAAATGATTGCGGAAAAACAGAAGGCGATTAAAAGCATGAATATCTCATTTTTATAATCAAATGCCCACTGTTTGACAATCAGCATCCTGATAGATATAAGTAATGGAGGCACATAAAAGCCAAGAGAGCGAAACGATTCGCCTTTATCCATAAAAAGGAATACGGCCAAAAGATATATGCAGCACTCCATAATGGCCGGTATGACTTTATTCAGCCAATACGCCCTGTCGCCAATTGTAAGTCTCAGTTGTGAACTGTTAATATGAAACCTCTCCAGCGTGAAAATAGCCTTAAAAACCGGCAACGGTAATTATGATAACATAGGACAGATTTTACCATGACATTATTATAAAGAAGCTCTCCGGCCCCCTCACAACCGCCTGAATGAATATAAACAGGTCCCACACATCAGCCGTTTTCCATATTTATGAGTTTTTCCAGCTTTTCGGCATTCGACAACCAGGGGAAATACCTGACGGCCCGCTCCCTTGAAAGCATCCCCATCTTTTCACGGAGTTCAGGCGCTTTAGATAGTCTCTCAACAGCACCTTGCCAGGAGGCTATGTCCCCGGCAGGCAACAAAAGACCTGTCACATTGTCTGTTACGACTTCAGGTATTCCGCCGTTGTTTGAGGCAAGGACCGGAAGTCCACATGCCATGGCCTCTACAACACTTATACCAAATGCCTCTTCACCAATTGAAGGCTGGACGAATATGTCAGCCTGGTTCAGAACATATGGAAGCTCCTTGTGAGCAATTGCACCAGAAAAATGGACCCTTGAAGATACACCCAGGTTGCCCGCAAGATCTTCAAGCACAGGGCGCATCGGCCCCTCGCCGACAATAATAAAGTGGATATGCTCAAGTGCCGGCAAAATATCAACTATAGTCTGGAGCCCCTTCAAACCTATTAATCGGCCGGTGCTCATCAGGACTAAAGCCTTTTCCGGTATCCCAAACTTTCTCTTCAGCTCAAGTTGTTTCGGCATAGGAGAAAAAAGTCTTGTGTCCACGCCGTTATGAATAACAGCTACGCTTCGGCCATAGCGCTTCTCTATTTGCCGGGCATTATATTTGCTTGAAGAGACCCAATAATCAACTGCTGCAGCAAAGAATCCGTCGCCCGGGAAGAAGTCTGTTCCGCCTGAACGGAAAACCACCTTGGCCTTAAGCCCTCTCTTCTTCAGCCACCAAAGCACGGGGAAATCAAAGGGCTTATTGATTACTATTGCATCGTAAGAGTTTTTAGAAAGAAAATACCCGGCATTTATGCCGAATGAAAGCCGCTCCATGAGTTTGCGAAAGCGGGTGCCTAGATTCGGGAAGAGATTGCGGTCTCTGAAAGGGAATTGGATGAGAACCACATTTTCCCGTCTGCGGGAGCCCCCTTCTCCAGCCATAATATGCACCTCATGACCACGCTCCGCAAGCGCATGGCCCACCTCCCAGCAATAAGTTTCAAGTCCGCCTGAACGGCAACTTGCAGTAACATTATAAAAACATATTTTCATATCATGCAGGATTGAAATAGTGCCTATTCCGGCTGACTTTTAATTTCCAGTCCCAGAAACTGCAAGCGATTCCATTACGGCCCTGAACACTTCATCCACAGTTATACTCTCCATGCAAAAAGGCTTTTCACATTTTTTTGTCACACATTTGATGCAAGGCACATCTTTTTTTATTACACTGTGCAAATGCAAATCCTGAACAGGGCCAGTTCCTTCGCTTCTCGTCGGGCAAAAAAGGGAAACGGTCCTCGTTTTCAGAGCAATCGCCATATGCATGGTCCCGGTATCATTAGTCACAAGGACACACATCTTTTTCACGAGACCTCTCATCCGACTCAGAGAAATTATGCCCGCGGTTGTTATTGCGCCTCGGCCTATGTCCTTTGCCACAGACTGGCATAAATCAATCTCTTTTTTGGAACCTGTAATAACAATGCAGGCATCCGGGTTATACTCCAATATTTTCCTCCCGAGCTCAGCAAAATATCTCCGGGGCCACATCTTGTAACGGTTTGCGGCCCCGACCTGGAAACCTATTACAGGTTGGTCTTTCCGTAAGCCGGAGTCCCTTAAAAAGCTTTCTATAAATTTATCGTCTTCAGCATCGGCGATAAGGACCATGTCCCTATTTTTTCCACTGCCTCCCACCAGGGAAGCCATTTCAAGTCTTCTGTCTATAGCATGCATCATGGGGGAATTTTTTAAATTAGTGCTGCAATTGCTCAATAAAAAACCGTATCGCTTCGGGATAGTTGCCTTCAGGATAAATCTGGCCCCTGAGAGATAGGCCATCGGCGTTGCCTGGGGTTCATTGCCGTGAAATATCATAACGAGATCGAAATTGCATTTCCGAAATTTCCTGACAGTCCTTAAAAAACATCTGTAACCGCCACAATAGGGTATTATTTCGTCTATGTCAGGATTGTTTTTAAAGAGTTCCAGATTCTTTCTGTTAAAATGAGCAACAATTTTCGCCCTTGGATATCTTCCTCTAACAGACCTTATTGCAGGTGTTGAAAGCAGCGTATCGCCAATTGCAGTTGAGGAGACCACAAGGATATTGCTGACCTTCTCAGGGGAAAAATATTTCAAATCTGCCTGTCTCCTGTCAAAAGACTTAAGGAGTTTCACAAACAAAAACAGCAGGCCGTCTATCGGGTGCAGTCTCATCTTTTACTGTTCAGGTCAGGGAGACAGCTATGGACTGTTTTGAACAATTTTGTCACGCCTTTTTTAAAATATACAATTTGGCATATTTCATGAATGTATAAATTGATGCATATGTGCCCAAAATTAATCCTTCATATCCATCCAGGAAATTCTTCTTGAAAAAATACCATTTAATAAAAGACGCGGCAGGGTTTAATATCAGGTGGAACAAATTTATCTTAAGGTCATCGCCTGCAAACCCCTGTGCATGTCGTGTCGTATATTTGTTCATCTTATCATACAAGTCGTGAAGAGAGGCCACGCTGTCATGAAGCAGTCTGCCTTCAAGCCATGCAGCGGTCTTAAAACCAACAGGTTTATCATGCACAGGCCTTTCATTGAATCTGACGTTTTTGCGATTGAAAAATCTGACTATCCTGTCAGGTGATGACACCGGGTAAAACGCATGGACCGGCCTGCCCATAAAAAACCACTCCCTGTACAAACGGAACGCCTCTTCCTTGTCCAGGCCTTTGTCCTTGAGACGGAGGATATGTTCAATCATTTCACTGTTCAGCCGTTCATCGGAGTCTATGCAAAACACCCAGTCATGGGCGCACAACTCAATCGCATGATTCATCTGCAGGCCATGATATTTATATTCCCTGCAATATATTTTGTCTGTAAATTCCTTTACTATGCTTATCGTCCGGTCGGTGCTGTAGGAGTCGATCACAATAATCTCATCTGCAATCTTCACCACACTCTCTAATGTCTGTCTGATAGTCCGTTCAGAATTAAATGTCAGGCAGCAAACGCTTACATGTGTCATATATCTCTCCTAAAAATAATCCGCGTATTACAAAGAACCGCGTTACCCCATTAATTTATCGGCCAAAACAGCTTTAATTTCTTCTGATGTTATATCTTCAAGACATTTGCTCACTTTACTGCCCCCACACCCGTCCCTGCCACAGGGGATGCAGTCCCAATCCCTCTGAATAACCGTATGCCTCCCCAAAGTTTGTATCCCGTTTTGTTTGCCATATGGAGACATGAACTGATCAGCAGGCTTTCCTTCCTTATCCTGTCCTTCAGGCTGCAGCCTGTTATTTTTTCCCAGGCACCCGACAGACATCAGATTACTGCAGTTATTGTCCCACGGTCCCCAATCAAAAGCTCCACTCGGCCCGAACAGTGCGATCACCGGCGTGCCGACTGCCGCCGCGATATGCATGGGCGCTGAATCCACACCCAGGAACAGGGCCGATACTTCCGAAATCGCGGCCAACTGCTTGATTGTAGTCTTACCGCTTAAGTCTAACACCCCACCTGTTTCCCCCGGGAGTATGTGAGGGGGAGTAAGTTCGGCGACTAAAGATATGATCCTTTTTGTCTTTTCAATTTCACGTTTTTCAGGAGATGATGTCACTATTACAGTAAGCCCTCGTCCGGCAAGCCATTTTATTATCTCAGCCATGGCCTCATCCCGCCAGCATTTAAACAGCCATCTTGATGTGGGATGGACATGCACTATAGTAGAGCCTTCCTTCACCCCTTTTTCAGACAGAATTTTCTTTATATGGCTTCTGTCTTTTTCCGGGACATGGAAATCAACCGAAAAGTTGCTGGTTTTAATTCCGAACTGACTGATAACATCGAGGTCCCTAAGCACCGTATGTCTTTTTCCAACGGGTTGCGCCAGATGGGTATAAAAATACTTTTTACCAATAAAACCTTTACTGGTAACAGGCCCTATTCTATACCTTGCACCTGACACGAGTGATATAACCGCCGCCCTGTCCCCGCCTGTGAGGTCAATTGTCATGTCAAACCCTCTTGCCCTGACTTCGCCGAGAAAATCCTTTTCCTTAAGATAACGTTTTAAAGACGGAAGCTTCTTTATGTTTCTGTCAAAGGTAAGCACCTCATTCAGTAAAGGATTTCCGGTGAGGACATCTTCAGTGCCTTTATTTACAAGAGCAGTTATGATGGATCCCGGAAAAGCCTCTCTGAGTGCCCTAAAGACAGGCACGGTAAGGAGGACATCTCCGATATGGCGGAGCTTTATTACCAGGATTTTTTTAACGCGGAGGAAGTTATGCATCTATTGAGTTTGAAAGTGACCGGGCCAACTTATTTATAACACCCCTCATGTCAGCGTCATTCGTATAAAAAAACGGGCCGTTCAGCAATTCCTGTAAAGGAGTGATATCGTTTTTCCCCCTTGAAATAGCAACGTTGATTTTCGGGTGTGACGTCTTTTCTATTATTTCATCACCATTAAAAAGCTCTTCATATAATTTCTCACCCGGTCTGAGCCCGATAAAACTTATGTCTATATCGGACCCGTATTTATAGCCGTAAAAACTTATCATCCTTTTGGCCAGATCAAGGATCTTAACGGGCTTTCCCATATCCAGGACAAATACTTCTCCCCCTTTGCCCATGGCCGTCGCCTGCAGGACAAGGCTGACAGCCTCGGGTATGGTCATGAAATATCTGGTTATATCGGGGTGCGTGACCGTTACGGGACCACCGCGTTTTATCTGTTCCTTAAAAAGGGGCACCACACTGCCGCTGCTTTCCAGGACATTGCCGAAACGGACGGTAATATATTTAGCAACCGAAGAACCAGGCGGGTCAAACGCTGAAGCAAAGGAAACCACTATTCCTTCGGCTATTTTTTTTGTCATGCCCATCACATTTGCCGGATTGACCGCCTTGTCCGTAGAAACCAGGACGAATCTTTCCACCCCGAACTTCATCGCTTTTTCAGCTATCGTCTTTGTCCCGAGCACGTTTGTCTTAAAGGCCTCGAGGGGATTGTCCTCCATCAACGGGACATGCTTATAAGCCGCGGCGTGAAGGATGATCTGCGGCTTATATGTTTCCATAATATGCTCCACCCTTTTCTCGTCCAGGATGTCCCCTATAACCGGTGTAATTAATGACGGGTCCGGAAGATCGAGTCGCCGGAGTTCCATATCTATCTCATAGAGGCTTTCCTCGTGTCTTTCAAACAGGATAAGCCGCTCAGGGCTGAATGAGGCGATCTGCCTCGAAAGCTCCGAGCCGATAGACCCGCCCGCGCCTGTTATCATGACCCTTCTGTCCTTAAAGAAACCTTTCAGGTCACGGAATTCATCGGCAATCGGGGCTCTGAACAAAACATCTTCCGGTTCCAGTATATTTTTGGCACCGGCAACATCACTTCCACTCAATATATTCCAAAGTCCCGGAAGCATCTTGACAGGCAGGCCGAACTTCCTGAGGCCTTTAATCATTTCATTTAGTTCGGACGGCGATGCAGAAGGGATAGCGATCAAAAATTCATCCGGTCTTTCCCTTTCAACGATTGAAGTCAAATCTTTTCTCGTCCCGAGTATCGGGATCTCCCTTATGGTCAGGCCCTTTTTCCCGGGGTTGTCATCTATAAGCCCTATTACCTTATATAGATAATAAGAACTCTGCTCTATGTCTCTAAGCAGCATCTCGGCAGCATCGCCGGCCCCGATGACTATTGTTCTTTTTCTGCTTATTGCCTTTCCATCGTCTTTTTCATGCAGCCGCCTGAGCAATCTTACTCCGACAAGGAGGAAGATATTCAGAAACCAGTCCAGTACATATACTGCCCTTGAATATAAGAAATCGTCGAAAACATATCTCACCAGGAACACAAAAATAACAGAACCGGAGCTTATTGAGAACAATATGCTTTGCACATCCCGTGAGCTTGTATATCTCCATAGTCCCCTGTCAAGTGAGAAAACAAATAGAAAGATCGTCCTCACCACCAGGAGCAGCGGTATATACTTCATGAAAGATATAAATTCATGTACCGGGATCCTGCCGTCAAACCTTATCAGGTAGGCCATATAATTGGAAAAATAAAAGATTATGAAATGGAGCCCTATAACCACGGGCCTCCTGTAAGGGGCCAGCTGTTCTATGGCATTTACAATAGTTCCGTGGGGGTATGCTATTTTCAGAAGAGTAAGTAAGATCAATTTCAAATCATTAATAACAGATACGTTCCTGACATATTCCTTGGCCATCCTGATTTTTTCAGGCAACAGGACGTGTATGTAATACTCTTCCGGATTCTCTTTATTTTTCAGGACAGATTCTTCATCGCTGTATTTGAGCGATGCCATATCGGTAATGCCGGGTCTTACTGTAAGGACCTCTTTATATTCTTCAGGGTATTTGCCGACATATTCCGGCACCTCGGGCCTGGGGCCTACAAGGCTCATGTCGCCTTTAAGGACATTGAAAAGCTGTGGCAGTTCATCAAGCTTGGATTTTCTTAGGAATCTCCCTGCCTTTGTAATCCTCTGATCACCCCCTACCGTTACTGAAAGTCCTTTTTGGGCCGCATCAGCATACATAGTCCTGAATTTATACAGACGGAAAGGCTTCAGGCCCCTCCCGATTCTTTTCTGGACAAAAAACACCGGCCCTGCTGAATCGAGCTTGATAGCGATAACCACGAAGATTAAAACCGGCAATACCAAAATCAGTCCGGCCAGCGAGAATATTATGTCAAACAGCCTCTTTGCAAACATTCAGTTCATCTCTTGTTATTCAATGCAACACCTGAAACTGCATCTATGACTCTTTCTATATCGCTGTCGGTCATCCCGGGATAGACCGGCAGAGATACGGACCGTTCATACACCCACTCGGCGTTCGGGAAATCTTTTTCATTGCAGGCGAAGGTTTCCCTGTAAAAGGGATGCCTGTGCAAGGGGATAAAATGCACGCTGGTGCCTATCCCTAAAGCCTTGAGTTCCTCGATAAAATCCGCCCTGTTTATCCTGAGTGCCTCAATATTCAATTTTATTATGTAAAGATGCCATGCAGATGATCTTCCGGGCTTTATTAGCGGCACGCCGATAAAATCGGAGTCTTTAAAGGCCTCCGTATATTTGTCCGCTATCCTGTTCCTTTCATCCAGCATCCATTGCTGTTTTTTAAGCTGTGCCAGCCCCAGCGACGCCTGGATGTCAGTCATATTATATTTATACCCGGCTTCAAGCACTTCATAGTACCACGAGCCTTCTTTGGAATACCTTTTCCATGCATCCTTCGATATGCCATGCTGTCTTATTGATCTGAGTCTCTCCGCCCATGCGTCATTCGCGGTTGTTATCATGCCGCCTTCACCGGTTGTGAGGGTCTTTGTGGCGTAAAAACTGAAACACGTCATATCACCAATGGTCCCTATGTACCTGTCATGGTACTTTGCGGGGATTGCGTGGGCCGCATCCTCGATGACGTGAAGTCTTCGCTGTTCGGCTATATTCATGATCTCATCCATATCACACGGCTGACCTGCAAAATGCACCGGAATGATTGCCCTCGTTCTGTCCGTGATGGCCCTCTCAACGCATGATACGTCTATGTTATGCGTGTCCCTTTCAACATCGACTATGACAGGTTTTGCTCCAAAATAGCAGACGACCTCTGCAGTAGATGTAAAAGTTGTGGTCGGGACTATGACTTCGTCTTCCCTGTCCAGACCTATAACTTTCAATGCCAGATGCAGAGCAGCAGTACATGAATTCAAGCTTATAGAATGTTTAGAGCCGAGAAAATGGCTGAACTCCTCCTCGAACTTCAAAGTTTGGGGCCCCATGGTAAGCCAGCCGGACTTAAGCGCCTCCACAACGCCCGCTATCTCTTCTTCAGTAATATGAGGTTTATGAAAAGGGATGTCTTTCATGACTTCAGGCCTTCCTTATTATTCCTATATAATGTGTACATAAAAAAGGGATTTTCTCGACTATCTGGGCCAGAATAACAGATACCGGGCTGATGGCCCTCGCCAACGGGGGGGCAAGGGTAACTCTCTTTAGATGAATCTCGCAACCAGGGAAAAGACTGTAAATTTCCTTTTTCCTGACACCCCTGACATCAGGGTTAGAAGGGTTGTCCATGTGGTAATCATACCAGATTATAATACCGCCGGGCTTAAGTATTCTCAATATTTCACAGGCTATCCGTTTTTTCATTGCCATATCCAGGATTGACGTAAAAACGGTAAATACAAGCGCTATATCCAATTCCTCGTCTCCGCAAATAATGTTTTCAGCACTGCAGCACCTGAAATTAATATTAGGAGATATCCTCACCGCCTCCTCTATCCGGTCCGGCAGGAGGTCAATCCCCCGGCAATTTTCCGGCCTTGCCCCATACCCGATAAAATCCCTCAGCACATTCCCTTTACCGCATCCTATCTCCAGGATTCTTTTGTCAGACAGATCAGTAATGCCGTGTTTTTTAAGAAGGCCGATAAGGGCCTTCTCCCTCTGCTGGCATATAAATAGGGAATCAGTTTTAAATGCCGAATAGAGGACCTTTTTGTTCCCCGAGTCCCGTTTTGCATACGCCGTTTTTATTCTTGTTATCTCATCCATTTCTTAAAACCGGCCGCCTACCTGTAACCCGCTATTTTTCGGCCCATACCAGCCTTAAAAACACCAAGGAAAAAGCCGATATTTGCCAACAGAAAACTGAACACCTGGGACGCAAGAGGGATCCTGCGTCCTTTTTTTTCAGCATAAAAACCCGCCAGTCCCAGCAGATAAAACACAGACTGGCAATAAAGGGATACCTTATAAAAAATATTTATTTCGAATATATATAGATTCGCCGCAAAAAGAACGATCATCAGATAAGGAGTGAGCCATCTTAATATCTTATGCGAGGAAATGGAAAGAGAGATCAACGGATATTTAAACGGATTCAACAAATTGTATTTGCTGAGGGTGCATGTAATATTTCTAAGTGTCATCCTGGTCCTGACCGACAACTCCTCTCTCATGGTCGATGGGAAGACGTCATATGCCTGGGCCAAATCACTATGGACCACCCTGTATCCCTGAGAAAGAATATCTAATGGGATTATGCAATCGTCGCCATAGCAACAGTCAAACGGTTTAAATAATGACCTTCTGAATGCCATCACAGGACCTGAGGCAGTATGGAGCAAGCCAAGGCGACCTTCCAATCTCCTCAATAATGTCTCATACCTCCAGTAGAACCCCTGTGATTCGGAAATTGAATTTCCGGCATTTCTGACAACAAGCCTTCCGCTTACACAGCCTATACCCTCATCGGAAAACTCACTGCTCAAAGTAGTCAGCGTATTTCTTTCAAACACGGTATGTGCATCCGTCAAAACTATAATCTCCCCTTTGGCGGATATTATTGCCCTGTTTTGCGCCGCACTTTTGCCGCCGCCTTCCATGGCCAGCAATTTAATGCGACTATCGAGGCGGGCAAAATCCTCCGCGATCTCTTCGGTTTTATCTGCCGAACCATCAGAGGCGACAATGATCTCCAGTAAATTCCCGGGGTAATCGCTCTCAAGTATATTTTGCAATCTGCTACCTATTGTTTTTTCTTCATTTCTCACAGTCAAAATAACGGTCAAAAAAGAGCATGACAATTCCTTCTCTCCTGTTTTTTCCGGCTTTTCCTTGCGCAAACTGGACATCACAAGCAGAAATACCAAATAACCGATCCATGTATGAACATTAAAAATACA
>Ga0209211_10006074_pt1 | contig 17711 bp, 17 predicted proteins | sample RifGroA2_FD_183992 | JGI IMG/M metagenome (GOLD analysis project Ga0209211, IMG submission 183992) | Groundwater microbial communities from Rifle, Colorado, USA - Groundwater A2 (SPAdes) (version 2) | ecosystem: Environmental > Aquatic > Deep subsurface > Groundwater | place: Rifle, Colorado... | reverse complement strand
ACGAGGAATTTTTAAAAGTAGTGAAGAATGTAATGTCAGCCGGCGCGGCTGGAGTGGCGGTCGGCCGCAATGTCTGGCAAAATCCTGAACCCTTAGAGATCACTGAAAAAATTAAAAAAATTATTTGGCCGGAAATTAAATAAAAAATATGCCGAAAGTTTATATCACGAGAAAAATTCCTGAAGCGGGGATTAAAATCCTTAAAGACAAAAATTATGAAGTTGAGGTTAATCCCAAAGATAAAGTCCTTTCCAAAAAAGAGCTTATTAAGGCGCTTAAAGGAAAAAATTACGACGCGGTTTTATGTTTGCTGACCGATAAGATTGACAAAGATATTTTTGAGGCGGCTGGGCCGAGGGTAAAAATTTTTGCCAACATGGCTATGGGCTTTGATAATATTGATTTGGTCTCGGCCAAAACCAAAAACATAATGATAACCAACACGCCCGAGGTTTTGACAGAAACCGTGGCCGAGCATACTTTCGCTTTAATGTTGGCGCTGGCTCATAGAATCCCGGAAGCGGATAGATTTACCAAAGCCGGCAGATTCAAAGGCTGGGAACCCCTGCTTTTTTTAGGCACGGATTTATCAAAAAAAACTTTGGGTATTGTCGGCTTGGGCCGGATTGGTTCTCGCGTTGCTTATCATGCGGTTAAAGGTTTTGAGATGAAAGTTTTGTATTATGACATAAAACAGAATCAGGAATTTGAGGGCGAGTTTGGAGCGATTTATAAAAGCGATTTAAACGATTTGCTGGGCGAGGCGGATTTTGTGTCTTTGCATGTGCCTTTGTTGGAATCCACCCGGCATTTGATAAACGAAGCCCGGCTTAAAATAATGAAACCGACCGCTTATCTTATCAACACTTCCAGAGGAGCGGTGATTGATGAGAAGGCGCTTACGATGGCTTTGAAAAATAAAATTATCAGAGGCGCGGCTTTGGATGTTTTTGAAAATGAGCCGAAATTAACCCCGGGTTTGACTAAATTGGACAATGTTATTTTAACTCCTCATATTGCTTCGGCTACCGAAGAAACCCGCAGTAAAATGGCGGAATTAGCCAGCCAAAACATCATTGAAGCGTTAGAAGGCAGAATTCCTCCGAATTTAGTGAAGGTATAAATATCCAGTCATCTTACATTTCGACCATTTACAAGCGATCGTTTATAAACAGTCAATAATTATTTTAGATAAGTTTAAACAATAAAACTTACAATTTGGTCAGAAAAGTTATAAAAAGACATCATTCCAGTCCGATAAAGCAAAAAATTTTGTTAATGCTTTTGGGCGGCTACGCGCTCGGTTGTAGCTATACGCCCGGCCAGCAAATTCGCACCATTAGAGCGATTTCCAGAGGATGGAAGCAAATAAATAAAGACAAGCTTTCCCGAATAATAAGAGAATTTTATAATGACAGGCTAGTTGACTTAATAGAAGAAAAAGATGGGAGCACAACTATTATTCTAAGCGAGTTGGGTAAGAAGCGCGCTCTACGTTATAAAATAGATGAATTAAAAATTCCAAAACAGAAATGGGACGGTAAATGGAGAGTAGTTGTTTTTGATATTCCCGAAAGACAAAAGCAAGCTCGCAGCGCTTTAAGAAATAAGTTAAGAGATCTTGATTTTTTAAATTTACAGAAAAGCGTTTGGGCTTGTCCGTATGGTTGCCAAGATATGATAGATTTTATAGTGGAGTTTTTTGAAATTAGGAAATATGTCAGATATATGGTTGTTCAAAGTATCACCAATGAAGCAGAACTAAAAAGACATTTTGGATTTTATTAGTTTTTATTTGTTAGTTTTGTTAGTTTTGTGAAATTTATGTTTTGACCATCTAGAAACGATCGTTAGAAAATGGTTAGAAAATAGAAAACGGGGGTTAATGTTATTTGGATTATGATCCAGTTAAATCATTTAAATCATAATTTTGAAAATCACGAAATAACAAAGGGGAAGTCTTCGGACTTCCCCTTTTTTATTTCTTGCCCCATCCCGCCTAGGCGGGATGGGGTTGATTTTTTATTCAGCCGATAATATAATAAAAAAACTATGTTTCAATTAAGCGCTAAATCAAGAGATGTCTTCGGCAAAAAATTAAAAACCCTTCGCCAGAAAGGCGAGTTGCCGGCGATTTTATACGGGCCGAAAGAAAAATCAATTCCGCTTTCTTTGGTTTTGAAAGATTTTAAAAAAGTTTGGGAAAAGGCGGGCGAATCTTCCGTTATTGAACTTTTAACGGACGGGAAAAAGAAAAATATCCTTATTCACGATGTGGCCCTTGACCCGGTCAGCGACGAACCGATCCACGTCGATTTCTACGCCGTCCAGATGGATAAGGTTATTCAGGCGACAGTGCCCATTGTTTTTTCCGGGACTTCCGAAGCGGTGAAAAATCTCGGCGGGGTTTTGGTAAAAGTGATGCACGAATTGGAAATTGAGGCCCTGCCGATGGATTTGCCGCACGAAATAAATGTTGATATTTCAAAGCTCAAACAGCTCAACGACAAGATTTTAATCAAAGACATTAATTTTCCGGAGAAAGTTAAGCCGCTCCAGTCTTTAAATGAGACGGTGGCGATTGTGGAAGAGCTGAAAGCCGAGGAAGAAAGGGCTCCGGCCGAGATGGATATCAGCAAAGTGGAAATTGCCGGCAAGAAGAAAGAGAAGCCGTCCGAGGAAGCGGAGACGCCGGCAACGTCGGAAAAGAAATCCGCTGGCTAGCGCGAAGGAACCGCCGTTGTTATAATAAACTCAATGCTTTCTTTGTTTAAAAAACGCTTTTGGGCTATTATTTTTTTATTGATTTTTCTTTCGGTTGCTTTTCGTTTTTCTTTTGTTTTGGGCGAAGAGGTGGATTCGTCGGCGGTTTTAAAAAGACGGGAACAGTTGGAGCAAGAGCTGGTTGATTTGGAAAAACAAATAGGAGGATATCAATCGGTTATTCAGGAAAAACAAAAAGAATCCACTTCCTTGGAAAGAGACATTGCTATTTTTGACGCCCAAATCGGAAAATCCAAAGCGGAAATCAAGGCGCGCGACATCGCCATCGGAAAATTGTCCGGAGCGATTAACGAACGCACCAAAACAATAGGAACGTTGGAAGAAAAAATAGAAATAGAGAGAACATCGCTGGCCGAGCTTTTAAGGAAGATTTACGAACTTGATTCGTTTTCTCTGGTGGAAATTATTTTAGGCTATGAAAATTTGTCCGATTTTTTCGTGGAATCAGATTCTTTTGATACGGTTCAAGAGGCCATCCAGGCGTCTTTTATCAATATCAGAGAAATTAAAACAGACACCGAACGGGAAAGAGAAGACTTAAAGCAGAGAAAACAGGAGCAGTCGGAATTGCGTTCCATCCAGCTTTTGGAGAAGAAGCGGCTGGAGCAGGCGGAAGCGGAAAAAAATAAAATTTTAAAAACCACCAAAGGCCAAGAAGCGGCTTATCAAAAATTATTGTCCGCCAAACAGAAAAATGCCGCCGCCATCAGGAGCGAGCTCTTTTTGCTGCGCGGCTCCCCAGCCATCCCTTTTGAAAAAGCGGTGGAATACGCCACTTTAGCTTGGCGTAAAACCGGCGTCAGGCCCGCCTTTCTTTTAGGAGTAATTTCCGAAGAATCGGAATTGGGCGCCAATTTGGGTTCGGGCAATTGGCAAGACGATCTTTACAATTGTTATATCAGAATCGGCTATAAAAGTTCTGCCGAGAAGCAAAAGAACGCTTACTTGGAGATAACGTCAGAGCTCGGGCTTAATCCTGATGCGATGCCGGTTTCCAAAGCCCCTTATTACGGTTGCGGAGGCGCAATGGGCCCGGCTCAGTTTATGCCCACCACTTGGCAGTTGTATAAAAATGAGGTGGCTAGATTAACCGGTCACAATCCTCCCAATCCTTGGGATCCGCTTGACGCCTTTATGGCCGCGGCTTTATTGCTTAAAGACAACGGCGCGGCCGAAGGCACCTACGCGGCCGAAAGGCGGGCGGCTTTGAGATATTTAGCCGGCGGAAATTGGAAGAAGCCGGCCTACAGCTTCTACGGAGACGACGTAATGGCTTTGACTTCCAAATATCAGGAACAAATCAATATTATTCAAGGCCTAGCTAAAGGCAACCAGCTCTTGATTTTTTAAGCGAGTTATGCTAAAAGAAAAAGAGTAGCTAACTTAAACTGTCGGAGGTCGGAGCTCCGACAGTTTTTTATTTTTTCTGGGAAAAGGATTTGATGATGAGGTCTAGGTTGCCGTTTAAAATGGATTCAAGGTTGTGCCAGGATTTTTGCAGGCGGTGGTCGGTGATTCTGTCTTGCAGGAAATTATAAGTGCGGATTTTTTCCGACCGGTCTTGCCTTCCTATCTGCTCTTTTCTTTCTTTGGTCAGTTTTTCTTCTTCCGCCATCCGTTTTTGCTCTATTAGTTTGGTTTTTAAAATTTTCATGGCCTGTTCGCGATTTCTTTGCTGGTTTCTTTCGTTGCGGGACTGCACCACTAAACCCGTGGGCTTATGAAGAATCCTGACGGCTGTTTCCACTTTATTGACATTCTGTCCGCCCGGGCCGCCGGCTCGGCTAAAACTGATTTCCAAATCGCTTTCTTTGATTTCAATGTTTTGCCCTGGCCATTCCGCCAAAATCGCCACCGAAGCGGTGGAAGTGTGAATCCGGCCGGATTTTTCGGTTGAGGGAATCCGTTGAATCCGGTGCACGCCGCTTTCCTGTTTTAATTTTTGATAGGCCTCTTTATTTTTGATTTCAAAAATAATTTCTTTGTATCCGCCCAGCTCGTTTTTTGATTCGTCTATGATAAAAACCGGCCAATTTTGTTTATTGGCGTATTTCTGATACATTAAAGCCAGGTCGCGGGCGAAAAGAGCGGCTTCGTTTCCGCCGGCGCCCGCCCGAATCTCCACCATAATCGCTTTTGGTTTTTCTTGGTCTGCTTCCGAATCTTCTTTTTGAATAAGTTTGGCAAGTTCTCCCAGCCGTTTGGCTTTTTCTTTGGTCCAGTTTTGGCCGATGTCCGCAATCAATTCCTCGTATTCTTTTTTTAGTTCGTCCATTTTTTTATTTCTTTTTGGCTTTGGCGGCCTGCCTCGTCAATGTTTCAGCAAGGCGGGCCCTGGTTTTAAATCTTTCCACCCGGCCGGCGGTGTCAATCAGTTTTTCCTTGCCGGAAAAAAATGGGTGGCATTGGCTGCAGATTTCCACTTCCATGTTTTCTTTAGTTGAGCCGACTTTGAGAGTGTGGCCGCAAGCGCATTTTATGGAAGCCTGGGGATAATATTTTGGATGAATATCTTTTTTCATAGATATATATTAGCATTTTTTAATCATTATTGCAATTATTTTGTATTTTGTTAGAATAATAGTTAATGTTGTTAAGCGTGGAAGAAACAATAAAAAACGAGAGCGAAGCCGCCCCTGAAGGCGGCCTGCCTAGTCTTGGCGAGACTGGCGGTTTTGGGAGTGTGAGCAAAGAAATGGAAGAAATGTCCCGAGCCGGAGTATATTTCGGTTATTCTAAAAGCCGCCGGCACCCCAAAATGACTCCTTTTATTTTCGGCATTCGCAATAATGTTGAGATTTTTGATATAGTGAAAGTGAAGGAACAGTTGGAAAAAACCACCGATTTTATCAAAGCCTTGGGGAAAGAGGATAAGACGATTTTGTTTGTCGGAACCAAACCGCCGGTAAAAGAGATTATCAGGCGGACAGCCGATGCTCTGCGAATGCCTTACGTGGCCGAACGATGGCTGGGCGGAACTTTGACCAATTTAAAAGTTCTTAAAAAAAGGACTGAACATTTTCTTGACCTTCAGCAGAGAAAAAACTCGCCGGATTTTGACAAACTGTCGAAAAAAGAACGTTTTGTAATTATTAAATCTTTGGCCAAAATGGAAAAAAATTTTAAAGGGCTGGAACTTTTATCCGGCTTGCCTCAAGCCTTGGTGGTGGTGGATACCAAAGAGGAATCCACGGCCATTCGGGAAGCCAAAAGAATGTCAATTCCCGTGGCGGGAATTTTAAACAGCGACTGCGATCCTTCGGTCATAGATTATCCCGTTCCAGCCAACGACGGCTCGGTGTCAAGCGTCAACTATTTAATGGATAAGTTGGCGGAGGCTTATAAAATAGGGAATGAGGGACGAGTAATGAGCCCGCCTCGCCTTGACGAGCTTGAGGGACGAGTAATAAGTAATGAATAATATGGGAATGGCGGAGAAAATTAAAGAATTAAGAGATAAAACCGGGGTTTCGGTAATGCTTTGCAAAAAAGCCCTGGAAGAGGCGGCTGGAGATTTTGAGAAAGCCGTTGAAGTTCTTCGCCGGGAAAGTTTCAGGACTGCCGAGAATAAAGCCGAGCGCCAGGCTAAAGCCGGCATTGTTGATGCTTATATCCACAGCAATAAAAAATTGGGCGTTCTGGTAGAGATAAGATGCGAAACTGATTTTGTCGCCAAAAACAAAGAGTTCCTTGAGTTCAGCCACGATATTGCTATGCAGATTGCGGCTTCTCGGCCGGAAAATATTCCTTCGCTTTTGGCCGAATCATTTATAAAAAAACCGGAAATCTCCGTTAACGACTATTTAAAAGAAATAATCCAAAAATTTGGCGAGAATATTGAAATCGGGAGATTTTTTATTATTGAAGTTTAGATTCAAAAATATGACTCTTTCTATTTTGACTTTAATATTTTCTTCTCTGGGCCTTTTGGCCATTGTGGTCGGAAGATTGCCGTCAGTTAAAAATGTCCCGGTTGAAGAACTTGAGCAAAAGTTCGGCTCTTCCGGTTCGTTGAGAAAATTTCTTTGGGAAACGATTGTTTTGCCGGCCATCGTCTTTTATAAAACAAAATTAAGAATGTGGCTTTACTATTTTGGCGACGGGGCGATAAACAAATTCCGGCGGTTGATTCTTAAAGTGGAAAAAAATCTTTATTTTTTTTCCCGCCATTTGAAAAAGAAAAAACGGGCTTTGGAAATGGATTTGAACAACGGTTCGGAATTTTTAAAAGAGATGAACAATTGGAAGAATGGCGAAGCCAAAAATAACGAAAACGGAGCTGAAAAAAAAGAAAATCCGCCGAGGTAGCTCAACGGTAGAGCAACGGTTTTGTAAACCGTAGGTTAGAGGTCCGAATCCTCTCCTCGGCTTATTTTATGAAGGGAAACAAAAACATCGTGATTCTGGGCGGGGGGTTTGGAGGAGTGAGAGCGGCTTTGGACCTTGGCCGGCGCCGAGATTTAAACATCACTTTGATTGATAAAAACAAATACCATTCCTACACGCCCGATTATTACGAAACGGCCACGGCCTTTCTGTCTGCTTGCAGGCCCGGCAGAAAAGAATCGGCCCAAAACCCGCCTGACGGCGAGGCCAGACGCCTTAAATCCTCGGTGGCCATTCCTTTTTTGGAAATTTTCAGGAACCGTCGCAATATTGATATTGTTCAAGACGAAGCCGCAAGCGTTGATTTTGAAAATAACAAGGTTAGGGCGAAATCGGGAAAAACTTTTTCCTACGATTATCTGGTGATTGCCTTGGGCGCGGTTTCAAATTTTTTTGAAATTCCGGATTTAAAAGAAAAATCTTTTGAATTAAAAACCGTCAACGACGCTTTGAATATCAGAAATTGCATTGACGAACTTTTTGCCGCCCGCCCCAAACGCGAAAAAATCAGGATTGTTATCGGCGGCGGAGGATTCAGCGGCTGCGAATTGGCGGCCGAAGTCATCGGCTATGCGCAAAAATTAGCCCAATGGCATAGCCGTCCCAAAGAAAATTTTGAGTGTCTGATTGTTGAAGGCGGGGATTATCTTTTAAAAGGAGCGAGTTCCTGGGTTCAGGCCGGGGCGGAAAAACGTCTTTTAAAGCTGGGCGTGAAAGTTGTCAAAAACTATCGCATCGCTCATATTTCGGAAACAGAGATTAAAGACGCAAGTAATCCGGCCATCCTTTATGATGTGCTGGTCTGGACGGCCGGAGTAAAAGCCAATGAATTCGTAAAAGCTCTGGGTCTGGAACTTCAGAAGGCGGATACTCTTATTGTTGACGAATTTTTTCGGGTGAAGACTTTGAAAAATGTTTTTGCCATAGGGGACATCGCTTATAATTTTAACAAAAAAATCGGCCGGCCCGCGCCGATGACCGCTCAAGCGGCCATCAAACAAGGCCGCCAGCTTGCCGGAATAATTAAAAGCGTAATTAACAAAAAAAAGACCTGGCCTTATATTTTCAAAAACAATCCTTTTATTATTCCTTTGGGAGGGAAATACGCTTTGGCTGATTTAGGTTTTCTAAAAATAGAGGGATTTTTGGGCTGGGTTATGAGGTCGGCCACCACTCTCAGATATTTTTTCAGCATTTTGTCATTTTTTACGGCTTTAAAACTTTGGATTAAAGGCCGAGTTATATACTTAAGAAATGATTTATGAAGAATATGGCGAGATTTTATTTTGACCATGCTTCCACGACCGAGCTTGACCCGCGGGTGAAAAAAGCGATGGAGCCGTACTGGCTGGAAAAATTCGGCAATCCCTCTTCAATTTATCAGGAAGGCCGGGAAGCCAAAACCGCGATTGAGAAAGCGAGAAAAACTATCGCCGATTTGATTTCCGCCAGGCCCGAGGAGATTATTTTTACCGCCGGAGGAACGGAAAGCGATAATCTGGCGATTTTCGGAATGCTAGGACATCCGACCTCCGCGCGTAGGTCGGATGTCCAGGCCCATATCATTACAACGAAAATAGAACACCATGCTGTTTTATATCCTATTAAGAAATTGGAAAAAGGCGGCCTGATTAAGGCAACTTATCTTAGCGTTGACAAAAACGGATTAATTGATTTAGCCGAGTTTAGGAAATCTTTAACCGAAAATACGATTTTGGTTACCGTTGGTTATGCCAATAATGAAATCGGCGTTGTCCAGCCAATCGCTGAAATTGCGAAGATACTTCGCAATTTCAGAAATTCCAAAACCCCGTTTTTCCACACCGATGCTTGTCAGGCCGCCGGCTATCTTGATATGAAGGTAAATCCGCCAACTGGCGGATTGGGAGTTGATTTGATGACCGTTAACGGTTCAAAAATTTACGGACCAAAGGGCGTTGGGTTTTTGTATGCGAGAAACGGGGTTAAACTTGAGCCGATTGTATATGGAGGCGGTCAGGAAAGAGGAATCAGGTCGGGCACGGAAAATGTGCCGGCCATTGTCGGTTTGGCCGAGGCCTTTAAAATAGCTCAAGCTGAGCAGAAAAAAGAGTCGTTGCGGCTCATAAAAATCAGAGATTTTATCATTAAAGAACTTCAAAAAAGAATTCCGGACGTTGTTTTAAACGGCCATCCCACCAAGCGTCTGCCCAACAATATCAGTATTTCGGTTTTAAACGCCGAGGGCGAATCAATGGTTTTATATCTTGACGCCAAAGGCATTGCCGCTTCCACCGGCTCGGCCTGCACCTCGGAAAGCTTGGAACCCTCCCATGTCATTATGGCTTTGGGTTTGCCATATGAATATTCTCACGGCTCTTTGCGTTTCACTTTGGGACGGAGCAATACCAAAAAAGACGCAGAGTATTTAATAAAGACACTGCCGCCGATTGTTGAAAAATTGCGCCAAATGTCACCGGTCAAGTTTAAATCCCAAATTACAATCCGCCAGCTGGCGGACAAATCCCAAATAAATTCTAAATCACAATGACCAAAATTCAAAAAAAGAAGTCGCCTGATCTTGTTGATGATAAAACTAGCGCTTGCTGGTATTATTCCGATTTGGTCAAAGAGCATTTTTTTCATCCGAGAAATTTTTTGAAAAAAGACCCTAAGCCCGGAGAATTTGACGCCGAGGGCCAGGTGGGAAACTTCAAATGCGGAGACATTATGCGGATGTGGCTTAAAGTTGAGCCGAAAACCGAGAAAATCCAAAAATTAAAATGGCGGACTTTCGGCTGCGGCCCGGCCATCGCCTCAATCTCGGCTTTTACGGAAATGGTTTTGGAAAATCATTTGACCATCAAAGAGGCGTTAAAGATAAAGCCGCAGGATGTGGTTAAAAAACTGGGCGGGGTGCCTTCCAGAAAAATCCATTGTTCGGTTATGGCCGATTTGGCTTTCAAAAAAGCCGTTGAAAATTATTATAAAAAAACAAAGAAGTAAAATTCCCTTTTATCAATATAGCAATAGTAATTAGCAAGTTATTTGCGATCGTCTTTTAACTTGCTATAATGATGTCAATGGGTAGAGTGCCAAAATTAACATCTTTTATTTTAGAAACCTTAGAAAGTCTAAAAGAAATAGGCGTGGATCTTATCGAATTTTCCAACCCTTTCGAAGCTTATATTGAAAAAGTTAAGCGCATTTCCGCAAAGCACGCGGGATATAATTTTAAAACATCCCAAAACAAACATAATTTTCGCAGCCTACTTTACCAACTTCAAAAACAAGGATTAGTTGAAAAAAAGGAAAAAGACGATCGCTCTTTTTGGATGATTACAAAATTAGGCCGGGAGAGATTAAGAAACATTCAAGAAAATTCCTTGCCATTAAACATCAATTATAAAATAAAAAAAGAAAAAACCAGCAAATTAGTTATTTTTGACATTCCAGAAAAATATAAACACAAAAGAAATTGGCTCCGCGAACAGCTTGTTATGCTTGATTTTGAGATGCTTCAGAAAAGTGTGTGGACGGGAAAAAACAAAATACCGCAGGAATTCATTAGGGATTTAGAAAATTTTAATCTTTTAGATTACGTCCATATTTTAAGCATTAAAGATAAGGGTACATTGAATGACCAATACTAAGGGTTAGCTTGACTAGTTTTAAGATTACATTAGGATTAGTAAGAGCAAGTTATTTGCGATCGTCTGATAACTTGCTAATCCTCTATTAATTTTCCCATTAAACTTCTTTTATTTAGTTAATGGACGTTGTAGTATAGTTATATTTATAGTAGTTATAATATATGGATATGGAGATAAAAATTAAAGATTTTTTGGAAAAAGAAGTTAAGCCAATGCTGGGATTCCACGGCGGCGATGTTGAATTTATGTCATTCAATGACGGAATTTTGAAAATAAAGTTAAAAGGCGCTTGTTTTGGCTGTCTGATGTCGGGGATGACTTTGGAAGGCATTGAAGAGCAGATTCGGAAGAAAATTCCGGAAGTCAAAAAAGTTGAAGCAATTTGATTTTCAAGTTAAAATTTCACTATGGAGAATTTGACCAAAACTCAATTGATTTTTTTGGTGATTTTAGTCAGCGTGGTTGCCTCGGTCGCCACCGCCGTCATCACCGCTTCTTTGGTCAGCCAGTCGCCCGCGCCGGTCGGCCAAACCATCAACCGCATCATTGAAAAAGCCGTTCCCGGTTCGCAAAATATTTCTTCGGAAAAAGAGCAAATTATCACAACCAGAGAGGAAGCCATTGTTAAATCAGTGGAAAGAGTTTCGCCGGCCGTGGTTAGCGTTGTCGCCACTAAAGATTTGCCGGTGGTGGAGCAGTATTTTATCAATCCTTTTGAAAACGACGAATTTTTCCAACAGTTTTTTCCGCCCGGGTCTTTGCCGGACTTTCAAGTGCCCCAGTATCGTCAAAAAGGCACGGAAAAAAAGCAGATTTCAAGCGGAAGCGGATTTTTGGTTTCTGCCGACGGCCTGATTTTAACCAACAAGCATGTGATTGAAGACACCAAAGCCGATTATTCGGTGATTATGAATGACGGCAGAAAAATCACGGCCAAAGTTTTGGCGCGCGACCCTCTGCAGGATTTGGCAATTTTAAAAATTGAAGGAGCGGGCTTTAGTTACATTCCCCTGGGCGATTCCGACAAATTAAAAGCCGGCCAGACCGTTATTGCCATTGGCAATGCCTTGGGAGAATTTCAAAATACGATTTCGGTTGGCGTAATTTCCGGTCTCCATCGGACCATTACCGCTTTAGGCAGTCAGATTGGGCCGGAAATCCTGCGAGAAGTGATTCAGACCGACGCGGCCATCAACCCGGGAAATTCCGGAGGTCCTTTGTTGAATATAAACGGGGAAGCCATTGGAATGAATACCGCTCTTGCCCAAGGCGCGGAAAATATCGGCTTTGCCCTGCCTATTAATTTGGCCGAAAAAGACTTGCGGGACTTCCAAAATTTTGGTAAAATAAGATACGGCTTTTTAGGCGTCAGGTACGTTATTATCACTCAAAAAATCAAGGAAGAAAAGAAATTTTCGGTTGACTATGGCGCTTTAATTATTAAAGGCTCCCAAGGAGAAAAAGCAATATATTCCGGCAGTCCGGCCGAAAAAATCGGCCTTAAAGAAGGAGATATTATTCTGGAATTCGGCGGGGTTAAAATTAACGCTGACACCACTTTGGCCGAACTGATTCTTAAAAAAACCGTTGGCGAAAAAGTCAGTTTAAAAGTTTTAAGAGAAAACCGAGAGATGACGCTTGAAGCGGAGTTGGCGGAAATGCCAGAAAATTAGAAATTAGAAATTTTATTATATGCCTCCATTTTCCAATTTTACAATTAAAGCCCAAGAAGCCGTAAAAAAAGCTCATGAGCTGGCGATTGAAAGGGGCCAGAATCAAATTGACGCTCTGCATCTTTTGGCCGGCTTGGTTTTGCAGGAAGAAAATGTCGTTCTATCCATTCTTGATAAAATGGACGTTGATATTAATTTTTTGACCGAATCTGTTTTGGACAATCTGGAAACCGGCAGCCGAGCATCCGTGGCCGCGCCGTCTTTTCAGATTTATTTGACTCCGGAATTGGTGAAAGTTTTGGAGGAAGCCGCTAAAACCGCCCGCTCTTTCGGGGACGATTACGTTTCGGTTGAACATCTTTTTTTGGCGCTTTTTGAGGTGCCTTCTCGGGCTCGGGAAATTCTGGAAAGATTTAAAATAGAGAAAAAATCGGTTTTAAGAATTCTTGAGAATATCCGAGGAGACAGCAAAATAATTGAGACGGAGTCATTAAAGAAATTAAGAACGATAGAAAAATATTCCCGCAATTTCACTCAGATGGCCAGAGAAGATAAGCTGGATCCGGTCATTGGCCGGGAAGAAGAAACCAGACGGCTGATGCAGATATTGAGCCGCCGGACGAAAAATAACCCGGTGCTGATAGGCGAAGCCGGAGTGGGCAAAACCGCCGTTGTTGAGGGCTTGGCTCAGAAGATTGCTAAAGGAGACGTGCCGGATAGTTTAAAGGATAAGGAAGTTATTGCTTTGGATTTGGGAGCGCTTATTGCCGGCACAAAGTATAGAGGAGAATTTGAAGAGCGCCTGAAAATGCTTTTGCGCGAGATAGAAAGAGCCAGCGGCCGGATTCTGATTTTTATAGACGAACTTCATACTCTGGTCGGGGCCGGAGCGGCCGAGGGCGCGATTGACGCTTCCAATATGCTAAAGCCGGCTTTGGCCAGAGGGGATTTGCGGGCCATTGGCGCCACCACTCTTAAAGAATATCAAAAATACATAGAAAAAGACCCGGCTTTGGCCAGGAGATTCATGCCGGTTTATGTGGAGGAGCCGTCGGTGGAAGCGGCCGTGGCTATTTTGCGCGGCATCAAAGAGAAATACGAACTTCATCACGGCGTGCGGATAACCGACGCGGCCATTCAGGCGGCGGTGCATCTTTCCAGCCGTTACATCAGCGACAGATTTTTGCCGGATAAAGCGGTGGATTTAGTTGACGAGGCGGCCTCGGCCCTGCGGTTGGAGCTGGACAGCCTGCCCGAGGAATTGGAGAAAGTTAATCGGGAAATCCGGCGGCTGGAGATTGAAAAAGAAGCCCTAAAAAAAGAAGAGGGCTCCAAAAAACAAGTAAATCAGACGGAAAAAAGAATTCAGGATTTGAAAGAAAAAAATTCCGGATTGGAAATGAAATGGAAAAACGAAAAAGAAAGTATCACTTCCATCCGCCAGCTGAAGAAAGATTTGGAATCTTTAAGGCAGGAGGCGGATTCAGCCGAACGAAAAGCCGATTTTTCCCGGGTGGCGGAGATACGTTACGGTCGGATTCCCGAAACGGAAAACAAATTAAGAGCCGAAGAAGAACGTCTTAAAAAACTTCAGCTTAAGCGTCGGATTCTTAAAGAGGAAATCATAGCCGAAGATATAGCCGATGTGGTTTCCCGCTGGACCGGTATTCCCGTTTCAAAAATGATTGAAGAAGAAGCCAAAAAACTTCTGCGCATAGAAGGAGATTTAAAGAAGCGCGTGGTTGGACAGGACGAAGCGATTAGCAAAGTGGCCAATGCTATCAGGCGCTCCAGGGCTGGAGTGGGGGACGAAGACAAGCCCATCGGCTCGTTTATGTTTTTGGGGCCGACCGGGGTGGGTAAAACCGAATTGGCCCGGGCCCTGGCCGAATTTTTGTTCAATGACGAAAAATCTTTGGTTAGGGTGGATATGTCGGAATATATGGAGCGTCACGCCGTTTCCAAAATCATCGGTTCTCCTCCGGGTTATGTGGGATATGAAGAAGGGGGACAGCTTACCGAAATTATCAGACATCGGCCTTACTCCATTGTTCTTTTTGACGAGATTGAAAAAGCCCATCCCGAGGTTTTTAACATTATGCTTCAGATTCTTGACAACGGCCGACTGACCGACGCCAAGGGCCGATATGTCAATTTTAAAAATTCCGTTATCGTGATGACTTCCAACATCGGCTCCGAGCAAATCAGGCAAATGGAAAAATTCGGGTTCGCTTTAAGCGCCGATGAAAAACAGGAAAATCTGCGCCAAGCCGAGGAAATGAAAGAAAAAATAAGGCAGGCCTTGGAACAGAGATTCCGGCCGGAATTTTTGAATCGGCTGGACGAAATCGTCGTGTTTAATTCCTTGTCAACGGACGATTTGAAAAAGATAGCGGACATTCAAATCGGCTTTCTGGAGAAACGGCTGGCCAAGAAAGAAATTGAAATCAAAGCAACACCCGAGGTTCTTTCTTTTTTGGTCAGGGAAGGTTATGATGCTCACTACGGCGCCCGGCCTCTGAAGCGTCTGATTCAGGCAAAAATTCTTAACTCCTTGGCCGAGCAGATTGTGGGCGGCCGAATCAAGGCCGGAGACGTTGTTTTGATTAAAGCCAAAGGAAACGAGTTGGTTATTGAAGTTGGATTTAAAAGCAGAAGCAAGAAAGTTAAAGAAATAAAAATAAAAGAAAAGACAGCCGCTGTTTAGAATTTTATTATATTGGAATTTAGGATTTGTTTGTGATTTGTTGCTTGGAGTTTGGAATTTTAATGATAGAGCGCAGGTGGCAGAGCGGTCAATTGCATCCCGCTGTAAGCGGGACGCCCATACTTGATAATTATGTATCAGGTTTATATTTTAAAAAGTTTTAAAGACAGCTCTTATTATATAGGTCATACTAATAACTTAACCTTAAGATTAAGAAGACATAATTCTGGATATTGTAAGTTTACTAAATCAAGAAGGCCATATGAATTGATATATTCAGAGAATTTTACAACTAGAGCTTTAGCAGTAAGAAGAGAAAAAGAGATAAAGTCTTATAAAGGCGGCGATAGTTTTAAGAATTTAATAAGCGCAGGTGGCAGAGCGGTCAATTGCACCAGACTGTAAATCTGGCGCCTTCGGGCTACGGGGGTTCGAATCCCTCCCTGCGCAAAAAGTTTGACTTAAAATTATATATATGCTATTATTGTGGTAGTTTTGGAAATAGTAATCACACTATTTTCTAATTGAAAATTCAAGCGAAAGGAGGAAGTCAAATGGCACGTTATATGATGGCAACAAAGGCCGTTCACAAGCTTGGAGACGTCAGCGGTGAGGAGCCCGATCTTTGCTCCATTCACAGGGAGGACAAGGAGAACTATATCGGTAGTTGGGTGCTGGGGATTATTTTAAACAATGTTAAATTTCCAAAAAGCACCACGCGCGAGCTGACCGACGAAGAGAAGAAAGAATGGCACGGTAAACAGATTTGGATCGGCGGCAGACCTAGATACACGATCTACATAAAGTAGATGCCGTAGTCGGGGGGTGTGCGTGAAACAATCTGCGCACACCCCTCTTTTTTTCAAAATAGGTTCGGATTTCGTCAAACAAACGCACCAGTTTTGGGGCAAGAAAAATTTTTCAATAAAACACAAAGGTGTAAAATAATTTTGTCGCTCCTAGAGTTAAGAGGCGAGAAACACCGGGGATGGTGATTTTTCGTTGTCAAAAATGTCATTGACTTCCGGCATATATTATGATATATTTAGATGAAAGTGAGATCTAGGCATAGGGCCTGGATGATATTAAACCGTTCCTTGAAAGGAGAAAAAAGTGAAAATAGCATTTGCTTTACTGATTAATTTACCGAGATTTATTTTCGAGGCGCTTGTTATTTTTACGCCGCCGCTCTTAATTTTCAAGCAAATAACTCTTTCCGCAATGGTTTTTTTGACAGGAGAGGGGCTACTTGCCGCTTGGTACTATCGGCGGTTGAAAATCAAAGAAGAAATGAAGAAAGAGGATGCCGGAGAATGGATTGACCAGATTTTCCAAGTAGTTCTTCTCGGCTTATGGGCGATTCACACCCAATCGTTGTGGTGGGCGTTAGTATTGTGGATTCCGATCTCGGCATTCACTCCGTTCAGGTGGATTTTGATGATTTACAACCATCCTCACATTCTCATAACGCTCCTGCCACAATGGTTTCCCTGCAAGCAATCGGTACTCCGGTTCATGATAAAGACAAAGCGCATAGAATTTCCAGAAGCCTTTGCTTTTCTTATCAAATGGTCAAAGTCTCCCCAAGCTCGGATGGAAAGAGCAAGAGGAGCTCTTAAAAAACTGCGGGAAGGAGAGTGCGACCAATCCGGAGTAAATTATTGGCTTGAATCGATCGTCAAAGCATTGGAAACGGGGATAAGCTATAAGCGGATTGGTACAACCAAAGAGGAAATTATCGCCTTTTGGAGCGGAAAAAAGAGCCAAAAGATTTATGCGAAAAAGAAGATACGCGCTCTCCGCGAAGGAAAAGACAGGTCTGCAAAACTCCTTACTGAGCTTTTAGAAAGGGAGGGGATTGCGCCGGAAGAAATCGGGACATCACTTGATGAACTTCGGTCCTTCCGTCGCCTTCAGGAAAAGAAGCTATATCTTTATTATCTCGACAATCTTCGTACGCTGGCAAGCGGTGAATTGCCGAAATACGATGATCGTTGGGAAAATGTTTCCATTGAGCATTACGTTTCTTCCCTTCTTGAGGCGCCGGATAAGGGTGATCCTTTTATGTTCACGTTTGAGGAGCTCGGAACAAGCGAGGAGGAAGTTCGCGAACTCGGCCGTTCTGCCCATCTGCACGCAGGGAAGGCGATGCTGGCTTCTGTTCGGGAATCCCCATCGTCCTCGGGTATAGAAGAGATACAGGAACATTTGCGATTGGCTAATGTCTCTTCTGAAGCAATCGGTTTGACTAAAGTTGAAATAAGCGCTTTTCTATGCCGCGTTCAAGCGAGCGAGAAAGGAGATTCTCGGTAGAGAAATTTATTTGAACAGCGAGACCCCGCGTGAATAACGCCGGGTCTCGTTTCATTTTTGCGAAATTTTTAATTATGCTATAATGGTTTTGTTATGATTCTTTCGGACCGAGACATCAAAAAAGCCATTAAAAGCGAAGGACTGGAATTTATTCCTAAATTAAAAGTTGACCAGATTGGACCGGCTTCCATTGACCTGAAATTAAGTCCGGTCTTT
>Ga0209211_10006073_pt1 | contig 17712 bp, 21 predicted proteins | sample RifGroA2_FD_183992 | JGI IMG/M metagenome (GOLD analysis project Ga0209211, IMG submission 183992) | Groundwater microbial communities from Rifle, Colorado, USA - Groundwater A2 (SPAdes) (version 2) | ecosystem: Environmental > Aquatic > Deep subsurface > Groundwater | place: Rifle, Colorado... | reverse complement strand
CAAGCGGTTATGGGATTGTCGTTGACATCATAATAAACTGAGCATTGGTGTCCTTGCTGTATAGGTGTTATGGAGGTTGGATTATTATCCAAAAAGCGGAAGGTGGAGAGGATTTGATCAAGAGATTTCTGATCAATAGCGCCTATTGACAAGTGCAGTAAGTTATTACTGTTAGTTGTAACGTAATAATCAGACTCACTGCCTGTTATTATTCCAGGAGTTGCTTTAATCGCGGGTTTATTATCAATCTGAATAGAGGAGAACTTTCCTTCATAACCACTTTGCAATAATTCTTCTCTATATTTCTCTAATGATTGTTCATTGAGTACAACATACAAGGTTAAAAGTTCATTACCTGAATGTCCTCCAAGAGCGTATTCTGGAGTCGTTCCAACTGCAAAAAAATGGACAGTCTTTTTATCACTCCAATTAGGTGGTCCTTGAAAAAACCAATTGTTTGGATACTGAAACTCAAACTCATATTCTTTATTCCTATACGTTTTCCAATTCGACATATCATCTGGTTGTGCGGGAGAAGTTGTCGGTGATATAACCTTCGTTGGTGGATTAGCTGTTTGTTGTTCAAGGCTAACCATCTTCTGATATTCCATTCCCAAATAAAATCCAGTTAGTGGAAATAATACAAATAGAAATAAAGCGAGGAATTTGGAGAATGGAGTAACGGTCGTGAAAGATTTTGAAAATTGCATAGTTACATTTTTGATTTATCAGGTTTTATCTTTTTCAATAATTGTTTGCTCAGCCCTAGATAGAAATGCTGCAAATCCAAGAGATTAAATGGCTTTAGCGTCTCGGGCATACGCGTCAATTTCTCCACATCGGCAATGATATTGGCAAAGTAAAATTCATGAAGGCCAGTATCTTTCTTTTTTGTCTTTTCAAAGAGTTGGAAAAAATCAAGTTTGGTTTCCTGACATATCCAATAAAAATCGAGATAATCTTTCGGTTCCAAACGGCCATAAATTGCCAAAATTTTATTAGACGCAATGTTTTCAAGGCTATCAACAATAACACCGTCAATCGTTTCTTGTTTACCGAAAATGATAGGTTGCTCGTGCACAAAATCTAATCGTTGTATCCAACTATCTGTTTTGTTTCTCAGGTACAGTTCCCAATAACGTGGCGTTTTCAATTGTCTCTCGATATGAGAAGAAGTTTCTTCAAGAATATTCTGTATTGCTTTAGTCAGATGGAGTGAGTCAAATGGTTGAACAGTGAATAAATCGAGATCCTCACTCTTTCTATGCGCCAAATAAAAAGCAGCCAGTGCCGTACCGCCGGTGAGAAAAAACTGTTGACCGATATGAGATTTGAAAAATAATGTAAGAATCCGAGCTTGATGCGGAATTAAGACTGGATTATGGTGTAAGTTATACATGTACTGGATATCCCCACGCATCAAGCGCTCGCTGCCAATACTGCTGCGCTACTGGACGCATTTTAAGCCTCGGTAGGTAGGTACGAATATCTTTTATCGAAAGATAGGTAAATACATCAGTAAAATGGGCATGCTCTAAAATCCGTACCATTGCCCATTTCTTTTCCTCCTCACTCCCTTGGCTGAGAATATTGCGTACATCCTCGTCGCTGAGGTCATAATCCCAAATAAAATAGGGCCTTTTTTTCATATTCATAGCAGAAGAATTATAACATGTTTTTGGTATTCCCCCCGTAACTATTAGGATAGGATCTTGGTTCATAATTTCATTATATCTGTTAAAAACTGTCTTTACAATTCGGCTAAGACAGTCTTTTTAGATTGAATGATATACTTTAATACCGATGAATGATCAACAAAAACACTTAAATCAGGAACAATTGCAAGCTGTTCAGCATGAGAAAGGCCCACTCCTTATTATCGCTGGTGCGGGGACGGGAAAAACGACTGTGGTTACCGAGCGAATAAAACATCTCATTCTTGAAAGGGGGATTAAATCTCATGAAATTCTTGCTCTCACGTTTACAGAAAAAGCCGCGCGGGAGATGGAAGAAAGAGTGGATATTGCTATGCCCTACGGGTATACCCAGATGTGGATATCGACATTTCACGCATTCTGCGATCGCGTATTACGAAACGACGCAATTCACATTGGACTTACTCCCGGATATCGGCTCATGACACAGGCCGAATCTACTAAATTTTTTCGAGACCGATTATTTCAATTAAATCTTGATTATTTCCGTCCTCTGGGGAATCCGACTAAGTTTGTATATGGGATGCTGCAACATTTTAGTCGTTTACGGGACGAAGATGTATCACCCACTCAGTATACTTCGTGGGTTCAAGATCAAAGATCAAAGATCAAATATCAAAAAGACAAATCAAATATCAAAAATATTGAACTCCAAGAAGTTGCTAAATGGGAAGAGTTGGCAAAATCTTATAAACAATACGAAAGCTTCAAAGCAAAAGAGGGCGTAATGGATTTTTCTGACCTTATTTCAAATACATTAGAGTTATTTCGGAGACGTCCGAATGTTCTGACGACATATCGTCGCCAATTTAAGCATGTTCTCGTGGATGAATTTCAAGATACGAATATAGCGCAATATGAATTAGTTAAGCTACTTGCCCCGCCTTCGCTAAAGCTTCGGCGGGCAAGCCCGCCTAGTATAGGTCCTAATCTAACTGTTGTTGGAGATGATTCTCAGTCAATCTATAAATTCAGAGGTGCTGCTATTTCAAACATCCTTTCATTTATGCAAGATTATCAAGATACGACACGGATTGTCTTAAATAAAAATTATCGTTCTACTCAAACGATTCTTAATCATTCTCATCAACTTATTAAACATAATGATCCTGACACACTCGAAGCACAGATGGGAATTAGTAAACAATTAACGAAAGTGAGAAATGTTGAAGAGGTTGCTGTTGATCTGGTGTACTGCGATAGGGTGGAGAATGAAGCAGAAGAAGTCGCGAGGGTAATAACGGAGTTGATTGGAAACCCCACTACGTCCGCCGAAGTGCGGACTACGTTTGGGGCACGGGATTTTGCGATTTTAGTTCGGGCGAATAATCATGCAGATCCATTTGTTCGGGTGTTGAGACGCCATAATATACCTTATCAATTTTTAGGTCCGGGCATGCTATTTCGTCAGGAAGAAATAAAAGATTTGATTGCCTATTTAAACGTACTTAACAATTTTGAAGATTCTGTTTCATTTTATCGGGTGCTTAATTTGTCACCTTTTAAAGTATCTGCACGAGACATTGCGGCATTGGCCAATTATTCTAAGAAACAGCATGTTTCACTTTTTGAGTCTGCGGAACAATTCGTTGCCTCTCAAAGAGAAAAGAGCAGCCAGATTTCTTTTTCAATTATAGACTCATCGACTGAAGAGAAACTGGGTAAGTTGATAGATATGATTCATAGGCATCTTGCACGGGTACCAAAAGATACCGCCGGACAAATTCTCTATTATTTTCTTGAAGATACGGAGATGATTAAGGATCTGGCATCGTATGAGTCAGCTGCCGATGAAAAACGAGCCCTAAATATTTCAAAGTTTTTCGACAAATTAAAGTCCTACGAAGTTGATCATGAAGATGCTTCTGTTTCAGCAGTGATCGACTGGATAGATTTATCGATGGAATTGGGAGAGTCGCCGCTCGCCAATGACATGGATTGGGCAGAAAATGATGCCGTCAATATTCTTACCGTTCATTCAAGCAAAGGTCTTGAATTTCCGGTAGTATTTTTGGTTAATCTCACATCAGGTCGATTTCCCACCTATGAACGGCGTGAACAAATTCCTATTCCTGAAGAACTTATTAAAGAAACATTGCCTGAAGGGGACTATCACATGCAGGAAGAACGAAGATTATTTTATGTCGGTATGACGCGGGCGAGGGACCGACTGTATTTGACGGCATCGAAATATTATGGTGAAGGAAAGAGGGAGAGAAAGATATCTCCGTTTGTAGAAGAAGCGTTGGGTGATTCAGTTGTCAGTAGTAAGTTGTCAGTGGTAAGTAACAAACAATTAACCTTTTTAGATTATAAAAATCATAACGAAACCGATTACCTACAACCGATTACCTACAACCGAAAACCTATTACTTATTTATCTTATTCTCAAATCGAAACATTTAAGTTTTGTCCGATGCACTATAAGGCGCGGTATATTTTAAAACTTCCCGTACCGACTTATGCAGCAGCTAACTTTGGCACATCGATGCATCAGGCACTGCGGTTATTTTATGAACGACGCATGCAAGGAGAAAAGACTGATCTGAAAGGATTACTTGATGTATATGAATCGATATGGAATCCGGTGGGTTTTGAGAGCAAGCAACATGAACAACAAATGAAAGCATTGGGTAAAAAACAACTTAAGGCATTTTATGAAAAACATTTTGATCTGAAACAACTGCCTGAAATGGTAGAAAAGCCGTTTATATTTCCTATTAAAAACGGGCTAAAATTTGGCGGGGTTATCGACCGACTTGATCATTTGTCTGATGGTCATATCGAAATTATCGACTACAAAACGAGCAGTAAAGTTCCTACTCAAAAAGATGTTGATAAAAATTTACAATTAACGCTCTATGCTCTCGCTGCAACTGAAGTACCTGAAATCGGCAAAAATCTAAATCCTGACAAAGTTGTTTTATCGTTATTCTACTTCAAAGATAATGTTAAATTATCGACGACGCGCACGCGAGAACAATTAGCAAGGGCACAACAGGAGGTTATTAAAATTGCTGAAGAAATCGGACGCAGTGATTTCAAATGTTCCGGAACAAAATGGTGTATAAATTGTGAGTTTAAGATGCTATGCGGTATTGAAGGAAGTGTATAATGGCAATATGCCGGCAACTGAAAGAAGTTCACTGTATCCATTCGTACTCTTCTCGGAACAAGAAGGACCTCATAAAGTTCATTATGTTCTTGTACCCATTGGATTTCCCGAATTATCTCGCGAAGAAGAATTTGAAAGGCAAATGGCTGTGTCTAAGCTTCAAAGAGTAACGATTGACCATGAATTTGGATGGGGAAATGAAGAGGATTCAGAACGGATACGATTTATTGTTCCCAATACGCCTGCTCTTCAAGCAGAAGATGGAAATTACTATTTAGAAGATCATATCGCTTGGCCAATTAAGACGAGAGCACAAATTATTCGAGAATACACAGAATCATTAACCGGTATTGGAGACATAGAAGAAAGTCTGCAGAATTTACTAGAAGCTATTCCGGATTTCGGTGAGGAAAATTTACAAAAATTACAAGATTATGCCCAAACAAGTAGCCAGCATCCTTGGTTTTTACCGGTAAAACCGAAATCTCGTCGAGTTCATTCCCACGGAAGCGGGTCAAGTCTGGAATGACTAAAAATTGAGTTTTGAAACCGTTTCCGATTAAGAAAACCAGAGTGAGCATTTTGAATATAAAATGCTGTGCGGGGTGGAGTAGAATAAGAGAGATATGATTTATATTAAATACAAGTTAGATAAATCCAAATTTCACGGAATTGGATTATTTACCGACGAGGACCTCAAAAAGGGCCAGCTTGTTTATACTGCAAGTCCACTTCTTGATGTGAATATTACTCGGGAACAATTTGACCAATTAGATGAAAAAGAAAAACGTGAAATTGAATATTGGGGATTCTGGGATGAGCCGAATAACCTGTGGCATGTCGATTTTGATGTATCAAAATTTATTAACCATTCATATGAACCTACATTGACACAAGATCAAAACCACCAAGACGCGTATTTAATAACTACAAAAAATCTTAAAGCTGGTGAAGAATTAACTCAAAATTATCTTGAATTTGAAACAGAAGAAGATTTAATAAAAAGAGAGATACAGGCAAAGTGAGAACTGCTTCACTACAAGCTCAAAAATCTCACTATAAATTCAGAAGGTGTAACAATCTCTGTAGATTTCCATTTCTTTAGATTCAACAAGTGCTTATCACCAGTGATCACAAAATCTGCTTTTGCTGTTTCTGCGCATTCGAGAATTTTATTATCAGTCGGATCTTCATGGACTACGGAAAGACTGATAGTTGGCTTTACGAGCGTACTACTCATACTTATCGCTTTCAGTGCGTTCTGTATATCTTGCGTACTCCATAAAAATTTCTGTTGCAATTTCTGTGAGAGTTCGAGAAGAATTTTCGGAGACGTATAATTTTTCAGTTGACTACGCCGGGTAAGAGTCAGAATAGTTTTGGGTTTACCGCCAAAAATAATACCGGATAGGTATACATTGGTATCAAGAACGACCCTAATCATTGATGATTCTTAAAATATCTTCTTCTGACGCGATGTTAAACTGTTTCTTAGTTTGTGCTCCCCGCTTGTACGCTTCTTGCCACAATTGCTCGCGCTCATAGTTTTGAATGAGATTTTTAATAAGCTCGCTGCGCGATTTTTCTTCCCGTTTTCGTAAGAGTTCAAGTTTCGTATAAACTGATTTTGGAAGAGAGATTGAGATAACTTTAGACTGTCGTTGCATAGTATGACAAATTATTACATTAAAGAGAAAACATGTCAAATGATTTAGATCTGAGAAGTGTGAGTTTAAGATGCTGTGCGGGTGAATCATTAAAACATTAAAACACGAGAACATTAAATCAAATATAATTGTAGTGGCGGCATTTATGACGCAACCGGGGAAGTTATGCGGGATACAATATAGCGGGTGAGAAATGAAGTAAGACGAATCAATAGATTCGTAATAATTTGTGACAGTTTCCAGAGTAGAGGGGACAAGATTATTACTGATAGTAGTGACAAACCAAATACCAAAGCCCCGGTTTGCAACTCCACAAACCGCCATTCCTGGGGCGTAGAGGGTACATAGTTATCTGTTTTCGGAAATCTTGCTCCGAATATCTCATTCCACAAGAAAACCAACAAATATATACTTAAAATCCAGTTTGTAATACAAAGTACATAATAAACGACTAATTGTAAAATAATTCGTAAAATATTTCTGACTACATGATACATGTTTTTAGTCCGACAACCCTAATAATTTTTGCCTGAGTGGGTACAAGACGTTATATACACTATACAACAAAGGATTGATCACCAGATCATAACTTCCTACAAACTCCACGAGTTCTCCGCCGTAGCCTTCCTTAAATCGATGGAATCCATACCATGAATGGTTTGGATCTGGGTTTGGACCGAGAGCACCCCACAGGTCGAATAGTTTTGCCCCGTGTTTTTTACCCCATTTCATAGCTTCCCACATAATAAGGTTTGATGCCATGGTTTGTTTGTATTGATCAGAAGAAGCGCCGTACGGATAATACAAGACGTCTTTGTAGAGAAAGAGAATCCAGGCAACTAATGGTATCTGGCCTGCGGTTTCATGTGGCTGGTAGTAAGCAATTAACAAATGGGCGATGTCGGCTTTGTGCATTATTTCCCACATTTTGCGATGATAGTCTTCCCCGTGAGCGCGGAAGCCTTTTCTCTGCCATGTTTTTTTAGACAGCGCGATATACTGTTCGAAGTCTTCATCAGAAGTTTCTTCTCTAACAATCACGTTATGCTTCTGGGCAATTTTTATGTTATAGCGGGTTTTGGGTTTCATATTTTTTAATAACTGCTCTTCGGTCTGTGTTAAATCCAACTGGAACGAATATTTTGTAAATAACGGATGGGGAGAATTTCGCAATTCGTAGTTCGTACTTTGTACTTCGTAATTCGGGTTTTTTAGCACGTTTGGTTCTAGTTTAATAAATATACATTTCTTTTCTTTCCCAACCTCAGCTAGTTTTTTTAAAATATTCTCATCGGGTAAACTGCTTTTTGGAATATAGCCAATAGTGAAAGGAAGTTTCGGAAGGGGGTGAAGGGTCATTTGAAATCCGGGTGCAACAGAAACGACTTCAACACCCGTTCTCTTTCGAAACGCGCCCCACTCCGGAGACTGTAATGGATGGAGAGGAAGATTGTTCACAAAATTATTATATCAAGTTATGGTTAGAGAATGGCAAATGCCAGGAGAATAATGGCAAGACCGCCCAAAGCTGCAAGTGCTGTCGGAAGAAATCCTCCTGCCTCAGGAATATCGGGGACGGGGACATCCTCAGGAACTGGTGTATCAGTCGACAACAGCTGTGCCACAGAAGTGCTTTCACTCGGCCCGCCAATGGGTACTTGAGCTAATCCTCCCGCCGCAATATCGATTGAACAACTCTCGGAAGTGACTGTTCCGCTCGTACTTTCAACGGTCAAGAGAGCGGTAAACTCTCCTGGTTCAGTATAGGTATGGGTAATATCTTGAGAAACAATACCATCACTTGTCGTAACTGCGGTCTCAACTGTTTGGCTCGATTCATCTCCAAAATCAAAAGTAAACGATACTTCTTCGTCTGTAAGTTCTTGAGCAACACCACTAAAAGAGACGGAAAGGGGCACGTTGCCTTTTAACGGAGTTGCGACGAGTTCAAGACAAGACAATTCTTCTCCAGCCGGTGGAGTAATCTGGAATGTTAGTTCCACTTCATTAGTATCAGCAGCCTCTGTCGGTGTTGGGGTGAGAGCAGGGGTTGCATCTTGCACGGTGAGTTCATTGAGACGAGCGTAGGTAATATATCCAATACCAGCAAGCAACATTACCGCAAATGCAATAGCAATATATATCCAGTTATTTCTAAAAAATTGCATATAGATTTATTGTAACGTTATAACACGCGGGCCGCAATATGGAATTCCGACTCACCTTCCGGAATGGTGTATTTGGCATAGGGATGACCAAGTGGTGTTTTATCAATGGAAAGGGGAACTTTTTTGCCATTGACTGTTATTTCAATTTCATGGGGAGGTATATCAGTTTTTATCGCAATTTTTAGCGTATCTCCTGGAGAAAGTAATGAAAGCTCTTCCTCAAAAATTTGGGTCCACGCATCATCAGTCATTTCAATATACAAGAGCATTTCGGTAGCATAATCGATTGGTTGAGTAGGTGTAGATGTTGGTTGCTGGTTAGCGGTATTAGGGCGATTAGCATGATCGGGAAATAAATTAAAAGAAGAAAGTAATTGGTAGGGGTCATTGAGTACAAATAGATAATAGGCTAAACCACCAATGCCTGCCAGAGCAAGAATTGCAGCTATTTTTGCTACCAATGCTTTTGGCATTAACTTTTGTTTTGAAGAAACCGGAGATTTTTTGAGGATAGGATTGGACACATGAGGGAATTTAAGCGGCTGCATAGTGTCGGGATTTTCTTCGGTAGTTTTTTTTTCTTTCTTCGGAAGTTTACTTTTAAATAGGGCAGTTAATTCATAGGCTATGAATCCACCAACAACAAGGAGGAGAAAAATGGCAATTTTCGGAATAAATGAAAAAAGGGCGGGCAGATTCATAAATTCTTTTTAAAGAACTGCTAATCCTAATAACACAAGTATTAAACCACCAGCAACAAACATGACACTGGGGAGAAAGCTTGCAGAGACGGGCATATCAGGTGTAGGAGTTACAGTGGGTAATATCGGTGTACTCGTCGGAACAATCGATGGAGTCGGGGATGGTGCGAGCGTAGCTGATGGACTTGATGCTGCGAGTACCTGTTCTCCGCTTTTAAATATGGAAAAAGATCGCGTTAGTTTGACGGATTTACCTTTCGTATCAGTTGTCTCTATAGTTACGGTATGAATACCAGGTTCAAGAGGCAGTTTTGGCGTCCAGAGCCAGGTACCATCGTCTTGCACCATAATCGTGTCAATTTGTTTCGCCGCTGATTCAAGAGTGATCGTTACTTCGGTTCCGGGAACTCCCTCTCCCCGTATAAGAGGTTTTGGAAATCGAAGTGATATATCTTCTTTTGGATTCAGTATGGATACATTCCAACTCGTCGGTTTCCTGGTCGGCGTAGCTTGTACTCCTTTAACCGCTGAAACAGTAGCCGTACTCGTTTCTTGCTCCAAATTCATGGGATTTACGCTATATGGCTGTCCAATAATAATCGGATTGATAAGTGGCTGTGTTTCTTCCAGTGTTGTTTGTACAGTGGAATCGCCTTCCTCAGCCAGTATGGTTAATGTTATCGATGTAGTTGCTGTGCAGGACTGTACTTGACAGTAATAGGCTCTCAGATCAGAAGTGCGCAGGGGAGCTATCGGAAGTACCCAGCTGGTCGTGTCAGAAATAAACGTAGACCACGTTGATCCGTTTTCCAGTCGACCGAGAATAAGGGCGCCTTGTGTTGCAGTTCCCAAATCAGTCTGTATTTCACCATAGATAGGTAACGCTTGCGGCGTATTTGCTATCGCGGGACCGAGTTGTATAGGTGTTTGAGGAAATGGTTGAGAACTCAGAAGTATTTCATACGATACCATACTTCCGGGCGGCAAATCTGATATCTGGACGTAATGTATGCGGTAAGGTTTTGGAATTGAGTCAGTATCGCGTATGTCATAGGCGATAGAATCAGAAGAGCCGTACCGGACAGTTGCCGCAATGGGTTCAGTAGTCTTCCACGCAATAACAGCAGAGGATTCTGTTATGTTGGTTACGGTTACGTGAGCGGGTGGATTGATTTCGCCGGTACGCGCCGAACCGAGAAACGATGAAAAACGATCATAGGCAAATAATCCGCCAACGGACAATGCGGCTATCAATACGAGCGCTACTAAGGTAGGAATACGTGTTTGTTCCGGTAACATAATTAATCCTCCTTCGCAAAACTTAAAGCACGTTTGCGTAAAATGATTGTTGTTGTTTTGCTTCGGCGGACTTTCGCTCCGACGAAAGGCAAAAATCCATGGCTGTAAATCCATGGAGCTCAGTCTTTTCGACTATTGATCGTATCAAATATTTCTGTATGTAAGGTAGGATCAATGGGGTCTATAAGATCAGCTTGGGCAGGAGTAACCGTTGTTGCCGTTACCGTATGATACACATCGAATACTGTCCATACAATAGCCGTCAGAAATGTAATAATAGCGAGTAAGAGCCAGTCTTTATTAGTCATTGAGTTTTGGTAAATAAAATGCTTCTGCTTCCAGGGTGGTCTCTACCGGAAATTCTACATTATCTTGATCTTTAGTATTGGTAAATTCCAACGTCGTAAGACCAATAATACGTTTAAGTTCAAGCAAATGATTTGCAACTGCTTTATTGTTGAGATAATTAGAACCGATAGTCATAGAAAATTTAATCGATTCTGCCGGCATTTCATTCAATGCTTCGCTTACTTCAGGACTCATTTCAGCGTTTGCTGCGGTGCCAAGATTTAATAACTCATGTTTATCAAGAAGAGTGACTTCATCGATCGTTTCGAATGCGGTAGTTGTGGCCTCTTTGTCGTTTACGATTTCTTCAAGTTTCTGAATAAGCTGTGCAAATTCAGGATTTTCGGGGAGCGCCTTATCGAGAAGTGCCAGCTCACTTTGATAATCTTGGTAGACTTGTTGAGCAGCCAGCAATTGCTCAATTTTCATTTCCAATTTAGAATCTGTTTCTTTCGCTTCTTCTATTTGTTTTTGAAGATTAAAAAAACTTATTAAAGTCGGTCTGATGGCAAAAACGGTAAAAAATGCTAATGCGAAAAACGACAAGAATGCCATCGCATATGCTTGTGTCTCTTGAGAGATCAATAATGCCTGAAGCGTCTTTGGATTATGTAATGTGAGATTATCTCCTTTTTTCATAATATCTCCAATTCTTCTGTATTAGACGAATCTACTGGATTTTGAATTTTTGGTTCAACTTTTTCAAAAGAAATGGTCAAAGTAAATTCAAGTATATCTTCATTTTCTTCATCTTCAGTCAGTGAATCGAGCGAAATCGAAGTGAATGTATCAACGGTTTTTAATTGAGCAAGTAATTGTGCAAAACTTTCGTTACTTACCGCAAATCCATCAAGAGTGAGAGATTTTTCTGTAAACGATACCGTATTAAATGATACTTGTACGGGGGTAGTTCGTTCCAGCGTATCCAGTATTTCAAGATACACTCTTCGATCTTCATCGAGCGTTTCTATATATGAGATATGCTCCTGTATGGTACGAAATCGATCTTCAAATTCCTGTGCTGATGCAATAATAGCTTGTTTTTGTTCTATTTTATCGTTGATATCTGCAAGCTCGCGATCATAGATGAATCGGGAAAAGAAAACGAGGAATACAATCAATTCAACCGTTACAATAATATAACGACCATAAGAAAGTGCCCACTTTAAAAATCTTCCAAATGGTTTTGTTTCAAGCTCTTCCTTGGGCAGTAGATTAACTTTGGGCATGGCGTGCGACTTGCTTTTTCAATCGTGCAGCCTTATTTTTATGAATGACGTGTTTTTTCGCCGCAGTATCAATGGCTGAATACGTCTTTGCAATCGATTGTTTTGTCGGCTTAGCCGCTGTGATTTTTACTGCTTGTTTATACGAATCTTGAACTCGCTTGTTACGATCCGTTCTCTTTTGATCTTGTCGCATTTTCTTTTTTGCTGATTTTATAACCGGCATATCATTCCTCCTTCCCGGACAGGCTAGAGCGTAAGTGAGCGCTCTTTATTAGTATAGCCTACCTCAAATTGAGAATCAATAGCACGTTAGCTTGCTACTCGTGTATAATTTATACATGTTCAAGCGTCTCATTACGGCTCGTCAAACCAGCATTTTATCTGCTGCATTCGTGATTGCCAGCATGGTCGCCGCTTCACGAATATTGGGACTTATACGAAATAGACTGCTCACGGCACGTTTTACCACTGAACAGCTTGATCCATATTGGGCTGCGTTTCGTATTCCTGATTTTTTGTTTGAAATACTGGTAGCCGGTGCGGTCTCCGTTGCATTTATACCCGTTTTCACGTCTTATCTGTCAAACAATAAAAAAAATGAAGCTTTTAAAATAGCATCTTCAGTTATTAACAGCGCCAGTCTTACCGTGGTTATATTTTCAGCGATATATCTCCTGTTTGCCTCTTCCATACTAAGACAGATTGTACCGGGATTCTCAGAGGAAGAGTTAAAAACAGCGGTCTCAATATCACGGCTCCTAATTCTGTTTCAGGTGTTGCCGTTGGTAGTCGGTAATTTTTTTACCGCAATACTCCAGTCCTATCGGCAATTTTTGGTTCCGGCACTGGCACCCGTTATTTATAACATAGGGACTATTATCGGTATTATCATACTTTCTCCCCTTTTTGGCATATATGGACCAGTATACGGTGTTTTGTTTGGTGCCTGTCTGTTTTTTGCCATTCACGTGCCGCTCATATGGCATGTTGGATATCGACATATGTTTATTCTGAATCTGCGGCATCGCGGCGTCAAAGAGATCGGGCGGCTTATGATTCCTCGTACCATCAGCGTATCAGCAACACAGTTGGATTTTACGGTAGATACCTATCTTGCTTCACTCCTTGGGGGAGGAAGTATTACCATTTTGACGCTTGCGCGTCAATTACAAATTATTCCGGTTATGCTATTTGGCTTGCCTATTGCCCAAGCCGCATTGCCGACGTTTACGGACTATATCGCACGGGGATCAATAGATCGTTTTAAATCGACTTTAATTACATCGCTTCATCAAATACTTTTTTTCGTATTTCCGGCTTCTGCATTATTAGTTGTTCTCAAGGTTCCCATCGTACGTTTGGCATTGGGAGGGGAGCAGTTTGATTGGCCGGACACGGTGCTGACGGCACGAAGCTTAGCGGCCTTTGGCGTTTCATTGTTCGCACAGGCAATCATTGTTCTCTTGATACGTGCATTTTTTGCGCTCAAAGATTCAAAAACGCCCGTCGTTATCAGTGTTATTTCCGTACTGTTAAACAGTATATTAAGCATTGTGTTTATACAGGTACTTAAAATGCCGATTTGGGGTTTGGGAATATCTGCATCCATCGCTACCCTTCTTCATGCACTGGCACTTCTTATATTACTTGATCGAAAAGTAGGGTATTTTGACCGCGCGCATCTTATTATTCCATTCATTAAAATCTCGGTAACTACACTCATTATGGCAGTGCCGCTTTATGTACTTATGAAATTGTTTGACCAACTTGTGTTTGATACGACGCGAACGATTGAACTTGTTCTTTTGACTATTACCGTCAGCAGTATCGGACTGGCGACCTATCTATTTTTTGCCTGGTTTTTCAACATAGAAGAAGTAGTGATGTTCTATAAATTCGCACAGAAATTAACGAGATTTAAAGACATACTCGTTGAACCATCACAAGAAGTTGGCTCCCAGAAAATGACGTGAGAATTGACAGTAAGAATTTATCGAAGAGATAACAATTATAAATTTAACCTAATAATATATGGCAGAAGACGCAATTGAATCGAGTCATCCTGAACTGAAACCCAATCAATCTGCTAAACCGGATACTCCTAAACCTGTTTTATCTACAGAACCAAACAATACCACAAAAAGAATAGGCTTAACTGATGCACATATATTCTTAAATAGAATACGAAATATTGACTATGATTCCTTGCCTGTCTCATTACAAACGTCCATAAGACAAGCCCTCGATGATTGGCTTAACAACGAAACACCGCATGTATTAGACAATGAAAGTTTCGAAGATTTAAGAAATACAGTTGCAGCTGTGGTTATCGAAGCAAAACATGACGATGATAATGCGAGGGATTTTGGCTCAATCGCATTAAGCGATACGGTTGAAGTCAGAAATAGAGTAATACAGCATCCGCCTTTAGTATTTCCATTGCAAGCTGAGTTAACCCACGATGAGCTGGATGCTAAATTTCCAAAAGGAAATGAACTTCTAAAAATATTCGGACATGAGATTAAAATATACGTGCATGAGAGTAGTCCAAAACGGTTTTACCTTATAGAAAAACCCGATGGCAGTAGACAAAGCTTACGCTTTGTACAAACCTCAAGAACAGTCGGTGAAATCAATCAAGATTTGGAAAAGCAACCAAAGGGACTACCTAAACTGCAGGTCTTGCAGTTCAGCGACGGGAGTATCGGCTTATTGACGGAATGGATTAATGGTCGCCATCCTGATTTTAACAAGAGTGATGAAAGAAAATTATGCGAAGAAGCGGCGGATACATTGCTAACCATTCCATGGGAACTACAACAAAGTTATTTCCCACATGATTTTAATTCATCTAATTTTTTAATTGAAGAAAATTCCAATGGGTCCGAAAGGGCATACTATGTAGATAGTGATCTTCCTGAATTTATCATGCTACATCCTTTATCAGATGAAATTAATGCGAAACGTAAAGAACTGTTGCGAGTAGGTAAAGAAAGAAACAAGATTGTCGTGTGAACTTTATTTTTACTCCTCAATCTTCAATTGACATCTTCTTCCTGTTGCTGCTCCAACTCAAAACATTTCCAAGAACTTGTGAAATTGATAAATCACTGTTGGTATGATACGTTAAAGTAACATGTCAGAATCGGGAGAAACATCTCAACAACCACAGCAAGAAATCACACAAAATACGAATTTACCTGTATCTCCACAAACGGAAGTTGCTTCTCCTCAGCCGTTTGCAGATAACGATTCAATAGAAGGTAAACCCATGGAGGATGGTTCGGCCGCAAAATTTCATCTAGATGAAATAAACAATCAGTGGATGCTTGTTACGGAGGCAGTACGACGGGATTTATTAACAAAACCTACTGTCCGAAATGTACTAACTCAGTTTTGCACTACTCCAGTTTCTGAATTATTGCCACAAAGTGTTTTTCACACAATTGAAACTATCGATGAACGAATAGCTCAATTATCCAGTCGGTATAGTGCCTCTCTTGGTGCATATTTAAACATTGCTCCTGTCTCTGAAGATCGTATAGTACCGGATATTACTTATTCCCCACATCTGACTGAGGAAGAAAAATCACTTGTCGCAACGCGGTTTCGATTTGCCCGCGATGTAAAAACGTTAGCACTCGCTGCTGAATTAGAAGAGAATAAATCTGCCATTCAACAAGCAGGTAATGAAATACTACTACCTTCTGGAACAAAAATTGTTATAGATGCTGAAGGCGAAACTCGTAGAGATTTGCTGCAACCTCATATATGGCAAAAACGAACGCAACTGAAAGATCGCGTATATGAAATTGAAGTGAATAACAGGCGGTATATCTTAAAGGAAAGAAAAACATCCCGACATACCGACACCAAGAAGGGAGGACATAGAGAAGGTAGATCGACAGCGGACGAATATGAAGTTGCCCGATCTTTTAACCAAAATGCTTCTGTTACTTCTGATACGACAATCATCAGTTGGGAAAAACCTATTGGGTATGTAGAGTATCCTGACGGTTATTCTTTTACTGTGTTTGAATTTGAAGAAGGACTGATGGGTGATTATCATATTACTCCTCAGCTAGCCCGGGCAATTCAGGAGCATCGTGAACAATTTGAAGATGAGTATCACCGAGTAAGTTCTCTCACCAGTAAATATCTAGAGAGTGATCTCGCTTTCCTTTCTAGTCGTAATAGATCTGCGCAAAGAAAAGCAAACCTTTGGAATTCGCTTGCTATTAACAGGTGGCGTGCTCCGGCATTATCGTATGAAGCATTTTCACGGGTAAAAGCGTTAAAAATGCAAAGAAATGCGGTCCAACGCATGAAAGAAATTATATTTGAAAATGGTTATGAGGCTCATGATCTCGACGGCTATGCTTTCAGAATTAATACCGATAAAGAGGTGAAGCTTGAAGTAGTTGGTTTTGATTTTGAATATTTTTTCTCTATTACAAAAGAAGAAATATCAGAACGAAAAGCACACTTAAGACAGCACGATCGAGAAGTAGAAATGAAATTCAACATAGGTGTAGCGAATTGGGAAGGTAACAGAATAAATAAGATAGATAAGGCAGCGTATCTTGCACTTCTTGAGCTTGAGGGTGGTTTTAATGATGAACAAGAGGGTTCTGTTCGAAACGGAAAGAATTAAGTATGTGCCTTTCTACTCCTCAATCTTCAATAGAGCAGCTTTGAAAACACCTGTATGAATTTAATTTCATCTCCTCCAGTTACTGTTCCAATTTTCTTAAACCCCATCTTTTCATAAAATTCCCATGCTGTGTATTTATACTTTTCTGCACTCCGAACCAGTAATTCTAAATATCTCTGCTTTTTTGCTTGATTTTCAACGAACCCAATTAGTTCTGTACCTACACCTCGTTTTTGGTAATTTTTATCAACGTATAATATCTTCAACTCAACACGCTTATCCGTTTTGGCTAAATCTAATATTTTTAGAATCGGATCTGATAAACCGATGATTCCGACAACTAGATTGTCATTACTCCTGTCCAAAACTGAGTATTAAATTCAGTTTTCCCATTGATTTCATGAGTAATTCTCTTTGTGTATTTGTCAGCTTCATCTACATTGGTCCATTGAGTGAGAATTTTCTTAATTTGTGATGTATCTGTTTGCTGTGGTTTACGAATAGTAATCATTGGTCGTTTATCATTTCTCTTTGATATCGTTCGGCTTGCATTGTATATAATTTGGCATATTTCTGATCATTCTTCATAAGCTCTGCATGATTTCCGTCCTCGATAATTTTACCTTTATCAAGAACAATTATTCGTTCTGCATCCTTTATCGTTGAAAATCGATGAGAAATAAAAAGAAGCGTTTTATTTTTTGTTTCTTTATTTAGCCGGTCAAAAATTTCTGTTTCTGCTTTGGCATCGATGGCGGAAGTTGGTTCGTCCAAGATTAGAACAGGCGTTTTTCGAACAAGTGCCCGTGCAATCGC
>Ga0209211_10006070_pt1 | contig 17713 bp, 18 predicted proteins | sample RifGroA2_FD_183992 | JGI IMG/M metagenome (GOLD analysis project Ga0209211, IMG submission 183992) | Groundwater microbial communities from Rifle, Colorado, USA - Groundwater A2 (SPAdes) (version 2) | ecosystem: Environmental > Aquatic > Deep subsurface > Groundwater | place: Rifle, Colorado... | reverse complement strand
CCTCTGCAACAGCAGCAAGGACATCCGGAAATGCCTGTTGACCATACCTCTCTTCAGGCGGGAAGTATGTGCCGCCGAAAAACGGTTTTCCTTCAGGGGTAAGAAAGACCGTAAGAGGCCAGCCGCCTCCCTTGCCAAGGATTTGCACAGCATACTGGTATACTTCATCTATGTCAGGCATTTCTTCCCTGTCAACCTTTATGCTGACAAAATACCTGTTCATTAAGGCTGCTATCTCTTCATTCTCAAAAGACTCCTTTTCCATAACGTGACACCAGTGGCAGGCTGAGTATCCGATGCTCAGCAGAATTGGCTTGTCTTCATCCTTCGCCTTCTGAAAGGCTTCATCTCCCCACGGATACCAGTCTACCGGGTTATGAGCGTGATGCAGAAGATACGGGCTTGTCTCATTGATTAATTTGTTTGTGTATTTGTACTGTTCCACAGAATTTATTTATGCCTCCATGCCTGAATATTTCTCAATCAATCTTATTAATAGAGCAATCAGCAGCGGCCCCAGAAACACCCCGACAAACCCAAACGCCGACATGCCTCCGATGATACCGATAAATGAGAAGATCACATGAAATCCAAGCCTCTTGCTGATGAAATAGGGCCTCAGGAAGTTATCTATCATTCCCACAGCAAGCAAGCCCCATAAAATAAGAAATATCCCTTGCCACATCATACCATAGTATAGAAGGTAAACGGCAGCAGGACCCCATACAATAGCGGTGCCTGCAAACGGAATGATGGCCATGATAAACATTATAGCGCCAAAGAGCACCGGTGCAGGAAGCCCTGTTATCCAGAAACCTATTCCTCCCAGCACACCCTGCAGCATTGCCGTAAATATAACTCCATAGATTACCGCCCTTATTACCTCTCCCGTTTCCCTGACAAAAATATCTATTTCCTCTGAAGGTATCAGCATAGAGTTTCTAAGCCTCTCTATGAACCTTTCCCCGTCACGGAAGATAAAATACAATATCAGTACAGTGACACTCATCTGGAACAGAACTGACAATACATTACCGGTTGCTGAACTCATGTAACTGATCAGAACTTGCCCGACATCTTTGAAATTGGTTATCAGGTTTTCTTTAAGGCTGTCATCTTTGAAAGGAATAAGCTGATATATCCTGTCCAGAATCATGGGTATCTGAGGGTAGACCTTTTCATAAACATAAGACACCTGTGTTACGAGAGATTTTATTAAGAATGCAGATGGTATAAGAAAAAAAAGAAGCACACCAACAGTAGCTATTAATGAACTCAGGGCCTCTCTCCCTCTGAGCAGGAGGCGGATTTTTTTGTTCACGGGCCAGAAGGTCACACCGACAATTACAGCCCACAATATCGCCTTGTAGAAAGGTTTAAACACCTCGTGAGCGCCATAAAGGATAAGTACCGGGATTAAAACAAGGACTACAGCAACAACTTTTTTACGGTCTATCTCCAAAGAAATGCCCCCTGATGGCAGGAAACAGCGAGCAGATGCAATCTTGAATTTCAAATTCAGGTTTTCTTGACAATAAACATGGCATGGTTTATTCTACGCTTAATGAATTTTATTGCTCAAGAGAAAAGGTTTAGAAAATACATAAGTGAGGAAAATATATAACTTTTTAAGTTCAGTTAAATTAGCGGTTGCAATCTTTTTCCTATTAGCTTCGGGTTCGATAGCAGGGACGCTGATTGAACAGGGGTTAAGCCCCGAAGAATACATAACAAGGTTTGGTGAAAAGTGGTACAGATGGATTCAGACCATCCGACTGACAGATGTCTACCATAGCTGGTGGTTCTCAAGCCTGCTCGTTCTCCTTGCTGTCAACCTTGCCGTATGCCTTTCAAAGAGAGTCCCCGCCATTTGGAGGGCATATTCTTCAGTAGACTGTGACTTTACCCATAATCTTGTACTGAACTTTAGACACCACACATTAATACCGTTTCAGGGAGATATGGAAGATGCAAAACGGAAAGTAGAATCGTCCCTGAAGGGACGGAAGTATAAGTTATGGCGTGAAGATAATCATGGTAAAATAGCCATCTTTGCAACGAAAGGGGCTATAGGCAGATTGGGACCCGCTATCAGCCATGTCAGCATTTTCCTCATTCTTATCGGGGCTGCCCTAAGCAGTGCAATAGGTTTCAGGGGTTTCCTTCCTGTCTATGAAGGGGTACCTGTAAATGTCCCTGAGGGAAACTTTACTATTGTCCTTGATAAATTCTGGATTGACTACTATGAAAATGGCAAGGTTAAAGACTACTTCAGCACCATTACTGTTATTGATAACGGAAAGAGCGTATTGAAAAAGACCATCCAGGTAAACGACCCACTGCAATATAAAGGCATATGGTTCTACCAGAATGGAAATATAGATCCGGATACAGCGCCTCAATACTCAGAACTTCAGATAGCTAAAGACCCTGGTGTTAATATAGTGTGGGCTGGAAGCGGTCTTCTTATGGTTGGGCTTTTTATATCCTTTTTCATATTTCACAGGAGACTCTGGATCAGTATCGTACCCTCTGAAAATAGGGCATTGATCTATATAGGGGGCATATCTAACAAAGATACGACCGGTCTTGAAACAGAAATGGACAGGCTAATTAACGATATTCAATCGGTCGGCGGTCTGAGAGGGGCTAACTAATGGATTATTCTCATGTTTCTATATTTGTCGCATTTTCGGCAGGTTTTCTTTCATTTGTATCTCCCTGTGTCCTCCCACTCGTACCTTCTTTTGTTACCTACATAACCGGTCTGACATTCGAAGATATTACATCAGCTAAAGAAAAAACCAGGGTACGGTACATTACAATCACAAATTCCCTTGCCTTTATAGGAGGTTTCTCATTTATTTTTGTCCTCCTCGGGGCATCAGCAACATTTATAGGAGAGGCCTTTCTTGCCTATCAGGATATAATTCAGAAAATCGGAGGCATACTTATCGTACTATTCGGGTTGTACATAATGGGGGTTATCAAATTAAACTTCCTCTCCTCTGAGAAAAAGTTCCATATAGAAAACAAGCCTGCCGGATTTATAGGATCTTTCCTTGTTGGCATGGCATTCGCTGCAGGATGGACACCATGCGTTGGGCCTATCTTAGGCACTATCCTCCTTTATGCAAGCACAACAGGATCTGTCGCAAAGGGGATGGGGCTTCTGGCAGTATACTCTCTTGGGCTTGGTTTGCCTTTTTTTATATCAGCCCTTGCCATAAACACCTTTATTGCAACCTTTAAGGTTATAACACGATATATGAGATGGATAAACATCCTGAGCGGGGCATTCCTGATATTAGTAGGTATAATGATTTTTACAGACTCACTCACATTCATTACTGCATGGTTCCAAAAACATGGGATAGGGTGGAGTGTGGAGCTGTAATGCATCCCATACTAATCAAGATCGGCTCTGTCGAGATCAGATACTACGGAGTAATGATTGCCCTTGCCTTTATTGCCGGGGCTATAATCGGCGAAAGGGAGGCAAAGAGAAAGGGCTTCCAGCCTGGTTTAGTCTATGACCTCCTCTCATACCTGCTGGTAGCCGCAATAATAGGGGCAAGGCTGTACTATGTCATCTTCTCAGAACTGACATGGTTTCTTTCACACCCTATGGAGATACTTGCCATATGGAAGGGAGGACTCTCGCTTCATGGCGGAGTTCTTGGCGGCGTGCTTATAGGGATATGGTATTGCAGGAAAAAGGGATTGCCTGTGTGGAAATTTACTGACGTCCTTGCACCTTCCGTAGCACTTGGGCAGGCTATAGGAAGAATAGGATGTACTATGAACGGATGCAGTTATGGCAGACCGACAACCCTTCCATGGGGTATTGTCTTTACTGACCCAAACTCCCTGGCACCGCTCGGCATACCCCTTCACCCTACACAGATATATGAATTGATGATGAGCTTCATTCTTTTTTTGGGATTGTGGTATTGGAGAAAAAAGGTCCCATTCGACGGACAGTTGTTTATAACTTATTTGATAGGATACGGGGTGATAAGATTTTTCCTTGAATTCTTCAGGGGGGATTCGTTATTATTATTTAATCTTGTACCAGTGCCGCATGCTATTAGTGTTGTGATAATTATTTTAGGGGGTTCACTTTATATATACAGGAGCAAAGCAGTCAGCATAAAATCATAATGCCAACTTACGATGTCATAGTAGTCGGTTCAGGACCGGCCGGCGCCACAACTGCATACAGACTTGCAAAGGCAGGACTAAGCGTCCTCATCCTTGAAAAAGACATGCTCCCCAGATACAAACCATGCGGTGGCGGCCTTTCATTGAAGATTGATCGTGTCCTTGATACAGATATCAAAGATTTCATTGAGGCTACAGTTTTTGGCGCTTACTTCAGTTATGGTCAGAAAGAGGGAGCCCATCTTATGTCTGAACAACCGGTGGCATATATGGTCATGCGTGACAAGCTTGACGCTCACCTGACATATGAGGCTGTAAGGGCAGGGGCAACACTTCTAACAGGAAAAAAGGTAGTAGGTATTACTACTGCAAAAAACGGATATGAGGTCTTAACAAAGGACGATGTCTTTACTTGCAGGTATGTAGTTGGGGCTGATGGCGTAAACGGGGCCGCAAGAAGGTTTATTTACCCGGATACCGTCCGCACTATAGCTGCCTCAATAGAGGCAGAGATAGCAGTAGACCAGTCTGTCCTTGATAAGCATTCCAATTATGTACATATAGATTTCGGGGTTATACCTTATGGATATGCATGGGTATTCCCAAAAAAGAACATGTTATCTGTCGGCATAGCCGGATTTAGAGGTGTAGTTAAAAGACCCAAGGAGTTTTTTGATACCTTTATAAAAGGACATGACACCCTGTCCGGTATAAATGGAATTACATATAAGGGATACCCCCTGCCGATCTTCAGAAATCAGCAAATCCTTACAAAGGGCGGTGTCATACTGACAGGGGATGCCGGTAATTTAGTGGACCCTTTTTTTGGCGAGGGTATATACTATGCCATCAGGAGTGCACAGCTTGCATCTTCAGTCATATGTGACAGCATACGCAATGGGAGTACCAACCTCAGCAGATACGATAAGCTTCTCAGCAACGAGTTCTACCCTGAGTTCAGGGCAGCCCAGAAAGTCTCACAATTTGTTTATGCATTCCCGAGGGTTTGGTATGACATCCTGACAGAGAGGACTGAGCTCGCAGAAAAATACTTCAATGTACTCCGCGGCAACAATAGTTATGATAACTTTATAAAGGAACTAAAGGCCATCGGCGGCTCACTTGTGAAGACAGCAATCAAGAAGAGCATTGTACGTTTATTTAGTTAGTTAATGATGAAAGCTATACAGTGTATTTCCATTTGCAAGGCATACCGGCACTACGAGGTTCTTAAAGAGATATCCCTTGAAATCTACTCCGGTGAATGCTACGCCCTGTTCGGTCCGAACGGGGCAGGAAAAACAACCCTTCTTCGAATCCTGGCCACGATTCACCGTCCTACAGCCGGTCAATTTATAGTGGCCGGATACGACGGTGTCCGGGAGAAAATAAGGGTACGGGAAGCGGTCTTTCTTGTCGCCCACGGCTCCTATCTTTATGACGACATGAATGCGATTGAAAATATCCGGTTTGCCATAGGGCTCCGCGGAAAAAATCCACCCGACCGGGAGATAAAGCTTGCCCTCGACCGCGTGGGAATCGGCGCCTTCTCCGAGCTCAAGACCCGTTACTTCTCCGCCGGAATGAAGAAGCGATTGTCCATCGCGAAATCTATCCTCATACGCCCAAGGGTACTTTTAATGGACGAACCTTACGCCTCGCTCGATGAGAAGGGACAGCAGATGGTCAATAATTATTTGCGAGAGTTAACCGAATCGGGCGGTACCGTTTTTATGACCACCCACGATCGGGCCAGAACCGCTGAGGTAACCCACCGTGTCGGTGTCCTCACACAGGGAAGCCTCAGGGAGATACCGGCAGAACAGTTGAAAGAGTCCCATGATATTTTTTAGAGTAATCCGATGGATCGTCTGGAAAGACCTTATAAGCGAGATCAGGAGCCGTGAGAATATCTCATCCATGTTCTTTTTTGCACTGATCATCATCCTGATCTTCAGCTTAAGCCTGTCAATGGATCAGGAGATGGTCAAAGAGATGATCCCGGGTATTCTCTGGATCGCCTTCAGTTTTACAGGGATCATTGGCCTGGGAAAGTCTTTTCTGGTCGAGACACAGAACGACTGTATGGAGAATCTGCTGATGGCCCCGATCCCGAAAGGGGCCGTCTATCTGGGGAAACTGCTGGGAAATTTTCTCTTCATGCTGGTTGTCGAAATTATCATTTTACCCCTGTTCGTCATCTTCTTCAATCTCGACATTTTTGGACAGATCCCTATGATTATGTTAATATGTTTCCTCGGCACACTGGGTCTGGCGGCCATGGGGACCCTCCTATCGGCCATGACGGTTCAGATCAAGGCACGGGAGGTAATGTTCCCTCTAATGCTGCTTCCCCTCGTTGTTCCAGTGATCATCGGGGCGGTCGAGGCGACAAAGGGAGCTTTGAATGGAGATCCACTGAAACTGTATCAACAGTGGATCCAGTTACTGGCAGTGTTCGATCTGGTTTTTCTGATAGTGTCGTACTGGCTGTTTGAATTTATACTGGAGGATTAGGTTTAGTGCACAAATTGATACAATGGATGCGGCGACTTGAAGGGTGGTTCGGACTTGCCGCGGCCATTTTTTTAACGGTTGGACTGTATATGGCTCTGGTTACCTCCCCGCCTGATTATTATCAGGGGGAAGTCGTCAGGATCATGTATATTCATGTCCCCTTTGCACAGACTTCACTGCTGGCCTATCTCGTCCTCTTCATCGGAAGCCTCTGGTACCTCTGGAAGAAAGACCCGGTGGTTGACAACCTCAGCCATGCAGCAGCGGGCGTGGGGGCATTTTTTACAGTCGGGGAACTGTTCACCGGCTCCATCTGGGGAAAACCGGCATGGAACACGTGGTGGACATGGGACGCCCGACTAACCTCGGCCTTTGTCCTTCTCCTGATTCTGATGGCATATCTCATGCTCCGCATGTTTATGGATGACCGTGAGAAAGAGGCCCGCTATGCCGCTATACTGGCCATTATCGGTTTTGTAGATCTCCCGATTGTCTATTTCTCAGTAGAGTGGTGGAGGACCCTTCACCAGCCACTCTCGGTCTCTCAAAGGGGACTGGCCATTTCACAGGAAATATTGATACCGTTGATTGTCATGAGTATCGGATTCTATCTGCTCTTTACATACATGATCATGGTCCGAACCCGGATGCTCTATCTGGGGCACCTCCTTGAAGCCAAGAAAGGACGGCTGCTGAGCCAGGCACATTTATGAGCAGGGTGATGACTTCGTTCTACATTCGATGGGGGGTTGTACTCCTTATCACATTCGTAATCGCATTTCTTGGATTCCAAAGATATCAGAAGGATGTGGCCAGCCTGACGCCGGATCAAATTCTGCAAAATCCTTCCCCGAATAAAGTAAGGGTTGTCGGGATAATCCAGGGGGGCAGCCTGACCAGAGAAGATGACAGTAACAGGGCTTTTTTTCTTCTTCAGGGTGTGGATAAAACTCTTACGGTCCGGTATCAGGGCCATGACACAGATACGCTGCGGGATCTCAAAATCGTAGTCGTCACCGGTCGTTTAAATGCCGGAACAGCGGAGTTAGACGGGGAAGCTATTTCGCTCATTCCAAATTACGGCTTTGTGGTAGCCGCCTATTTGTTAGGTATCCTTCCCACCTTTTTTTTCCTCTTCCTGATGGAAAGAAAACTTCGCTTATTGTATACGGAAGTTAAAGAAGCAAAACTCTACGAACCGGAGGCTATGGACTTTGACAAAGAGTAAAAAAATCGGCATTGGTATAAGCATTCTGGTAATTGCAGGAGCGCTCGGATATCTGGCACTGGGAAACTTCGGGGAAAATCTGATCTATTTTTATACCCCGTCGGAAGTCCGCTCCCTTTCCCCTGATTATTACGGCAAAAAAGTGCGTGTAGGAGGAATGGTGGTAGATGGAAGCCTTCAAGTCGTCCCTAATACCCTCCGTATGAACTTTGAACTCACAGACGGGGCCGAAACGATCCCGGTCGCTTTTGAAGGAGTCCCTCCGGATCTGTTCAAAGAAGGAACCGGGGCGGTGGTCGAGGGGTACTGGGATTCCGGCAATCTCTTTCAATCCAACATGATCATGGCCAAGCATTCAGAAGACTACATGCCAATCGAGATGAAAAGGGCCGGTGTGGAACTACCTAAGAAGGACATGATAAAAACGTTGCAACGATAGATAATTTATGACACCATGGAAATATAGAGTATGATAATAGAAATTGGTTACTTCGCAGTAATCATTGCACTTATGGTCTCCATCGCCGGCATCCTCACTCCCTTGATCGGCCTTAAGACAGGGAATCCAGCCTGGATCCGGGCCGGACGCCAGGCCGTCACCGCGAACTTTATCCTGCTTTCACTCGGATGCGGCACACTTATATACTCCTTTCTGTCACACGACTTCTCGGTAAAATATGTTGCCATGAACTCCAACAGCCGGCTGCCGGTCTTCTATACAGTATCCGCCCTCTGGGGAGGCCATGAGGGATCTCTCCTCTTCTGGGCCTGGATACTGGCTGCGTTCGCTGCCCTGGCTGCATGGTTACACTGGAAGACACACCCGGCAACAATGCCATATCTCCTGATAATCGAGTCCTCGCTAACAGCCGGTTTCCTGGCGCTGATCGTCTTTTTGTCGAGCCCTTTTGAACGCGTCTTTCCGGTCCCTGCCGAGGGCATGGATTTAAACCCGCTGCTTCAGGACCCGGGGATGGTCTTTCACCCCCCGTTTCTTTATCTGGGATATGTAGGCTTCTCTATACCATTCTCTTTTGCCCTGGCGGCTCTGCTTTCAGGCCGATTGGGAGAAGAATGGATACGGGCAACGCATCGCTGGACCCTCTTCTCCTGGATAATGTTGACATTCGGGATTCTGATGGGGGGCTACTGGGCCTATTATGAATTGGGATGGGGAGGCTACTGGGCGTGGGATCCTGTGGAGAACGCCTCATTTATGCCATGGCTGGTCGGAACAGCCTTTCTTCACTCCGTCATGGTGCAGGAGAAGCGAAAGATGTTCAAGGTATGGAACCTCTTTCTGATTATTGTCACCTTCTCCTTATCACTACTGGGAACCTTTCTCGTCCGCAGCGGCATCCTCTCCTCTGTCCATGCATTTGCAAACGATCCGGGCCGGGGGGTGTATATCCTTATCTTCATGTCTACTGTGCTGATACTTTCCTTCGGCATTCTTATCATACGGTCGAACAGGCTGAAGGGCAAGATCGAAATGGACTCTATCGTCTCGCGGGAGTCAGCCTTTTTGTTCAACAACCTGTTTTTCCTCATTGCCACTGCCACTGTCTTCCTCGGGACCCTCTACCCTCTCCTTGTTGACACCCTGTACGGGACAAAGTTGACGGTCGGCGCCCCATATTACAACAAGGTTTTCCTCCCCATCGTCCTGGTTATCCTTATCCTGATGGGAATTGCCCCAATGATAGCCTGGCGTAAGGCCTCAAAGGAAAATATCCGGAAGAACTTCCTGATTCCTGCGGTAATCGCTATGGCAGGTGCGGTGATTTCGGCCATACTTGGCATCAGGCAGATATATCCTTTGGCGGCTGCTGCTATCGTCTGTTTCGTAGCGGCAACGATCGTAATTGACCTGTATAAAAACAGCTCCTACTGGGCAGATCACTCCGGAACCAATCTGCTGAAGGGCCTTTATAAGGCATGGTACCATAATCAGCGGCGTTACGGTGGACTGGTAACCCATGTCGGTGTCCTGGTCATGATCCTTGGGATAATCGGGTCATCTGCATACAAACTGGAAAAAACGATTATCCTGAAGCCCGGGGATGAGTTTACGCTCGGACACTACTCCTATAAGTTTCAGGGACTCCAGGATGTTCAGGGGATAAATTGGCAGGGGGTTGAGTCCCTTTTCAACGTCTATGAGGGAAACTACTTCGTAGCAGAGATGCGGCCTCAAAAACGGTTTTATACAGGCGGGTCTCAAATGCCGACCACTGAGGCTGCGATTCAGCCGCGTCACATGGGAGATCTCTACCTATCCATGACTGATATCACGCAGGATGGATGGATAACTGTAATGGCTTTCCAGAATCCTCTAATCCACTGGATCTGGTATGGTGGTGGAATCATGGGCCTTGGGGTCGTCCTGATCCTTTTCAAGAGAAAACGGAGGGAATCGTAATGAAAGGGTGGCATGTCGCAACTATTGTTGTGATCCTCGGGATCATCGGTCTCTTTTACGCCGGACTCGGCCGTGATCCCCGGAGCATCCCCTCAGTCCTGGTTGGAAAGGAGGCCCCGGTCTTCTCAGGTCCGGATGTTCAGAGTGGAGAAATCCTTGCCTTAGACGCCTACAAAGGTAAGGTCATCGTCCTGAATTTCTGGGCCTCATGGTGTCAGGAATGCCGGTTGGAGCATCAGAACCTACTGGCCATTCACAGACAGTTCCGGAATTATCCTGACTTTGTAATGCTTGGTATAGATTACCAGGATCAGCCTGGAGATGCCATTGTTTTTCTAAATTCCTTCGGCAGTACCTATCCTCATGTCCGGGACATCAAGGGAACCATTGCGATTGATTATGGGGTCTATGGGGTACCGGAGACATTTGTCATAGATAGCCATGGGATGATTCGCTTCAAATATGTCGGACCAATCGTTGGGCCGGTCTATACACAGATTACGGATCAAATCATCCGTCCCCTGTTAGAGGGGAAGGAGCTTCAACGATAATGAAAAAAGCGCTATGGGTCATCTCTTTTCTCCTGTTATTTGCTCATGCAGGCACTCTTCCTGCGGAATTAAGGGACGAGACCGCTCTTGATGCGAGGACCCGGGATGTGGCCAAGACACTGAGATGTACGGTCTGCCAGAATGAATCAATATGGGACTCCAAAGCCGACCTGGCAAGGCAGATGCGGGAGGTAGTCCGGGAGCGCCTTGCACAGGGGCAAAGCCCGGAAGAAATTCAGGCGTACTTCCAGAGCCGCTATGGAGACTATATCCTGCTTGAACCCACCAAGTCCGGAATGAACTGGCTTCTATGGACCGGCCCATTCGTCCTCTTAGGCGTTGGTGGAATAATCCTCTACCTGGTGCTGCGCCGCTGGGTCGCCCGGACACCGGCAATCCGCATGGAAGAACTCCAACCACTTGATGAGGCACATCGGAAACGTATAGAGGAGGAACTGAAATCTTTCGATTAGTAATATTACAGGAGGATGATTAAAAATGTTCGTCGTCATAGCGGCCGTACTTGTAATAGTCGTAGTATCTTTCATCGCATGGCCGCTCTTCCGGAATAGCACGAAACCGCTCCCGCCTGGGATAGATGCTGCTCGTAGAGAGGAATCTCCCGATCTCGAAATTGAGAAACAAGATATCCTCACATCTCTCAGGGACATGGAATCGGACCTGCAGGGCGGTACACTCTCACAGACCGACTATGAACGGCTGAAGGACATAGATGAACACCGTCTCGCGGGAATCCTGGACAGAATAGACACCGCAGCCGCAGCAACTAAGGAAAATACCGGAAACCAAACGATGGCAGACACCCGGGAGCCTGCTCACCGATTCCGGACGATGAACATGGCAGGATTCTTCCTCCTGACCATCCTCATCGCCGGCGGTGCCTCCGGAGTTTATTATTATCAGAATGTCAGGCTTCAGGAACATAATCCGGAACCCGCACCCAATCCTATTGAAATGGTCGCACGTCTGGAACGTAAACTGCGGGAGAATCCCAACGATCTGCAGGGGCAGATAATGGCCGCCAGGTCCTACATGACAATTCAACGGACTGAAGATGCGAGGAATGCATGGAACAAGGTCGTCGAGCTCGACCCTTCCAATGTCGAGGCGCAATATAGCATAGGCTATCTCATGATCGAAACCGCTGACTCAGGAGATCCACGCAGCTTTGAACAGGCCATCCGTCATCTCGATGCAGCAATATTGCTGTCCCCCGGATTGCCGGCCGCCCTTTACTACAAAGGTGTTGCCCTCACTCATCTGAAACGGTATGATGAAGCGGAGGATAGCTGGAAGAGCGCCCTTCAAGGTCTCCCCCCGGGCGGTGAAGACGCGGAATTCGTGAAGGATGCCCTCCGGAAACTTAAGAGCGGAAATCGGTAAATGTTTACTTCCGGATTCAAACTTCTCAGAGTACTGGGAATACCCATATATGTAAACTACACATGGTTTATTGTCTTTTCCCTTGTAGTATATACTCTTGCCGTAAGCTACTTCCCATACTTTGGCCCATACTATGAGCCTTTTCTCCGATGGATCATGGCCTTTGCAGCCGCCATCATGCTTTTTTCTTCCATACTGCTTCACGAACTTTCACATTCTTATGTAGCACAGAAACAGGGCATCAGGATAAAAAGCATAACGCTCTTTGTATTCGGCGGTATAGCGCAGATGGTTGGAGAAAGCCGCACACCTTCCGGAGAGATGAAGATAGCTGCTGCAGGACCTGCATTAAGCCTGTTCCTATCCGGGATATTCTGGTTCATCGTATTTGTGTTAAAGCGGGACATGGCAACCTCACCGGTATTGGCAATTTCTTATTTTCTTGCATCTACCAATATGATGCTCGCAGTGTTCAATCTAATACCCGGTTTCCCCTTGGACGGCGGGAGAATGTTACGGGCATTTATATGGAAACGGACCAATAACCTGAATAAGGCGACTCTTATAACAAGCCGCATAGGCAAGGGATTTGCTATCCTGCTGATTATCGGGGGACTATGGCATATACTTCAGGGCGTGTTTATCAGCGGCCTCTGGCTGATTTTCGTAGGGATGTTCCTGCAGCAGGCTGCCGATCAGGGATACAGGCAGACACTCCTTCATCGTACACTCTCTTCGGTTAAGATCAGGGATATTATGGTCTCACCTGCTGTAGTAGTTGATGACAATATGACACTTGACCATATTGTAAATGATTTTTTCTTCCGTTACCGCTTCAACAGTTTCCCGGTTATATCCGGGGACAATATGGCAGGCACCATCTCCATTCATGACATAAAGGGTGTAGATAAAGAAAAATGGCCGTTTACTATTGCACGGGACATAATGTATACTAAGATTGCAGATTTTACTATCTCACCTGAGAGCGGGGCACTTGAGGCCCTGGACAAAATGCTTGATACCCAACGTGGCAGGCTCGTAGTGCTTGAGAACGGAAGGGTCGCCGGTATAATCAGTCAGCGTGATATAATGCAGATGCTGAAACTGAAGGCAGACCTGGGAACTTCATAATATCTAAAGTGGCTCACAAAGAACCATAAAAAGTCATTCCCGAGCAAGCGGGAATCCAGACCGCTGGCCTGATTCTGGATTCCTGCTTTCGCAGGAATGACAGGCAGTTAGGAACATTTTCGAGTGAATAAAAAGCTAAACATTCTTTACTGTTCCCCTGAAGTTACCCCTTTTTCCAAGACAGGCGGTCTTGGAGATGTGGCAGGAAGTCTGCCCAAGGCCCTTGCAGGGGCAGGTTGTGATGTAAGGGTTATAACGCCTAAGTATGCAGGAATCAAAGAATCTACACATAAATTAAAGAAGGTCATTGATTCCATATCATTCAAGATCGGGAAAAGGGATGAGGCCGGCAGTTTATATGAAGGTAAATTGCCCGGCAGTAAAGTTCCGGTCTACTTTGTAAGTTGCGACAAATATTTTGTCAGAAAAGAGATGTACCAGGAAAATGGGAAAGACTATGAAGACAATCTCGAGAGATTCTCATTTTTCTCCATGATGGTACTCCATTCCATTGAAAAAATGGGATGGCAACCGGATGTTATTCATTGCAATGACTGGCAGACCGCTTTAATCCCTTTATATTTAAAGACCACCTTCAAAGAGAAAAAGATTGGCACCCTTTTTACGATCCATAACATAGGCTATCAGGGTCTGTTTGACAAGGAGAAGCTTTCTTTAACAGGGCTGGATTTGGACATTTTCAATATTAAGGGGATTGAATATTTCGGAAAGATAAATTTGCTTAAAGGCGGCATAATCTTTTCCGATATTGTAACCACTGTGAGTCCTGTCTATAGCAAGGAGATACAAACCAAAGATTACGGATATGGACTTGAGGGTGTACTGAATGAGCGCAGTAAAGACCTTTACGGTATAATTAACGGCGTTGATTATGATGAGTGGGACCCATCGTCAGACAATCACATCTCTGTAAGATACAGCATCAAATCAATCGGACGCAAAAAGGGCTGTAAAAAAGACCTTCAGAAAAATTGCGGCCTGCCGTTAACTGACAGACCGGTAATTGGCATGATTTCAAGGTTAGACGACCAGAAGGGGCTCGACATTCTGGTAGAGATAATGGATGAATTAATGCATCTGGATATCCAGATGGTAATGCTGGGCACTGGTAAAACAATATTTCACAACATCCTGAAGAAATTTAAAGTAAAATATAAAGACAAGCTGTCAGTTAATCTGTTCTTTGACAACACACTGGCGCACAAGATAGAGGCAGGCTCAGATTTATTCCTCATCCCTTCTAAATACGAACCATGCGGACTCAGTCAACTCTATAGTTTTAAATACGGGACTGTACCGGTTGCACATAAGACAGGGGGGCTTGCGGATACGATAACTGATTATACCCCTTCAACTATCGCTAATAATAAAGCTACAGGTTTTCTGTTCAGCCACTACAGCCCTGATGACCTGTTAAAGGCTATTCTGTTGTCACTTTCTGTATATGAAGATAAGCAAACATGGAAAAAAATAGTCACAGCCGGAATGAAATCAGACTTCTCATGGAAACGGCCGGCAAAGGAATATGTCAGGCTTTATAAAGAAGTATCGGGAGGGTGAGGGTGGGTCTTATCAACCAAAAGGAGGATTTTTCATGAACATTGGCATACTGACAGGTGGTGGTGACTGTCCGGGACTTAACTCTGTAATCAGGGCAATCGTAAAAAAAACCTCAAAGCTTGGTCATCATGTAGTAGGTATCCGTGATGGCTGGAAGGGACTGATTGACCTGAACTTTATAGAGCTTAATACAGGTTCTGCGTCAGGAATCCTTCATTTGGGAGGCACAATACTTGGCACATCACGTACCAACCCCTTTGCTAAGGAAGGTGGTCCGCAGAAGGTTATGGATAACATAAAAAAATTAGGTATTGATGCCTTAGTCGCTATCGGCGGTGATGACACGCTCGGTGTAGCACACAAACTCTACGGTATGGGCATCAATACAATAGGGGTACCCAAGACCATAGATAATGACCTTTCGGCTACTGATTTTACCTTTGGATTCGACTCTGCTGTAAATATCGTAATGAACGCCCTTGACAATCTTCACAGTACAGCGGAATCCCATCACAGGGTAATGGTGGTAGAGGTTATGGGCAGGCATGCCGGATGGATTGCCACATATGGAGGACTTGCCGGTGGAGCTGACTACATACTAATCCCTGAAAAACCTTTTACTATAGATGAAGTATGTGACAGCATTAAGAGGAGACATGCAACAGGGAGGACATTCAGCATAATTGTTGTCGCAGAGGGGGCCGTGTTAGAAGAAACAGAAGTAGTAATTACAAAGGATGTCAAGAAAGATGCCTTCGGACACGTCATGCTTGGCGGTGTAGGAAAGTTTTTATGCACAGAAATAGAAAAACGTACCGGCTTTGAGTGCAGGGATGTAGTCCTGGGACATCTCCAGCGCGGAGGAAGTCCTACAGCCTTTGACAGGATACTCGCCACTCGTTATGGGATTGCTGCTGTTGACCTGATTGAAAAAAAGGATTTTGGAAAGATGGTAGCGCTGAGAGGTAACCAGATAGTTGCGGTCAGCCTGGAAGAAGGTGTGAAACGGGCTAAGACCGTGGACATGGATGTATACGAGATTGCAAAGACATTTTTCGGGTAGATGAAAACCAGGGTGCATCTATTCATCAGCGGCATGGTACAGGGTGTCTTCTTCAGAGACTCTGCAAAGCAGGTAGCCCAATCTATAGGACTTACTGGTTATGTACGAAACCTGCGGGATGGCCGTGTAGAAGTAGTGGCTGAAGGAGAAAAGGATTCTCTGGATAAAATGGTCCAGTGGTGCCATAAAGGACCACCGGCCGCAATAGTCGAATCGGTAGATGTACAGAATGAGCAGTATCAGGGAGAGTTTGATCTATTTGAAGTGAAAAGATCAGGGAGGATTTCGTGAAAAAAATTAACTTCGCAATGGCCTTGCACTTCCATCAACCTGTTGATAACTTTGACAGCGTATTCAAAGAGGCATATGAGAAGAGCTATAAGCCATTCATTGATGTTCTTGAAAATTTTCCTGATATCAAAGTTACCCTTCACTACTCCGGCAGCCTTCTGGAATGGATCGAGTCAAACAGGCCGGAGCTGATAAAAAGGATTGCAGGATTAGTCGCAAATGGTCAGGTGGAGATGATGACAGGCGGTTTCTATGAGCCGATAGTATGCGTCATACCCCGCCGTGATTCTATCGGGCAGATTAGTATGTTAACGGAATATATAAAAAATAAATTCCACACTGAAGCTGAAGGGATGTGGCTTACCGAACGGATATGGGAGCCTCACCTCCCCAGCCTGCTTCATGATTCCGGCATAAAGTATATAATTATTGACGACATCCATTTCCGTTATGCAGGACTCCTCGAAGACCAGCTCTATGGCTATTATTCAACGGAGGATGAGGGAAAGGTAGTTTATCTTTTTCCATCCAGTGAGAGGCTGAGATATTCGATCCCATTCAGAGAAGTCCATGAAACGATAGACTATCTTAACAGTGTAGCTACTGAAGAGGGGGACCGTGTCCTGGTATATGGCGACGATGGAGAGAAGTTCGGTCTGTGGCCGGATACATACAACTGGGTATATAACCAGAAGTGGCTTGAACGTTTTTTTGAAGCGCTTCGCCGGGAGTCTTCATGGATAAATGTTACAACTATTGGCGAGGTATCTAAGAATACCCGTTCACATGGAAGGGTATACATACCAACGGCATCTTACAGAGAGATGATGGAATGGGCGCTGCCTAATGAAAGCGGCGTTCATTTTGAGAATGTCCTTCAGGATATACGCAATAGCGGTAAAGAAGGTTATTATGCCCCATTCATCCGCGGAGGTTTCTGGCGTAATTTCCTTGAGAAGTATCCTGAATCAAATAACATGCACAAGAAGATGCTGAGGGTAAGTAATAAAGTAGCAGGACTTACAAATGGCAGCGATAAACCTATCACCCCTGACTACATCGGAAGGAGTGTTGCACGTAAGGGGGAAGGACTTCCTCCAAATATATACGAGGCATATTTAGAGTTATGGCGAGGACAGGTAAATTGCCCATACTGGCATGGGATATTCGGCGGGCTATACTTAGGACATCTGAGGACGGCTGTTTACAGGCATCTCATAAGCTCAGAACGTATAGCAGATGAATCACGGCATGGAAAGCATAACTGGATGGAAGTGGAAAACTTTGATTTCGATTGTGACGGAAGCGATGAGGTATTAATTACAACTCCTCTTGTTTCCTTAGTCATTGACACTCATAAA
>Ga0209211_10006069_pt1 | contig 17716 bp, 18 predicted proteins | sample RifGroA2_FD_183992 | JGI IMG/M metagenome (GOLD analysis project Ga0209211, IMG submission 183992) | Groundwater microbial communities from Rifle, Colorado, USA - Groundwater A2 (SPAdes) (version 2) | ecosystem: Environmental > Aquatic > Deep subsurface > Groundwater | place: Rifle, Colorado... | reverse complement strand
CGCTAGTAATCGCGGGTCAGCACACCGCGGTGAATACGTTCTCAAGTCTTGTACTCGGGTCGCCATGCGATCGAGTACGCTAGTTGGTGCTCTAGCACTAATTTTTGGAAAAAAGATTGCCACACTCAGGAGGGGTGTGGCAGATGGAATAGAAATACTACCTTTCTTTGCACCCATGATATAACATGAGGCCAAAAAGAGTAACTACGGAAATGATAATTAAAAGACCAAGCCAGTACGGTATCGGTATTATCAGAGTCATGAGATGTAGTCAATCGTATTGTGTCAAAAATGTCAAGTGCATTTTTGAATGCAAAAATTAGTGCTGGAAAATCCAACCTAGGCAATTCACAGTGCCTTGAAGCGAAATACCAGTTCCGACGCCGTAAGGGGTCGGAATGAAGGGGTAAATCCCGACGTAAAGTCGGGACTCCGACTGGAAGCGTCGGAGGTAGCATTTCTTAGCTTGAATGCCAGTTATGGCGCATAACAGAGGTCATCCTGCGAGTACATGGAGAAACCTACTGTGTTTCAAAAACTGTTATGCGTATCGTGGCATCGAGATGGGAAGAAACAGTGTATTCGGTTACCGTGGGAGATCTTGTATTTTCCTCGTTGTGTTGTACACACCGAGAAGTTGTGTCAGTAATGATATAATTATGATATGCAAGAAGTCAGCAGAGTTCGTAGTACCAAAAGGAAAGATGCTCGGTTTAACCCCAAGCTAGAACTTCCTCTTGGGAAGGAACAAATTCAAAGGAAAAAGTTACATCCTCAATATGTCGCAGGATTTATTGACGGAGAAGGTTCTTTTTCAATTAGTATTGGAAAACACAAGACATTGCGTCGAGGGTTTGAAGTCCGTCCGGAGTTCGAAATGGAATTACGGAAGGATGACCAAGAAATCTTAGAACGCATACTTGTGACTATCGGAATTGGAAAGATTTATGATTGCTCATATGAGCGATATGGATGGTATCCGCATGCGAAGTATAAAATTACCAGCATTTGGGACCTGAAAGAATATCTCTTTCCATTTCTCGATACACATCCGTTACAAGCGAAAAAGAAAAAATCCTATCTGCTTTTCAAGCAAATAGTTTTGATGGTTTGTGCCAAAAAACATTTGTTTGATGATGGATTTAACAAAATTGTAAAACTTCGCGACAAGCTTCGTGCTCTAGGGAAGAAAGCTAAAACTTATCACGGCAAGGTAAGTGAATTCGATAAAAAAATCGAATAAGCAACCTTTGAAAAACGCGAGGGTGCGGGAAAACCGCTTGCCCCGTGTTGGAGAGAATTATAATGGCAACATTATAAAACATCAAATACCGCCCGTCAAGTCAGGGGAGTTGGAAGTACCCGAAGTTCCGCCTCGGCGGACCTAAGGTAAATTCAATGACAAAGACTAAGTCGTAAACTTGTTGCGACCATACAGAAGTAATTCTGTGTGAAAAAATTGGCTGTATGCTGGAAAACCTGTGAATCTCGGACTACTTTTTGTGGTATAATATGCCACAATGAGTGACAAAGTTTCGAGTGCAGATAATCAGCAGGAAAGGCCACTTAAACTATCAACCGATTATGTTGTTGCTCTTGTGGATGGAGAAGGTTATTTCTCTGTCAGTGCAACAATCGACAAATCAAAGAACTATCTCTCAAGAAGAGTCAAATTAGTTTTTGGGGTCAAATTAAGAGAGGTTGATGGTGAGATTTTGTATCGGTTAAAAGAAACATTAGGTTGTGGCATTATCTCTAAGAGACCTGAAACTAGACCTAGGCTATCAAATTGCCTAGAATTCCAAGTCAGAAACTTCAACGATATTAAGACAATCATAATTCCTTTCTTTTCCCAAAATACTTTGCAGATGAAAACTAAACGCACCTCTTTTGAAAAATTTTGCGATATCGCAGAGTTTTTTGAAAAGAAGACGCATCTTACAGAAAAAGGTTTTCTCAAAATCCAAAATCTTGCACATGGGGTGCATAAAGTGGAATCCTCAGAGACTACACGCCAGTCTCCTTTTATTATAAATGAAAGGATGATGATATAGTCCGAACTATATGGCGACATATAGATTAACAAGCCTGAACAAGGCACGGGTAGGGGAACCTGCTCGTGGAGTATTTCAATTGAAACAACGCTTTTGTTCGCTTCGGCGACAAAAGCTTATAGAGTCGATCGCCCGCATCACATGGAATGTGATTCGGAAACAACCCAAAACACAAACTGCACAAAAAACCAAACAAAACAAAAAACATTTCCAAACTTCACAAACATTTCTTCGTTTGTGCTTTAAGAATCTGTGCTTTGTCTGGACTTTGTGTACTGTGCTTTGGAAAGTTTCTGACATCGCGTTTCGCGCGATGCGGACGGGGTGATAGCTTTTCTAATCAAAAATAGGAGCTCCGGCCAAGCGGTTCTTGGCAACAAACTCTAGTCTAGCGTAAGCGGACTTGAGGAGTGAACGGAACAAAATAGAGAATAGTATCCGCCTGATTGGCGGACAAACACCAAAAAACCGCTATATTTGGCGGTTTTTTGGTGCTAAAAATGAATTGACAAATTTTTATTTATATGCTAATCTCTAGCAAGATAAGGCATGCCACACAATGAAATAATCCGCGTCGCCGAGAGGTTAGACGTTGTGGTATGAAATTTTGCACTTGCTAAACATGAAAACACAGTTTCGTGGTCGCATTCTGATTAACTACACACCTCCGGCAGATGAGGACATCGGCCGAGTAGTGCCGATTGTGTTCTGTAGCGAGGCAAGGAGGCCAAGGTTTTGGTTCTGCATCAGCAAGGTGACAAAGTGTCTCTTTTTCGCTTTGATCATGATCCTTGGCTACTGTCTCTTCAAGACGGTGGTCGTGTGGTTGTCGTCGTGAAAATCAAACGCGACAAAAACGCTCTCTCCGGTTTCGGGGCGAGCGTTTTTATTATCTGCCCGCAGAAACTTTCGAGCTTTGCTCCGAGGATACCTGCCTGCGCCGACCTGCCTGCCGAAGCTTTAGCGCAGGCAGGAGCCGCTCTCGCCTACGTTTCCGCCTGTCTGCGCATCACGCACAGGCAGACGAACGGGCAGGTCGGCGCAGGCAGGAACGCGGTCTGTGGATTTTGTTTGTATTCTTAAGGGCTTTTTGTTATATTTCTCTTGAACACATTATGCGTGTGTAGTTTTCGATAAAGGTGAACAGGTAGGTCTGCTCTCTAGCCGATTTTTCAATACGCAAATTAAAAATTTTTAATATATTGTACAGCGTGCGCGTGTAGCTCAGGTGGTTAGAGCGCGTCACTGATAATGACGAGGTCCCAGGTTCAACTCCTGGCACGCGCACAGTGTACAGTAGATTTGCGTTTAGAATTATTTTTTGATGGTATGCCAAACTAGTTTGTCGGTGTACTGGAACCGGATTTGTTTCCATCAATCTTCTCCTTATTCTGTGTTTTTAGCTTTTGGTCGGGCGGTTTGAGAGTTGAAGAATTATGTCAAAATTGTCGTTCTTTGATGTTTTGTTCCGTTTCTCAAAACCGCACGAGACGCAACGATGAAGAACAATACATTCTTTGCCCTTAAGCTCTACGGTTACCGGTCTCATCAGTCCTTGGCAGAAAGCCTCCCGATCGCCAGGATTTACATCAACATGCTTGCTCCAAAGGCAATTAGAACAGTGGTTGGTGTAACCATTGCCTTTTACGACTAAACTGCATTTTTCGCAAATAAAGTCTTCTTTAGTGCGTTGGAATTTTTTTGTCATTTTAAGTAACAATTTATCATATCATGCTGTTGTTGTGGCAGTGACAGCTTCTTTTTTTGGAAATTTTTGCTAGTATGGAATCTCGGGCGGATGGCGGAACTGGAATACGCGTGCGCTTCAGAAGCGCATCCCGCAAGGTGAGAGCGAAAACTTGAAGCTTCGCAAGACCTTGAGTATTCTGTATTCAAAATGCGAGAGGGGTACAGCTCCTGTAAGGAGGGAGGGTTCAAATATGAAAATGGACATTTTGTATTTTCGGTGGGCGAGTGGCGGAACTGGAATACGCGTACGGCTCAGAACCGTATCCCGCAAGGGTTGAGGGTTCAAATCCCTCCTCGCCCACAAAATTTGAAGTCCGTTGTAACAGACGAAGATATTTTGTAGTGAGAAAGAAAAGCGCGCAAAGGATATGATTACACCACCGAGAGCGGAAAGTCGCATTAATTAGCCTCAAAACTAAAAGGCTTACCCGTTGGTTTGCATCTCGTTATTCAAAGTGCGTAAACTAGCGATACTGTTGACAATTAATCAACAGTATGTTAGCCTATAGCCAGTTAACACATAGTAAATTTGGAGTTTTCCTGAGGCAGGAAACACGGCTTTGCCGTACCCATACAGGGTTCTAAATTACTGTAAATTACTATAAGCACACTATACACATGAAAATTCAATTCGGAAAGGTTTTGAGTTTTAACCCCGTAAGGGGCAAGGGTTGGCTGGAGATTTCCGGTCAAACATTGATGCGGTTTTCCTTAGACTCGCAACGGGAGTTTACGGAGGGAAAATACCAACCGGAGTTCGGCACCGCAGTGCCAACCGGCGGGCGATATCCTCAGGCGGGGGAGCAACTGGTTCTCCAAGCAAGGGAGGAATTTGAGATTGATTTACGGACCACTTCCAGTGGGAGGCAAAATCTCAAACGTTCAGTTACTGTAATTTGGGGCTTAAGCTCCGATTACGATGATGCGCGGAAACGGATTGCCGAGCGGCCTATCTATTGGGTAGTAGAATTCATACTCTACAATGACAAACCTGTTTCGGTGAACCAAAGAAAGGTAATTGCCACCGGCACGGCTGTGGAGCTTCAGGACAGGTACCCCCGCGGCGCGGTCAATGACCGCCTTACTTCCGAAAGCAAGTTCATGGGCTTTACCTATCGACGTCGGTTTTACAGGCGAGAGGTCGATGGGCGACTCACCCAATGTGATGACCCTCGTCCGCTGCCGGTCGGTGCCATCGCCGAACCGTTCAGGCCGGTCAATGAGCAGGGAGAACTCTTGGCGACCCCGGAGGAACTTAGCGCTCTCCAATCCAGGATCAGTATGAGGAGTTGTTCAAGGAGTGGGTGCGGGCCTCGCACGATGAGTCAACCGTTGGTGCGGAACTCCAGCTAGCCTGAAAATTAGCAAGCGTGGGGTCCGGAAAGAAATTTCCGGGCCTTTTTAATTTCTCAATTTTTTGCTACTGTAACAACTCTATGGGGTATAAAAATTTTTCAAAAATAAAAACCGTTTACTTTATCGGCATTGGCGGGATTGGCACATCAGCCATCGCGCGGATGTTTTTGCTCCAAGGGAAGAAAGTAAGTGGGTCGGATATGGCGGAGAGTGAGGTAACGATCGCTCTTCGGAAAGCGGGGGCGATTATTTTTATCGGTGAGAATGTAAGAAATATTCCTGCTAATTGCGATTTAGTAATTTATACGATTGCAATTCCGAAAGACCACACTGAATTAGCTGAAGCGAAGAAGCGTGGGATTCCGGTCATATCGTACCCCGAAGCGCTCGGTGTTATCTCAAAAGACAAGTGCACGATTGCGATTACCGGCACGCATGGCAAGACAACGACGACAGCAATGGTCGCAAAGATTTTAATTGATGCAGGGCTAAACCCAACAGTGATTGTCGGTAGTTTGATAAAAGACACGGCTGGCAATCGGACGAATTTCATTGCCGGCAAAAGCGAATACTTGGTGATGGAAGCGTGTGAATACCGTAGATCGTTTCTGTATTTATCACCGAAGGTTTTGGTCATCACAAACATTGACGCGGACCATCTGGATTATTACAAAGATTTAGATGACATTGAAAGTGCGTTTAGAGAACTTTCGGCCAAAGTGTCAAAAAACGGAGCAGTGATTTGCGATTTTTCGGACGAACGAGCGCCCCGGGCCGCTGTGGCTAGCAGAGGGAGAGTTATTGATTTTGGAGGATTTTTAACGAAAGTTCCCAAACTCCTCGTGCCCGGTGTTCACAACAAGAAAAATGCCGCCGTGGCGCTCGCGACTGCGGATTTTCTTGATATTGATTTAGCAAACGCCGGAAAATCGCTTTCGCGATTTTCCGGCGCGTCGCAGCGATTTGAATTTCGCGGCAAAGCCAAAAACGGCGCTTTGGTGTACGACGACTACGGACATCATCCAACCGAAATTGAAGCAACGCTCCAAGGCGTGCGCGAACTGTTCCCAACTCAAAAGATTGTCGTCGTATTTCAGCCGCATCTGTATTCGCGCACCAAACAGCATCTCACGGGTTTTGGAAAATGTTTCGCGCTAGCGGATGAAGTAATATTGCTCCCGATATATCCGGCTCGCGAGCAGAACCCTGGCGACATTAATTCCGAAATGGTCGTCGCTGAAATTAAGAAGAACGGCAAGTCCGCTTATTTCTTACAGACATTCGCCGAATCAGCAAGAAAAGCAACTGAACTCGCAGGGGCGACAGATGTGATTATCACTATGGGAGCGGGGGAAACAAATAAAGTGGCTGATATACTAGTTAGTAGTAAGTAGCTAGTAGTTAGTAGAAAAATATGGCAACACTTTACATAGTAGGGACCCCGATAGGGAATTTGGAGGATGTGACGCTACGGGTGCTCAGGGTGCTTAAAGAGGTGGATGTTATCCTGTGCGAGGATACGCGGGTTACGAAACGACTACTTGAGAAGTATGAAATTGGCGGGAAGCGGTTGATTGCATACAATGAACAGGAAAGCGGCATTAAGATTGAAAAGATTGTTGAGTTATTGAAAGAAGGGAAAGATCTTGCGTTAGTGTCGGATGCGGGTACACCAGGGATTTCTGACCCCGGGTCATATTTGGTGCAAAAAATCCGCGAGTATTCTAAAAAGGTTGAACCTCTTAAGATCGAATCGGTGCCCGGACCGAGCGCTCTTACCGCTGCGCTTTCAATTGCCGGCGTGCCGGCGCATGATTTTGTGTTCTTAGGATTTTTACCGCACAAGAAAGGAAGGGAAACACTATTTAAAGAAATTGCCGGGTCCGAACGAGCGATGATTTTTTACGAATCTCCGCACCGAATTTTGAAAGCCCTAGAATCGCTCGAAAAATTCGCGCCCGGGAAGAAAGTGACGATTGCTCGCGAGCTTACCAAAATTCATGAGCAAATAATTGCCGGCGTGCCAGCCGAACTTTTGAAATATTTACAAATCAATCCCGACAAAGTTCGGGGGGAATTCGTGGTGATTGTTTCAGTTTAAACGATCTATCTTCGCCGCAAGAATAAAATCATTTTCGGAGAGACCATCTACCGAGTGCGTAAAAAGCGTGATTTCGGCATACCCCCAGCCGAATTTGATATCCGGATGATGACCTTCGCTTTCGGCGAGCGCGCCGACTTTGTTTACAAACGCGAGCGCGCCGGTGAAGTTTTTGAATATGAATTGACGGGAAATTTCGTGATTATTTACCACGCCCCATTTCGGCACGTGGATTATAAATGCCTTAATGTCATCGGGGCTAAGTTTCCCTTCACCCAATTCACAAGCTCGGCAATGTTTTTCGGTCAGAGATATTTTCATGTCTGTATTTTAACAAAAAAATCCCGGCAACAGAATTGTGCCAGGGTGTGGGCTATAACGACCGTTTGGGATATTTGGGAAGAGCGCCCGGGTCCAGAATGGTTTCTCCCTCTAGCTGAAGGTTTCGAGGGTCGTGGAGCTGGAAGAGCGTACCTCTCTCGCCGAGAGTGGTCGTGAAGAACAAGCATTTCGGGAAAACGACTCCTCCCAGTCTCTTCTGCTTATTCTGGTAGAATTTTTTGATTTTCCCAAAGGTAAATATGCTTGATTCTGTTCCTGCGCCAGACTCATCTTTTGGCCCACGTTCCGCGCCTCGCTCAAACTCAAGAGTAATGGAACAAATCAGTGTGCTAGCAGGTTCATGAGTCAATTGCCATTTCCACTCAGGATTCCATCTGGAATTTGAGAGAATCTTTTTCTTTGCTAACCACTGCAGACGAAACGCAATTTTTGGTCCGGTTTCTTCATAATCCGTCACCGGACCTCGGAGCTCCCCCTCATCCGTTCTAAGCAAAAATTGTCCGCCTTTGTATTTCAAAAGTCGTTCCGAAAGACGCTCAAAATTTTTTTTGGCGTCGTATTGCCAAAATATCATAGCCGCATCTCCTTTCCATATCGGGTTTTGTTCATTTTTTGTCCGCGGTAAGTATAGCATTTCTGGATAATTTTCGGTTCTTTTACGTTAATAATTGGTGTATAATTGTCGGATGCGGCGCGTCAAAACAATTTTGGGAATCGGTATCGCTCTTATACTCATTCCCGCGCTCGGGTTTCCACCAGCGTGGAGGAGTTTTTTGCTCATTTTATTGGGATTGTGGCTTTGCGGATTGGCTGTTTCAATGCGACGCGCTTGGCAATTTGACCGAAAAACGGCGGAGCCTGTAAAAAAGCTTTTCGTCAGAACAACCCCTTCAGTTGACAGTAAAAAAATGCCGGATTCATCGGAAGGGAACGTTTCGCCCAATAACTCATGACCAAACTCCGACAGTCAAGATTTTTTCGCCACATAGTCAGGAATCCGCGTCGCTTCGGGTTGCAATTTTTTGTTTTGTTGGTTTTTATAATTTTGATTTTTTCCACCGCTTATTTTGTCATACCTTTCTTGGTTTCAAGCAGTTATGAAGACGGAACGCTTTCAAGCGTGGCCGAGGCAATACCGATGGAAAAGGAAGTTGTCGTTCGGCATTTGCCGATTCCGCCGTCAGTCAAAGCTATTTACATGACGAGTTGCGTGGCTGGCACCACTTCTTTTCGCAACAGTTTGGTGAAGCTTATTGATGAAACCGAGATTAACGCGGTTGTAATTGACATCAAGGATTTTACAGGCAAACTTTCCTTTATTCCGGACAATCCAGAACTTTCGGGCGCGGTGTCAAAGAACTGCTTTGCGCCAGATATGGAGGAGTTCGTTAAGTCGCTTCACGAGAAGGGGATTTATGTTATCGGTAGGATTACGGTGTTTCAAGACCCGCGTTTGGCGAATGAGCGTCCGGAGCTCGCGGTCAAGCGTAAAAGCGATGGCGGCATCTGGAAGGATTATAAAGGGCTTAATTTTACCGACCCGGGTTCAAAGGAGGTGTGGGATTATATTGTTACGATTGGAAAGGAATCGTACGATATAGGTTTTGATGAGCTTAATTTTGACTACATTAGATTTCCTTCGGATGGCAACATGAAAGATATTGTCTATCCGTGGAGCGGTAACAGGCAAAAGTCGGAAGTGCTCAGAGAGTTTTTTGTTTATCTTAATAATAATTTGAAACCGACGGGGGTTGTTCTCTCCGCGGACCTTTTTGGGATGACAACCACCAATACCGATGATTTAAATATCGGTCAAGTGCTTGAAAACACTCTGCCTTATTTTGACTATGTGGCGCCGATGGTTTATCCCTCGCATTATCCGCCTAATTTCAATGGCTGGGCGAATCCTAACAAGTACCCGTATGAAGTGGTGAAGTTTTCGCTTGACTCGGCGGTGCGAAGAGCTATGGCAACGAGTACGGTGATCGCGCTTTCTGGTGTAGCTCCGATTTCCACAACCACGAAGCCGTTTCTTTACAAAAAGAGAGTTTTTGATGCCCAAAAAATTCGGCCATGGCTTCAGGATTTTGATTACGGCGGGAATTACGATGTTACCGAGGTGCAAGCGCAAATAAAAGCCGTTTACGACGCTGGTCTTGACAGTTGGATGCTGTGGAATGCGGGCAATAAATATACGAAAGACGCTTTATTGCCGGAATAAATCTATCTACCCCAGTTTTGGAATCCAAATTATGTGGTAGGGTATTATAATAGAAAAGATTTCCCCGCAGCTCTGCTGCGGGGTAGTTGATTATCAAGGCGAAGCCTTGATAAAATTACCTCCCTTTTTTCTTTGACAATTAGTCGCTGTAGGTATAGTCTATAAGTCCAGGGATACTGAAGGCGGGAGAAGTTCGAAGCCTGCTTCAGAAGGGTTCTATAAAAAACCAAATACGGTTGAGTGTTATGTCAAAGGGAAAACAACCTGTAGCGAAACAGTGCCCGTCAAAACGGGTAGCAATGGCCGAAGCCGTCTGTGCATACATCAGAGGTGAAGAGTTATCGCTCGAAGAGCGGAAGCGTCTCATTGCTGAGGCGCGAGTGAAGACCAGCTTGCGTCAGGCAATCAAGCTGACATTTGTCTTTGCACGCGGGTACATTGATGACCCGTGGTCGCTCAAGAATCTGCGCGCCTTGACGCGCGCCTGGCTTCGGTTGGGGGAAAGCGTCTTCCATCTGATCTATCGCTGGGTCAGACCTCGCGATTCAGAGCCATCGGGCAATTTCAGGGATTTGATAGTAAGGGTTTTTTCGCTTCGAACCACAGTAGTTGTTTAACAGTTTTTGGTTTGTTTGTTTTGTCGCCCGGTACAAGTGTACCGGGTTTTATTATGAAAGTTTTATTCACGGTTAAGGATCAATCTTCATGACAATTTTTATCAACTTGCTTTATGTGTAAACAATGATAAATTATATCTGGTTTGATTTAGTATGGGTGGCGGGCTGTGGCCCCACCGTCCAAGTAGAAAAACAAAGTCAATAATAACAGTTATGGCATCAAAGGTATCTGTGGAAGATGAACGCGAAACGCTAATTGCGTGGAGCGGTGGAAAGATAATTCAGGTATCGCCCGTGCCCCCGGAAGAGGCCAGGCAACAGGAAGAAAACCATCGTCGCCATCTGAAAGAAATCAAGAGAAACGGTGGGGTGACGGTCCGTGGCATGAGGGAAGTTTACAAGAGGACCGGTATTCCAGTTAACCTTTGAGGGGTTTGTTTTTTCCCGGCTTCGCCTTATGTGTGGGCGAAGCTTTTTTTATTGCCCGTCGCATTGTATAATTGACTTAAATGCTCCACGACGACAATAAAGTTACTTATTTCGCCCAGACGGACTCTCGCAATAAGAGAGTGCCTTTTGGCATCAAGCGCAAGGACCGGTCGCGACACATGTATGTAATAGGGAAAACCGGCATGGGTAAATCAACTCTTCTTGAAAACATGGCCATTCAGGATATCAAGAACGGCGAAGGGGTAGCTTTTATTGACCCTCACGGCAAAACCGCCGAATTGCTTCTTGATTATGTTCCCGAAGAGCGCGTTAAAGATGTGCTTTATTTCGCGCCATTTGATATGGAGTATCCGATTTCTTTTAATGTTATGGAAGATGTCGGACCCGATAGGCGGCACTTGGTAGTGAACGGTTTAATGTCCACATTTGAAAAAATTTGGGTGGATGCTTGGAGTGCCCGTATGGCCTACATTTTAAATAATACTCTTTTGGCCCTTCTTGAGTATCCTAGCGCAACCTTGCTTGGCATTAACCGAATGCTTAGCGATAAAGATTATCGCAAACTGGTGGTCGCGAACATCAAAGACCCGTCGGTGCGTTCTTTCTGGGTGGACGAGTTTGGCAAATATACGGACAAATACGCGGCCGAAGCCACTCCTGCCATTCAAAACAAAGTCGGCCAGTTCACTTCAAACCCTCTCATCCGCAATATTATCGGTCAGCCGATTTCAAGTTTTGATATGCGGAAAATTATGGACGAGCGGAAAATTATGATTGTGAACCTCTCAAAAGGCAGAGTGGGCGAGGGTAACGCCAATCTTTTAGGCAGCATGCTTATCACCAAGATGTATCTCGCGGCTATGTCTAGAGCCGACGCGTCCGAGTCGGCTCTTAGTAAACTGCCCAATTTTTATCTCTATGTTGACGAATTTCAATCGTTCGCCAATAAAAGTTTTGCCGACATTCTTTCGGAAGCGCGCAAGTACAAACTTAATTTAACCATTACCCATCAATACATTGAACAGATGGAAGAAGAGGTGAGAGCGGCGGTTTTTGGCAATGTCGGTACCATGGTGACTTTTCGGGTCGGTGCGTTTGATGCCGAGGTTTTGGAAAAAGAGTTCTCTCCGCAATTTACCGTTGAGGATTTGGTAAATTTGGGTATTTATCAAGTGTATCTAAAGCTGATGATTGACGGCGTCGGCTCCGCTCCTTTTTCAGCAACGACTTTGCCTCCAATTGAACCATCGTTCACATCTTTGCGAGATAGGATAATTGACTCATCGCGAAGCACTTTCGGCGCGCCACGAGCAAAAGTTGAAGAAGATATTAAAATTTGGCATCAACCGCTGACCCCCGCTCCTGTCGCCAAGTCGGTTGAAAAGATAACCGCGAAGAAACAGGAATTGGCGCCACTGGTACCACCGGCGCTACCGATACCGCTGGTGCCAAGCCCGGCAAAAGCCTTTGTCCAGAAACCGCCGCAGTTTTCGCGTTCGATCGCATCTTCCGCTCCACTTTACGATAAGCGTAAGCAAAAAGAAGTTTCGATGCCCGCCCCGACCGCGCCACCAATTTCTTTGTCCCAGCTGAAATCGGGCGACGCGATGAAAAGAACCAAAACCGTCGGACAGGATAATTTGGTTGAACTTCGCAAGGCGCTTGCGACGGTTCTTAAGGACAAAGAAACGGAAAAAGTTCGTATGCCTCAACCCCCACGAAATGAAACGAAAACGCGTGAACACAATTCCGGCATGAGAGCTCAAAAATCTGGGACCGAGAACACGCCGCGTCAAGAAGCGAAAATTTCAACATCTCATTTGCAACGCGCGTCCGCGCCTTTCTCGGAAACTAGGCCGAAGGAAGTTTCGGAAGATGTCTTGCGAAAACTTCTTAAGGTTGATGAAACATGAGTCATGAGGTGTTTTGTTACAGGTTTTTTCTGAGTAAAGATGCGCGCATATAAAAAAATCATTCTCGCCGTCGCGGCAAGTTTTTTCTTAAGTCAACCGGTTTTGGCCCAGGTAATTTTAAATGAAATTATGTACGACCTTCCTGGCGCCGACACGGGTCGGGAGTGGGTTGAAATAGTTAACATTGGAAGCGAAGCGGTAACGGTTGCCACGACCACATGGAAATTTTTTGAAGCCGATACCAATCACAGCCTCTCGCTGTTTCAAGGCGGTTTATCAATTGCCGCTGGCGGTTTTGCCGTTATCGCCGATGATCCTAACAAATTCCTCCTTGATTGGCCCGGTTTTTCCGGTACGATTTTTGGCAGTTCGTTTTCGTTGAGCAACACTGGAGAAATTATCGCTCTTAAAACAAGTAGTACGACAATTGCCGATCAAGTTACTTACACTTCATCAACTGGAGCCGCTGGTGATGGCAACTCGCTTCAAAAAGTAAGCGGTATTTGGAAAGCTTTGTTGCCGACACCAGGGCTTACCAATTCAAACGGATCAGGGAATTCGGCTACATCTTCAAATCAGACTGAAAACCCTTCCCCGTCCGCCACTATGACTGCTGAGGCCAATTCTTCCGCGGACAGTAGCGCTTCAGTTAACAGTAGCAACAATTCAAATTGGCCAGTGGACCAGCAGATTTTTTCCAGAATTATCGGGCCGAGCACAGCCATCGCTGGCGCCGACATTGTTTTACAAGGTGAAGCAATTGGTCTTGATAAAAAGCCGATTGCCAATCCTCGCTATCTTTGGAATTTCGGCGACGGGGCGACCAAAGAGGGCGAGAACGTTATGCATGCTTATAATTTCCCGGGGGATTATGTGGTTATACTTGATGTGTCAGGAGGTAAATTCAGCGCCACAAATCGTTTCCGGATAAAAATTGTTGCCGCTGACATCGTTGTGAGCGGTATTGTTTCCGGTTATCTTGGCAAGGTTGAACTGGTCAATAATTCCAACCAAGAGCTTGACCTTTCATGGTGGCGGCTTAAGAGTGGCAATCAGTTTTTTACTTTACCCAAAAACACGAAAATTGTCGCCCGCGGGAAATTACCGTTATCTTCATCGGTAACCGGACTGAATGTCAATCCGCTGGATGTCGCGCTCCTGTATCCAAATGGTTTGATCGCGTATCAATCCGAAACAGTTTTAACATCTTCTCCCGCTGTCGTTTCAGCTCCTACTCCAAGCGCCGCAACTATGTCTAAAGTGAAATCTGAACCGCTAAAAACTTCGCTTATCGCATCAAGCCAAAAGACATCGCGTTCAATTGTAATCGTGGAAAGCGCCGTACCTTCACCAACATCGTCACAAATTGCTACAGTAGCCGCGGTGTTTGACGCGCCAAATGGCGATGGTAAAGATAACATCAGTCAACCGACGGTAATAATCAATCAGTCGCAACCAACATCGCAACCATCTCGCTTTGTTTACTTTCTCGTGAGTATCATTATTATCGGGCTTGGCATTGCGTTTTTACCCAAACCGAGCGGATTAAAAAGTTTGGCGGAAGAGTTTACAATTATTGAAGATTAATATACGAAAATGGGGTCAGTACGAACATACGAAGATATACGAAAATTTCAGCCATACCACTATGGTGTTCGCATAATTTCGCATTTTCGTAAAATTCGTATTTTCGTATTATGAAAAAGATTCTTATATTTTCATTGGTCTATTACCCGCGCTTTATCGGCGGGGCGGAAGTGGCGGTTAAAGAAATAACTGACCGAATTTTACCCGCCGAAATTTCTTTTGACATGGTGACCCTTCGCAAAAGCGCCCTTAAGTCTGAAAGATTAGGGAACATTAATGTCTATCGAGTTGGTTTCGGCTGGCAGGCGGGCGATAACGTGTTTTTAAGCCGGTTTAAAATTTATAAATACCTTTTTCCATTTTTCGCTCTGTTTAAAGCAATTTTGCTTCATAGGAAAAACCGCTATGACGCGGTGTGGTCCATTATGGCAAATTACGCCGGTTTCGGGGCGTTGTTTTTCAAGTTGTTTCATCCGAAGATTCCTTTCGTTTTGACGCTTCAGGAGGGCGATCCGATTTCCTATATCAAACGCCGTGTCGGTATTTTTTACCCGCTTTTCAAAATGATTTTTACTCGAGCGGACAGGATTCAGACGATTTCAAATTATTTGGCCGATTGGGCGAAAGACATGGGTGCAAACGCAACTGCCGTAACAGTGATACCAAATGGAGTGAGTGTGAAAAATTTTCAATTTTCAATTTTCAATTTTCAAAGAATTTTCAAATATCAATGCCTTAATTTAGAAGATGCCAGGCGAAAAGTTAGACGGCAACTCGGTTTTAGTAATGAAGACGTTGTTTTAGTTACAGTGTCGCGGCTGGTGGAGAAGAACGCCATCGCTAATTTAATTGAGTCGCTTCAGTATTTACCAAGGCAGGTGAAGTTGTTAATTATTGGCACCGGAGTGCTTGAGGGAAACTTAAAGTTGAAAGTTGCAAATTTAAAGTTGGAGGAACGAGTACACTTTGCTGGGTTCATTGCCCATGAGAAGTTGCCGACGTATTTATGGGCATCGGACATTTTTGTTCGCCCATCGCTTTCCGAGGGTATGGGTAATTCTTTTATTGAAGCGATGGCGTCGGGACTGCCGGTCATTGCCACGCAGGTAGGAGGCATTGTTGACTTTCTTCGCGATGGCGAAACCGGGCTTTTCTGCGAAGTCGGCAATCCGAAAAGCATCGCCCAGAAGATTGAGAAACTGATAAAAGATTCAGAATCGCGACAGTACATCGTTGAGAACGCAAGTGGTATGGTGAAAGATAAGTATGATTGGAGTTTGATTGCCAAACGAATGAAGGAAGAAGTATTTTGCAACCTTTTTATTCCAGACTGACTTGAAATGTCATGTCCTTGGGGCGGGGCAGGTTATTTACCCCAGCACCTTGAATGCTTGCGCTTGTGTCTGTCTGCGTGCCTGCCTGAGCGAGTATGCTCGCAGTCATGCCCCGCGCGCAGGCCAGGCGCAGGGTTTGGATGGTCTTGCCGCATGGTTTAACTCTCCGCGGTGGTCAAGGTGCGGGGGGTTACTGAAAAATACAAGTATAGGGGAAATAGGGAATTTTACGTACCTAACTGAGTAAAAATTTTTCGAGCTTTATTTTTCTATGATAAACAAGTATCATTTCATTATGAAAAAAGGCTATTTTGCGGTACTCGTTGGCTTTTCTATACTCCTGCCTTTTTTGATTATCTCGCCCAATCCCTTCGGCAACAGTCCTGACGTTATCGTTGATGAGAGCTATTTCTTAAGTAGCGCCCTCGCCTCAATTGAACACAAGACTTTACCAGGATTTGATTTTTCGCCTTCGGGAGCTTATTACGGGGGTGTTCAGACATATCTTGTTACCGCGGCCGCGGCGGCCGCTCTCGCGGTTATTTTGGGTGTTACTGGTTCGGTTAGCGCCACTAAGCTTTATGTCGCAACCCATATCGGCAGTTTGACTCATCTTGTGAGAGTGGTTAACGGCTTGGTCGTTGTTTTAGGGCTATGGCTTCTCTTATGGTGGACATACCGAAAAACTTCCCGTGAATTTTTTTGGAAAGCCGTACTTTTTGTTGTTCTAATTTTGGGCAATTCGCTTTTCATGAGCATGGTTCACACCGGCAAAGTGTGGGTTATCCAGATGGCAGCCGAAACGGCGGCTGCCTTTTTAGTTATCCTCCGCGAAGGAGGTTACATTAAACGGGGCTATGTTCTAGGTCTGCTTACTTTGACGGTTGCCGCCGCTTCGCAGACAGTGACTGGAATTTTTACCGGCATTTGGCTTGTGTACGGTTTCTACCTAAAACATTTTAGTCTCAAAGAATTATGGGCTAAAATTAAAATTTTTACGCCGTTTGCCATTCTCGCCGGGGTTTTGCAAATATCGGTTTTTTATCGCGGTTGGCATATCGCTAACCGCATTTCAAGCACTCTGACCAATATAAATGGTACCGCTTTTAAGGACGAACAAGGGCTTGATTGGTTTAAAAGAATCGCTTGGCCGATTCAGGTGGCTTTTGAGAGCCAGCCGTTTTTGGTGATTGGGTTCGTCATCCTTTGCGGCTATTGGCTTGTTTTTAGGCGCTCGAACTTTATCAAAAATCGAATGCTTCACATCGGTATCTTTCATTCTTTTTTTATTTTAACCGTTTTCCACGCTTTGTTTGGTTTGGGATTTCTCTATCGCCTTGTTTTGCCTTTGACAATTGCTTTCTCAATTAGCTTGGTTTTACTTCTGCCAGCGGAGAAATTTTGGAGAGTCGGCGCCTTATCGTTTGCTTTAATTTTGGCGATTTTTGTTACATTTCACACCGAGCGGCTTTGGTGGCAACCCGCTTCGGAGCGTCAACTAACAGCGGTTGTTTTGTCGGAGTATAACAATCCGAACATCGCCATTTTTGTCCGAACGCCGAGGTTTCATTTTCCGACCAACGCTCTTTCGCTTGATTATTTGAGTCCAAAGGAAAAAACTTTTGGTCGATTCAGCTATCTGCTCGAGCACAAAGAAGAGCTTGAGAGAGTAGAGGCGTTTAAATCATTGTCCATAAAATACCTTTCTACGACAACGGCTCGGTACGGCGATTTTAAAGGCTTTAAAATTTTTGAACTTTTGGACGGTTGTGAAAATCTTTGCTCCGAGCGCGAGCTTTCTATCGGCAGATGCAGGAATGTTGGAAGCGAAATTTGCGTTAATGGAAAAGCCCAATATCCCCATGAAGTATCTACTATAGGCGGTTTAGCCAAGGCAAAAATACTCGGTCGGCCTTTTGCGTTAAGACAAATTAGCGAATAGGATGAATCCCGCAGTAGAAAACGGTATTGGAGTATACACCACGAAACTTT
>Ga0209211_10006068_pt1 | contig 17716 bp, 15 predicted proteins | sample RifGroA2_FD_183992 | JGI IMG/M metagenome (GOLD analysis project Ga0209211, IMG submission 183992) | Groundwater microbial communities from Rifle, Colorado, USA - Groundwater A2 (SPAdes) (version 2) | ecosystem: Environmental > Aquatic > Deep subsurface > Groundwater | place: Rifle, Colorado... | reverse complement strand
TGAATACTTCTCGCACTCTACTGCAAATAATGCACATATTGTCGATAAGCGCTTTAATGCTTTAAGAAGTTCTCTCCTTTGCTTGTTTATTGCTGCAATTTCCTTCTTTGTTATAGTCTTCTCGTTCATCATCGATAGTATAGATAATAGCACAAATGAATACAAGGAGTATGTCGAAAACGATACAAGGAGTCTATAGGATTGTAAAGTATGGGAAAACCTATAACGCATCGGGACGTTCTCGAGAAATTTGGTGCAAGGCTCCAGAAAGTGAGAAAGGAGAAGCGTGTTAGTCAAGAAGAGCTTGCTGCCCAGTTATCAATGCATCGTACTTATGTTGGAATGATTGAGAGAGGAGAAAGAAATCCGACAATAAGAACGTTGTATAAGATTGCTAAAGCGTTGAAGGTAAATGCTTCAGAATTACTTCCTTTTTAGTCAAGTTACCATTAAGAAATAAATTCCGAAAATAATCAAAAGTAGTAGGACGACACCGATTATCAGTGGTGTTTTGTCTGAGGATTTCCTCTGCTCAATAATTGCTCCATAAGAGAAAGGCCGTTTCTCCGGTTCTTTTTTAAAGAATTTCATACCCACTTTAGTATACTATTTTTTAAACTCCAGGCATATGTCAAATTAAGACATATTTTGACACTTTCGACAGCCGGTTTTTTATTGTAATATAAGATTATTCTATGAAAGATAACCTGCTTACTGTCAGAGAAGTGGCTGAGTATTTGCATGTCAGCGAGAGATCGGTTCTTCGCTATATAGAAGTAGGTAAGCTTAAAGCTTCAAAGGTCGGCTCATGGAGAATCAAGCCATCAGATCTTGAGAACTTTTTAAAGAAAACAGGTAATATTAAAGGAAGGAGACGCTATGGCTGATGTACTAACTATTACCCAAAGGTCATACAATATGTCCCGGATAAAATCCGGAAACACAGCTCCTGAGCTGCGTCTCCAGGAGCTTCTTGTATCCGAAGGTTTTGGCAATTTTGAAACGCACCCCAAGAGTGTCCCGGGACGTCCTGATTTCTATTTCTCCAACCATAAATCTGCAATTTTTGTTGATGGCTGTTTCTGGCACGCCTGCAAAGACTGTTACAAAGCACCACAGACAAATGAGGAGTTCTGGAAAATGAAGATAGGCACAAATGTACAAAGAGATGAGACTGTTAATAAAAAACTTAATGACCTTGGTATTGCAGTTATTAGAGTAAAAGAGCATGAGCTAAAGAAAGATGCTGCTCTTGTGATGCAGAATATCGGAAAGGAATTATCAAAAAGAGTACAGCCTCGGGTACTGGACCTGTTTGCAGGAGCAGGCGGTCTTTCTGAGGGTTTTATCCGAGCAGGCTGCGAGATGGTGGGTCACATAGAAATGGAAAAAAATTCCTGCAGCACACTCTTAACCCGGATGATTTACCATGCACTTCGTAAGAAGGGGGAACTTGAGGATTATAAGAAGTATATAACAGGGAGAATCACCCGTGAGAAGCTGATTGAAAAGTATGGCCTCCAGAAAGAGCGTGACTCTGTGATTTGCGCAGCAATTGGAAAGGATAACTACGGGGATCTTATAGAACAGGTTAGGACTCGGCTGAATGGTAAGTCTCTGGATATCATAGTAGGTGGTCCTCCCTGCCAGGCTTACTCCTATATCGGCAGAGCGCGTGATATTAAAAAAATGCGTACAGATGAGAGAAACTTCCTTTATAAATACTATATTGAATTCCTTAAGGCACTAAAGCCGAAGATTTTTGTTTTTGAAAATGTCCCGGGTCTTCTTAGCGCAGGTGAGGGCAGATACCTGCTGCATATGAGACAGCTGATGCTCAGTGCTGGTTATGCCACGGATTACAGAATTCTTAATGCTGCCGATTATGGTGTTCCCCAGAACAGAAAACGGGTTATTCTGGTCGGGTGGCGTAAGGATTCAAACCTTAAATCTTATCCGGAATTTCCGGTAGTTAACCGCGAATATAAGGTAAAAGACTTTTTTTCTGACTTACCAAAAATTAAATCGGGGGGAGGTAAGCCTATAAAAAAGTTCTCCAGGAAGAACAAACTCCTGCAAGATCTTGGTATCAGAAACCCTGATTTTGAATTTCTGATGGACCATATTACCAGACCACACACTGACCGGGATCTGGAAATATATCACCTTGCTGTTTTAGCTAAGCAAAAAGGTGAGAATATAAAGTATAATACTCTTCCGGAAAGACTGAAGACTCATAATAATGAAATCAGCTTTCTGGACAGGTTTAAGGTTGTTGATGCCGATGCCCCGGGGTCACACACTGTAGTTGCTCACATTGCAAAGGACGGTCATTTTTACATTCACCCTGACCTGAAGCAAAACCGTTCCCTGAGCGTACGTGAGGCTGCCAGACTGCAGACATTCCCTGATGATTATAAATTTGAAGGAGAAAGAGGTCCGCAACTGAAACAGATAGGAAACGCTGTCCCCCCTATACTGTCTGAGATAATTGCGAAGGAGTTAATTAAACATCTATGAAAACATTAAGGACAGACCCGGGCGCAAAACGCCTGATGGAAAGCCTGCGTAATATGGGTTATGACTGCAGTACAGCAATCGCTGATCTGGTCGATAACAGTATTACTGCAGAAGCTTCCGAAATTTATATTGACATAATCGCCCGACAGGATGCTCGCGCGGATATGATCCCCAAACAGGAATCCCATCCTGCTGCCATAGTCATTGCTGATAACGGAAAAGGCATGAGCCGGGATGAGCTTCATGAGGCAATGAGATTTGGAACTATTCAAAATTATTCTATCGGTGATCTGGGAAAATATGGTCTTGGTTTAAAGACCGCATCTCTCAGCCAGTGCCGGATACTTACAGTTTCATCAAAAGCAAAGGCAAGCAGTGGCGTAAGACCCAGACGCCATATCATGAGATGGGATATTGACCATGTTTACGAGACAAACGACTGGGATCTGCTTGTTCCGGAGGAAGAAGAGCTTGAATCCTGGGAAAAAGAAGCACTTAATCACCAGGTTACAAACGAGAACGGAACAGTAGTTCTCTGGTCAGGTCTTGATGGTCCTCTGTCTCTCCTCTCGTCCCCTAATATCCGTGAGCGTGAGAAAGCACTTGCCAGAGTTATGGAAGAAGTAACAAACCATTTAAGAATGGTTTTCCATCGTTTTATGCAGGGAGTACCGGGACGGAGAAAACTTACTATCTATGTCTGCGGAGTTCCAATTGTGCCTTGGGACCCTTTCTGCAGGAATGAAAAAACCAGCGAACTTGACCTTCTCCGAATTCCTGTCGTTTCTGCAGAGCCAGATGGGTCACAGATGGAAGGCACTGTTATTGTCAGTCCCTATGTTCTGCCGAGAGAGGATGAGTTCTCAAGTCGTGCTGCTTGGACGGACGCTTCGGGACCCAAAAACTGGAACCAGCAGCAGGGTCTTTATTTTTACAGAAATAACCGGCTTCTGCAGGCAGGAGGATGGAGCAGGCTCAGGACTATTGATGAACATACCAAGCTGCTGAGAGTTGCAGTAGATTTTCCTTCTGAGCTTGACCGTACTTTTGCCATCAATATTACAAAAATGCGGGCAAATGTTCCGGTTGAAATACGAGAGCGTATTGAATCTTCTGTGAGCGGATGGGCAAAAACTGCTAGGGCACGTTATGATACCCCTCCTTCTGTTGTGGAAAACCCCAGACAAAGCCCAAGAATAGAAACGCCTGTTATGGCAAGTGTTTCCGGAAGCAATGGAAGTCCTGTTCCTGCAATGGAGAGTGAAAAATATCCGGCATTTACCCTTGCTCCTGAACTTTCAGAGATTCTCTCGGACAACGGAGTCAAATGGGAACTCCGGAAGTTTTGCGGTGCTTTGTTAAAGGTGCTTGAAGCAATACATGACAGGAGGATTAATCCGGAGCAGATACCTGTTAATATTCTGAAGAAGATTTACCAGAATGACCTATGATAAGAACACTTTCGGATGCTGTTACAATAGTCGAATTCCTGATGTCGCATCAGGGAAAATCTGTTGAGGATGCAATTAAGGAAGCTAATATCCCCTTGCCTTTACGGGAGCAGATAAACAAATACTTCGCCCCACCTCTGGAGATTACCCCTCCCGACCTGATTCTTGGCAGCACCCAGCAGATACCACGGTGCAATCCTGACAATGACTCCCTGCAGCAGTATTACGGTGCTTTCCAGCGTTTTCTGATTGAGGAACGTGAGTGGGACAAATCAACTGTAGGTACGCTTGCTGAGACATCCCTTGATCTCGTGGAAAGGTTGCCCAAGCCTGATTCTGCCATAGAATTCCAAGAACGTGGACTTGTTATCGGATATATTCAGAGCGGTAAGACAGCAACAATGTCAGCGCTGATTGCCCGTGCTGCTGATGAAGGTTATAAGTTCTTTATAATTCTGGGGGGTTTATGGAAGGATCTTCGTGCCCAGACCCAGAGACGCCTTGACCAGGAAATAACAGGAGAATCTGATGACTCCAGTGATGGACCGTTTGTCCAGCATGATGGAAATGTATTACGCTGGTCCCGCCTTACCCAATCAGGACCTGAAGGTGATTTTCGGGCAGGCACATCTACAGATTTTAATCCAAGGACTCCAAAACTTGCAGTTATAAAAAAGAACAAACGTATTAAAAATTTAATGAAATGGCTTGAAAAAACCCATGTTTCTCTCAGTGAGCTGCCTGCAATTATTATTGATGATGAGGCAGACCATGCCTCAATTGATACTAATTATGGAAAAGTCGGGGATGATGGTGAACCTCTTGACCCTTCTGAAACTAACAGACTTATAAGAGACCTTCTTCGTATGCTGCCAAAATGCGTTTATATTGGTTTTACTGCCACTCCTTTTGCCAATGTATTGATTGATGCGGATTCAGATGATGACCTTTATCCCCGTAATTTTATTGCCACACTGCCTGAGCCATCCCGATACTTTGGTCCACGAAAACTGTTCGGACTGGGTATGAATCCTTCTGATCTGTCACCGGATGAAATGGAGAAGCCGGTACTTGACGTTATAAGGGATGTTGATGAGGGAGATCTTGACCAGATTGACCAGGTATTAAAACATGGTGGAAACGCACCAAGTCTTCTCTCCGATACACTTCTTGCTTTTATTCTCAGCAGCTGTGCCAGACTTGCAAGAGGGCACGAGAAATCCCATTTCAGCATGCTTGTGCATCCTTCACAACAGACAAATCCCCAGCGCATTTTTGCAGATGCAATTGAGGAGGAATTAACTCTTTTTAAGCAGGCTGCTGTCAGACCTGCAAGATTTCCTGATGTTATAAACCGGGCACGCAAACTGTGGGAGTCTGATTTTCAGCGCGTAACACGCGAGCAGGCAGATAAGGACTTGGTAGAATATGATTTCGATACTATCTGGAAATTTGCCAAGCAGCTTACAGAGTCTATAGAAATTAAGGTCCTTAATTACCGTTCATCTGACAAACTCGAATACACAGGTACTCCCAAGAGATACATTGTTGTCGGAGGGAATAAACTATCACGCGGTCTTACCCTTGAAGGATTAAGTATCAGTCTGTTCACCCGGGATGCAAATCAGTACGATACCCTCCTTCAGATGGGAAGGTGGTTCGGGTACAGACCACAGTATTATGACCTCACTAGGATTTATGTTGACAAGCAGATGGCTGAACGCTTTGCTGAGCTTGCCAGAGTTGAAGATGAGTTAAGGGCAGACCTTCGGAAATATGCCCAGCAGCCTAACCCTCCGACTCCAGAGCAATTGAAGCCAAAAATCCGCAATCACCCCACCATGGTCGTAACTTCCCGTTACAAAATGGGTGCAGGCAGACCTATATCTATTTCATTTCAGAACACCACCCAGCAAACAGTGGTATTTCCTGTGGACGATAAATCCCTGCTGACCAGCAATATTAATGCCGCACATGCTTTTGTTAAAGGGCTTCCTGTAAAAACGCAGAGTGAGTCGCAGGAAGGCATGCACATCTGGGAAAAAGTTGACGCGAGTCTTATTATTGAATTCCTCGAAGCTTATGTTTTCAGCAGAGAAGCCAGGGATGTAAACCGCCAGAATCTTGTGAGTTATATAAAACGTCAGATTAACAAGGGAGAATTAACCACATGGGATGTTGTGCTGCCAAAGGGAAGTGGCAAGCAGGAAGTGCATCGCTGGACAAAAGATATTTTTACCCGGAAAATCTTGCGTAGTCCTATGACTACACGGTCCATCAGAGTATTATCCGACCCGAATGACAAAACTAAATGGCAGGCGTTAACGGGGCGGGACTTGAAAGATCCCCGTCATGGGTGCATTATGTTATACCTGGTTGATAAGGAGTCTGGACTGAAAAACGTAAAAAAGTTTTTTAATAAACCAGAAGATGCTGAGGATATTCTAGGTTTATATCTTATATTTCCGGAGTCAAAGTCTAATGAAACAATCGAATACATATCTCAAAACTGATATCTCGTTCGGAGGAATACTTCAGCCAATCGTTGAGTCCTTGGAACGAAATCAACGCCAGCCGGGAAAACTGGTGGGGCAGGAAGTGGTTATCTACACCCGGGATGATGTTCAGGCAATCATTGCTCTGGATGCCGGGAATAATGTCCACCTGCTTATTACTCCACCCTCGAATGGTGATCCCAGACTCTCAAGATTTGAACTTAAGGGATTAAAAATAACTGATATGGAATGGTCTGTTGCAGGGCGTAATAGTCAGCTTTACCTTGATATCTCATGTGCAACAGGAACAATGCCTTCCTTCAGACGTCCATTTCTGAGATTTGCTGAGGATGTGCTTCTGGAGATATCGCATCCGGAGAGAGTTCCTGCTGATGCTGCCTATACAACCTGTCTTCGCTGGAGGAAATTCTGGAGTCCTGAAATAGGGACAGAAATAACCCGCGAATGGATTCATGGTCTTTTTGGAGAACTGGTCTTTCTGGCAGATCTTATTGAAAGATTCGGGCCTGGTGTAACAGACAGCTGGACAGGCCCGCTTGGGAAAGATCAGGATTTTCAGAAAGGTACTGATATAGCTGCTGAAATAAAGACTTCTGTTGAAATTCCTGTCAGTATAATCTGTAACATCCGTCAGCTGGACTCTGATCTTTTTAAACAGCTTTATATTGTGTGTTATCGACTCACACCGTCTGAAACAGGCATTACCCTTCCTGAAATGGTCAGGCGCGTTGAAAGACTGCTGGGGGAAGATGAGACACAACTTGATAAGTTCTACGAAAAATTAACAGCTGCCGGATACCAGCTGCAGCTCGAATCCTCGTACTCTGAATTCAGAACGGATTATAGTCAGGCTGTTGTATATAGAGTTGACGATAAATTTCCTAGGATTGTTGAAAAAAGCTTTATCGATGCACCTGACCACAGAATAACCGGTATCAGATATACTCTTCAGCTTACTGGCCTTTCAGAATTAACGATTGATTCTGTGGCAGATCAACTCAAACGATTTGTGAAATAATTGAATTACCCTATCTTAAGCTCCTATCATCTTTCCTAAAACTGGAATACGTGCCATTAATTGCTGTATTTTGTTCTGAGGTGGTGCAACTGGTGGATTAGGCAATTGAGTTCCCTCAACAGGCATTACAGCGCCATTCTGGGGGCTATCCAATGGAGTCTCCGTTGTGGTTGCTTCTTTATTGTCATCTGAACCCAGCAATACTTCGATGTAGCTGTCCAGGTCCAGTTCCTCCAGCATCATTTTCTGCAGTTCTCTCTTTCGCTTCAACCATCGCTGTATATCCTGAGGATCTTTTGGATCTGGTTTGTCTTGGGCAACGAGCTTGTCATAAAGAAGCAGTATTTGATTGATGCGTGCCTGCTGGTCTGGAGGAACTACAGGTTCTACTTCTACTATCGCATCCACCTGTACTTTCTTGTCTGCTTCTTTGAATTCTTTGAAGTCGACTTCCTCACCGACAATTCTGTAAAGTTTGTCTTTGTCTATAAACTCCTGATTTAGCTGAATGAGTACGTTTGCCAGGGTAGTGAGTGCATTAGCTACATTTTGTGCGTTCATGCTCAGGCGCAAGTTGCTTTGGCCGAGAAGCATTGCTACTTTCCCAAGGGGTTCATTTGTAGATTGTGGCATCCCCTGCATGTATTCTCCGAGGGCCAGAGTTCTTGAGATTTCATCGCGCATCAGTTTGTCCTCATTTATTCCCATCAGGCTTATTTCTGGTGGTCTTTCTATTACTGCATCATCCATTTTTCTTAACTCCCAGATTGCTCCAGGAGAGAATATAATGTCGTTTTTAGTAATACCGGAGTCTTTTCTGATTTTAACTACTGGGTCCAGCATTAAGACAACATCATCCATTCTCTGGTTTCTCAGATCTGCAATCTCGTGAATTGATGTTTCAACTGGCTCGATATGTCCGGTTGCCCAGAATTCCCACAGAAGAGACATGTCCGGAAGATCTACGAAAAGCTGTCCGTTGTTTACTCCCAGGTATGGATTCTCCTCATCCCTTATGACAATCTCGCCGTTGCTGATAACAATCAACTTATCTTCCTCAAAATCCCAACATTCCCAAAGTTCCAGTTGTTTTTGTCCTTCTGTTTTCTCCGGCAGAATCTTGCCTTCTCCGCCTTGCTGGTCTTTTACGTCACCAGACATTTGCCCCATTTTCTTGGTGTTTATCTCGTAGCGTTCCTTTTTCCAATCTTCGACTACCTTAGGTTCACAGAATTGTAAGTTTTTATAGATCTTATTTTCACCACGTGTCTTTTCCTCTTTTTCTATCTTCTCTTTGGTTTTTACAATCCGGTGAATAAGCCATGGACAGTCTTCCTGTAAATCGGTTGTTTCTGGCGCTGGGAGAAAATCCCAAAGATCTACCAAGCTTCCGGTTGGATCATCATAAATAGTTACTTCTTTGCCATCCTTGTCGGTTCTTGTTACTGCTTTCCAGGCTAATTTTAGAATTCCATTTCCATATAAAGTGGAGGATTCTATCCAGTGAGGAAGTTTTTTGGCAAGTTCTATAACGTCAAAATCATAATTTACCAAATTATCCCAGGAGTCGAGTGACTCTGATTCAGCATCGTTTTTCTCTCTGGGGAGGATGCGTGTCTTTCGCTTAGCTGTAGCGAGCCTGGATACCACTGTCTGAACGATTTCAAAGGCAATAGGCGGCATCAGGCGGGTGCTATAAGCATAGTTCTGCTTATTTTGGTATGCTCGATAAAGCATGTACATACGCAGCCATTTGGCTTGGTATGGTTCACGGAACTCCTTCGCACGCTTAAATCTCGCTTTCCATTTGGTCAGGAGCTTTTGCTCCTCCTCGCTGGGGTCGTAGCGTTCTTCTGGTTTTATTTTTTCCTCTTTGATTTCTGGATCTGGCATAGTGTTTGGACAACAAAAAAGGAGCTTGGGTTCGTCTACTCGTGTGAGTAAAAAACCCAAGCCCCGACAGATTCGTTAGGCGAATTTCGTTATAGCTTCATGCTACAAAAGGGGGACTGTATGTTTCAAGTACGTTACTGGTTATTGAAAGCTGACAATGGAGAGGATTTGGTCAGTAATTTCTTTATTCTCTGGAGTAGGTGGGATGGTAGAAAAGGAAACTAAGATACCATCTTTAATAATATAAGTGAGATATCTATTTTTTGGGCCAGTGACTAGGCCTTCAATTCCTTTATACCCATCAACTGTTACTTCTTTTATAGTGGCAGGGTCCATTTCCTTTTTTGCTTTCTCCAAGCTATCCGCTGTATTGTTATTGGCGCTATAAACACCATAAAATTGGTATCCAGATGCGCCCTCTTTTTCTATATAAAAACCTCCAATAATCGGGCGACTTGGGTCATCTGCTGTTTCCTCTCTAAAGTTCATCTCCTCAGGCACTGTAATGTAAAGCCCAATCGGTGCAATAAATTTCTCGTTAGTTTTGAGCGCTCTGTTGGGTCTTTGCTGTGGAGTTGGGGAGGGTTTGATTTGCTCCGGAGCAACAGTTGTATGCTTTGAGGATGTTCTTTTGTCTGCAAAGTACAATACTCCAACAACAACTAATACTGCCAGTGCTAGCATTGTTAATGGTCTTATTTTCATAGTCGTTGGTTTTTACTGCTTGGCATGAAGAGATAGTTGTATTGATTAAATTTATCTGAGTATCTGCCTTTGTTTAGGAGCGTGTCTGCGATTTCCTCGTCAGTCATCTGAGAGTTAATGTAATAGCTGCTGTTTGTGTCTATTGTGTTATTTCCGGCCTTAATTGCTCCTTCACGGCCTGGCGTAGTGTCCTTTGTTTGCCCTAGAAGCTTGGTGAATTCCCCCTCATTATCTATAAAGCCATAATAATAAAGATTTCCTACAATTCCCATGAGTGTCGTGCCTTTGCTTACTCTTAAGTCTACACCGTTTTCTGCCATTGTTTTGGCTTCTTCTGGTGTTGCATTCATGTGTTCTCTGAAATATGCTTCTACAGTCTTGCGTTGTTCCAGTGGGAGGTAATTTTGAGAGGAATTGTGGCTATTAAAATAAAGATAGCCTCCGGCTAGTAGTAGAAGTATGCCTATCGTGCTTGCTATCATTATTCTTCTCATATCTGTGTAAGCTGAATATATCAAATATAAGCCTGCAAGTCCAGCGGATTTCTTAATTTTCTTATTTGTCTTACTATTTTCTCCAAAACAACCCTAGCCCCTTGATCAGGGGGGCTAGGCAGGAATATGAAATGAAGGGCTTAAATACCTAGTCGGCCACCTTCATTTCATCAAAGCCAATTTTGGAAGTACCGTTGCATGGATTGTCATCCAGCCAGATATTTCCAATGTTGTACCACCATGGATCGCTTGGATCAGTTCTTACAAAGGTATCATAGTAAGAGTTCTGATTGATCGTAAAGTGGAACTGACTTGCTGAGTTATAACTCAGTAGGTATGGTGCTGCCGAATTAATGGCATTCGTACCTGGAATATAGGTATCATGAGTAGCCCAACCACTTGGTCCAGCTCCGTTAACCCACTTAGCATAGTTGCTCAAAGAGCAGCCCGACCAGGTGTACTTCATGTTGTTTGGGCTGCAGCTTCCACCACCGTTTCCGCAGTATCCTTCATTATCTACGTTGTACCAGTATTGACCTGGTCCATAAGCGGTATAGTAACTGCCGTTATTTGAGTAGATTGAGACTGCAGCGTGAGCAGCTTGTGCTCCTGTCGAAAACACGACGAGGGCCATCAGTAATCCGAAGAACATTCTCGATAATTTTTTCATTTATTATTATTTCACCTCCTTCCTTTTTAAATTTGCCCCCTTTTACAATCCCAGCGTATTTGTATAGCTGAGAAGGTCGCCTCCGACAGTAAATCCTACCTGTACGAAAGCCTTAACGCCTTCTACTTCTTTGGATTCATCTGTGAATCTGAAGAAGAAGTTTGTTCCGCCTTTCTCGCCAGTGCTTTCTTTCAGGCTGCCTAAGTTGGCATCTGGAGCATTCTTAGCGATAAACTCTCTGGCTTTTGCTTCTAATTGTTCAGGAGAGAACCTTGCTTCGGTGTTATATTCCTTAGCTGGTTGTCCCTTTGCAACTGGAGCCGGTCCGAATTGAACGATTTTATTCGTTTTAGTATCGACCTCAACGTAGTCTTGTCCTACCATGTAATATTCAGCTATAACAGAGTTGCTGTAGCTGGATTTGGCAGTAGAGACGTACTCAGGATTTCCCTGATTGCCAGTTAAAGCTCGGATATTTGCGACTGCTGCACCTCTCTCTGACGCAGGTCTTGCGAGAGTTGCTTCTTTGGCGTTAGAACCCTGTCTGCGTAATTCCTCTAATTGCTTAGCGGTTTCACCAGTAAAGGCTTTTTCGCCTTCATGCGTGCCATCAGTTGTCTGGCCAGCATTAACAGCTTGTTCAGCTTTGGTTCTCAATTGCTCTGTGAGGGCATCAAGAGTTTCTTGAGGATTAGCTGATTGTGCTGAGACAGCAGTTACCAGTCCGGCTAGGACTGCTACTCCAACGAGTGCTGGAAGTATTGTTGCTTTAGCTTTTGTTATGATTGTCATGTATTTCACCTCCTTCCTTTTTAATAAACCCAAGATTTAGAATTAGTAATCTGGGTTTTCAAATAAAAAAGATATGAGATAAATTGGGGAGTCTTGAAGTGGAGCAGATTGTAAAAGGTAAGATTATTCTTACTTTTCTTACTTCTCATACACCAAGTATCTAGCAATTGTTGAGAAATGTCAATAGCTATTTTTTAGTGGTGATTTTCGGGAGTTTCTGTTAGTGGGAGAGCTTATTGGAATAGCGTACTAATTCGCCACCCTGTGTAAAGGTGATGTCTAGTTGAGGAATATAGTCTTCCTTTGGTTCGCCTTTCCAAATAAAGAAGTAAGTTACTTCACTATTTTCATCTTTTACTCCGGTTTCTAGTGTTAGCTTATCTAAATCTATCTTACCGATTGCTTTCTCATGGTTCTTGATAAAGTCCCGAGCCAATTGCTCTGCTTCAGCTTGTGTATAGCGCGGTGTGTAGTCGTACTGTTTTCTTGGGCTAAACCAGCGCGAACCATCCTTATTTTCTCCCCAGTTGGTTTCTTCTCTAAAAAACATCTCAATAACTCGATTAGTTTTTATATCAATTACAAACTGGTCAAAGTCTACATTATAAGTTTCCAATACGGGTTCGGACTGATTTTTTGGATTTCTGATAACGCAATCGTATTTAACATTAGCATCCGGTCTGTCTAAAAAGTCTCTGATTGCTGCTACCGCTTTTTCCTGCTCCTCTGGCGCTCTGGCGCTTACAGAACACCATTCTTGCTGGGCTTGTTTGTATTTCTGTGTGCTTTTATCCCTATATGAGGGGTCGTTGCTTAGAAGCTGGGTCAACTCCTGTTGAAGCTGATTTTTAAGGCTTATAAGGGCATCGAGGATTGAGCCTTTTGCAAATGCCGGACTCTTGGTGCTGATACCGAAGAAGAGTACAAATATTAGTAGCGCTGCAAACACATAGAGTACACTATTTGCCCAGAAGGATTTGCGTTGGGGAAAATAAGCCTTCACTTCCTGGTCCAGGTCTTCTTCTTCATGGACTTTTGACAGGATCTGTTTCTCCAATGTTTTTATATGCATTGTGTCTTTTTGTTCTTGTTGTTCAAATGCTGATTTGATTACATTTTTTAATTTCATACTAGTGCTTCCTTGAGCTTGATGATTGCTCTATAAAAACGCATCTTAACAGCTGCTTCTTTAGTATCTAAGGCTACAGCTATCTCTTTAAATTCCATCTCCTCAACAATCCGGAGCCGGATGATTTCCTGTTCTTCAGCTTTCAGCTTCACTAATTCTTTCTTTACACTTTCTATGTCCTTTTCGTGGGTAATCTCTGCGTTCATCATGTCTTCTACATCACTATTGTCAAAGAGTTCGATATTATTCTGTTCTATGGAGATTGTTTTCTTTTTGGATCTCATCTGGTCTGCAATTAAATGCCTGCAGATAGTAAGCAGCCAGCTTTTCAGCTCGTCTTCGCTCTTGAATGTAAATTGTTTATAATTATTCATTGCTTTCAGGAAAGTCTCCTGTACTATGTCGTCTACGTCCTCCTGTTGATATAAGGACTTCTTGGCAAAAAAGTACACGAGCCTAATATAATTTTTTACTACCTCATCGAACGGTGGCTTCTGCATATTTAAATGGTCCGCCTCAACCGTTCTATATAAGTAAACGGAAGAGTTGGAAAAAGTAACATTTTACAATTATATCGGAAATTGCCTGCTGGGGTATTTGTAGCTTTACTGGCGGAGGAGGTTTACTGCATTAGCCATATAAGTGCTTTGATTGTCAGAGCTATAAAAACAACTTTGTAAATAATGGCAAAGAATATTGCCATGCGGTTTTCTAAGATTGGGTCAGAGTAGTTTTCTGTGTATTTCATGCTTTTATAAATTTGCTGACGTTTGTCAGCTGGTCCTTGATAAAATATAAGTCTCCTACCAGGGCAAAGTCTGGTTTCTCATTCTCCTTCTCCTTCAAATGCTGGTCCAGACTGCATTCTATTTGCCTCAGCAGAGTCTTACATTGGCTCCTGAGCTTCCTGTATTCTTCTGATGCTTGCTGTTGTTTAGCCATATACGACACAATTATCTAAAACGCGCCTTGGAAGTCAAGCTGCAAGATCAAATCTCGATATTGCTTTGCTTCTTGGGAAATGTCCCAGCGCTGCCACCTTCCTCAGGACCGATGCGCTTTTGCTCTACAATCTCTTTCCTGTAGGGTTTACCGTTCTGGATGTGGATATCTACTCGACCATATTGTACCTTGCGGATATCCTCCAGGATTTTGGCTTCTGCCTCTGTGACAGTTAGAGTTATTTTCTTTGGTTCTTTATTTGTTTGGCTCATATTTTGAACGTTTTAATAAGGCTATATGCCAATAGATTAGTGCCAGCCAGAAGTCGTTGGGTCCGGTGTTTGCCCACTCACGCTTCACCTGACCTAGTTTGTCGGTTACGTTGCGTGCGTACATCGTTTGGGCGTGTAATATAAGCATTTTGAAGGTAGGACTACTGTTTGACAGGGAGAACTTGATTTCTCCTTTGCGTAGCGCTGAGATGGTATCATCCATAATTCTGGTTCGGGAGGAGAAGACTTTTACTTCTTCTTCAAACTCTGATTCCTTTCCTTCTTTCTCATCAAAAAACCTTATTACCTCCAGCATCTTCGGGTCATCTTTGAACCAGCTCAGGTAAACTCTGTAGGGGAATTGTTTCGCTAACTCGAACGCTTCCCTAGTGTAGGGCTGACCATCAACGACAACTACTCTGATATCAAAAAAGGTTATAAGGTCTGCTGCCTGTTGCCATCTGTCTTTGCCTTCATGGTCGGTCAGGATGCCAATCCAGAAGATTCCCAGCTTGTTACCGATAATCAAATGATTTCCTTTGCCTGTGCCTGCTCCGGTGTCTATGCCCATTACATTGTATTCCTCTGTAGAATCGGCCTTTACGTCGCTCACGTTGCGTATAAAAAGGCTTGCTGGGATTCTTTGGTCAGCTGATAAATAAGGTAGCCCCAAAATCATGTTATAGAAGTAGGTGTCATCATCTGCATCTTTCTTCTCTTTTATTAAGTCCTGGGCTGTTCTCCAGGGTGTATGCATCTGGCTTATCCAGTATCCGGACATGGGTCTGTCTGGGAATCGTGCTTCCCATTCACCGTTGACGTTTATATCCCGTGGGCTGATCTCTTTTTTACACCCTTGGCAGATATAAATCCCTCGTTTTTCGTCAACATTTTTCTCCCATTCCATATGCTGTCTGAATTTGCAGTGCGGACAGTTGAAACGCCAGAATTTCTGGTCTGATTGTTGGAAAATCTTGTCTACTCCAAACTCTGGGATAGTGGGGGTGGAGAAATAGTGCTGGCTTCTGATCTTTGAGTAGCCCATACGGGAAGTATAATCCCTAATAACGTCTGTTTTGGACTTATCTAATTCGTCATGGATGTTTCTGTCTGAGGAAAGCATGATAGCTTCACGCTCTGTAAACGTTCCCTTGAAGTAAATAAAGGATTTGCCTATTTGTTTCTGCTCAATTGAATCTATGCTTTTGGGTGCGACTCCTTGCTTTACTACTGGATTTATATCCATTATTCGATTTACCTTTGACTGTACAAATTTAAGGACATCATCTCCGGTGGGTAAGGTGTAAATCTGGTTGATTCCCCAGAATCGTGCGCCGTGCAGGGTCCTGAGGATCTCCATTGTGCTTGCTCCAACCTGGGAGGCTTTTCTTATAACCTGTATAGGTGTGCGGTCTGCATATATGTCTAGCATGAAGCGGTGGTTCTCGAATTCGATAGACTCACCGTTTTCGTTTTTAATCTTATTGTTTAGTATCCAGTGAAGAACACTAATTTTGTCTTTATTTATGTCGTTTGCCATAGTGTTTTTTAATAACCTGATCTATTTCTTTACCAACCTCATTTTCCTCTGGGTTTGGTGGTTCCTGCTCACTCTCATCGATTGAGTGCCTTACTTCTGTTTTTCCTGTTGATTCACCCCATTCTGTGCGGTGCATTTCCCATAGATATTTAATCTCCAGGACTGACACGTCCTGTGTTCTGGCCTGCTTCTGCAGTTTTGTCATTTTCTGAATTAGAATATCGGTAATTAGGAATTTGCGCTTCTTTCTGAACCTGTCAGCTTTCTCCTTCAACTCTGCCAGTTCTTCCTCAAGCCTTAGGTCTGTGCGTGCCACCCATTGATACTTCTTGGACCAGGTTTCTATGGTGGTGTCGCTTGGTTTTTTACCGAGCCGGTACGCAAAATCTACCCCAGCTTCACCCAAGACTTGCCCAACCTTTTCCCATACGTCCAGAAGCTTCTTAATGCTGCCTGCTTCGCAATAAAGCAGCCAGGCTGCGTACTGTTGTTCAGTTTCAGCTGGCATTTTGGAAGTGGTTAGTTTTAGTTGTTTTTTGTCTTTCTTCTTTGCCATAGGCTTTTACAGGCGTAACTGGTCCACTCGATTTGAATGGAGGCCACAAATCGCCACACAGGGGCTTACAATTTGAGCCTCTGGCATCTTTTCCTTATTAAATCGCAGAATAGTGGATCTCTCTCCATAAGGTAGGCAACTCGCCCTATTTTGTGAGCTGCCATTAAAGTGCTTCCGGAACCGCCGAATAAATCAACTACTAATTGGCCAACCCTGCTACCTCCTTTCAGTGCCTTCATAATCAGCCACTCCGGTTTTTCTGTTGGATGAACCATTTCTGTTACGGCTTTTCGCGGCATATCCCAAACATCACTTTCATTTGCTTCTCCGAAGAACTGATGACGCTCTCCTTGTCTCCAGCCATACATAAGTGCTTGAGCTTTCGTTTTACCTGTTGGTTTCTTGCCTTTCATTATTTGTTCGTACTGTTTTTTGTAGTCACCCCAGCCGATTGCAAAATTTGGTTTTACCCAGACGATATTGCTGCTAAAGACAAACCCTGAATTTAAGAACTGGTAATAGAAAAGAGGGTAGGAGGAGTATCCGGTGCAGACATAAATTGTCCCTCCTGGTTTTAGGACCATACTGAAGTTCTGGAAGAATGCTTCAGTAAATGCTCTGAATTCATCCTGAGTCTGATCATCTCCTAGAATGATTCCCTGTTCAGTATGGAACTTACCTTTCTTTTCCATGCTTTTGTGAGCTACGTTGTAGGGCGGATCAGTAAATATAATGTCTGCTGTTTTTCCATCCATGAGTTTTCTTACATCACTGGGATTGGTTGAGTCTCCACACATCAGCCGGTGCGGACCTATCTGATAAACTTCCCCTAGTTTAGATATAGGATCTGCTATTTTTTTTATTTCTTCTTCTGTATCCCAAGGTTTTTCTTCTTCCTCTTGTTCCAGGAACATTGTGGTGTCTAGGAGATTACTGATTTCTACTTCATTGAAACCAGTAAGGGAGACATCAAAGTCTGCTTTTGTGAGTTCGGTTATAATCTCTGCCAGTTTTGTTTCATCCCACTGGTCCTCGATTTTATTTAGTGCAAGGTTGAGGGCTTTTTCTTTTTGTAATGGAATATTAACAGTGCTATAGGGAACCTCTGTCCATCCGAGTTCTGTTGCTGCCCTGACTCTTTTTTCGCCACCGACTATGACGTTTTCTCTACCTTTGTAGGTGTTAATCACAATAGGCACAGGCATTCCGAATTCCTTG